>ERZ778518.2384-NODE-2384-length-10352-cov-3.592406_pt1 | contig 10352 bp, 9 predicted proteins | sample MGYA00510340_ERZ778518 | MGnify/ENA primary metagenome ERZ778518 (study PRJEB29527, sample SAMN07138967) | mouse gut metagenome | material: feces | host: mouse | place: China:Nanjing | collected 2016-01-25 ... | reverse complement strand
CGACAACCCGGAGGACGCCTGGTACTACGAGGCCGTCCAGGAGGCCACCAACGAGCACGACTACGAGCGTGACGACCTGAATGTGGAGACCTGGACCGAGCTGCTGACCGAGCGCGACTGGAAGGCTCTGGAGACGGAGTGGGCCAACAACGGCGGCACTTCCACCCCCAAGGCCGACACAGAAAACAAGTAAACCCTACCCCGGTTGCCCGTAACGGACAGCCAAGCAAGGGCCCCGGAGGCAGTACCTCCGGGGCCTTTTCGTGAGCCTTTCTCTGGACTAAATCACACGTCATCGGCCGCTTTCAGCATATTTTCAATCAAAATTCCATACCCTTTGGTCGGATCATTGACCATCACATGGGTAACAGCCCCCACAATTCGGCCATCCTGCAAAATAGGGCTGCCGCTCATTCCCTGTACAATACCGCCGGTCTGTTCAATCAGCGCCTGATCCGTCACCTGTAGGAGCAAATTCTGTGACCCTGTATCGTCCAGAATCCGCAGAATTTCAATGCCGTAGCGCTCCACGCTATTCCCGCTGACATTGGAGAGAATTTCCGCAGCTCCCAGACGGACCTCTCCGACCCGGGCCACCGGTACAGCGTCGCCCTCCGTCAGCTCGCTGAGTTCCATGGAGCCAAAAACCCCCTGCTCCGTGTTGGCATACAGCGCCCCCAGATCGTGGGCCAGGTCAAAGGAACCCTTCAGCTCCCCGGGGTCCCCAGCGCTGCCCCGCTTGACCGCCTTGACCGAGGCGTGCATCACCGAGCCGTCTCCCAGCGGCATCAATAGCCCCGTATCCGTATCCGTAATACCGTGGCCCAGCGCCCCGAAGCTGCCGGTAACGGGATCATAGAAGGTCACCGTGCCGATACCTGCCATACTGTCCCGTATCCAGGCCCCCAGCCGCCAGGTGCCGTCCTGTCCCAGAACCGGCTCTGCGGACAGGAGGAGCTCCTTCCCGTCCCGGGTCACATCCAGCTCCACCGTGCCGCCGCACTGAAGCAGCGCGGCGAACTGTTCCGAGCTCTCCACCTCTTTGCCATTGGCCGCCTCGATCACATCTCCCACTTGCAGGCCGCAGTCCGCCCCCGGCGTCAGCACGCCGCTTCCGGTCTCCACCTCCGCCAGGCCGATCACTACCACGCCCTCAGCAAAGAGCTTGATTCCAATGGTATGGCCCACCGGGACCAGTTCCTCCGCTGTCAGCGCGGCCGCAGATTGCCCTAGCAGCGAGGAGGTGCAGAGCAGCCCGCTGAGGAAAAAAGCGGCGGTCCGCCGCCAAGTGTTCTGTCCAATCATCCATTTCACCACCCCTTCCTGTGTGAAAATCCGCTTTCCGCTTTTCCCGGCAAGTGCGCCCCTGCCGGATGGATGCGTGGGACAGGATCAGGCCCTCACCGGGAATAGGCGGAAAATCATTTTTTCACGAATTTGCTGCCACAGTACGCGACAGCAGTCTTAATTTGCGTGACTTCGAGCAGAATACTCTTTGCGCCGCTTTCTAAAAAGAGGCGGCATTGTCATGGAAAAAAGTGGCAGCGCCCATTTGTCGGGCAAGAGAAAAGAGTCCACAGGCAAAAGCCTGCGGACTCTGGCAGTTATTTCCAGCTTCGCTATGTACAGCGGTCCAGATTCTGGCGATTCCCTCATCAGAAGCGCCCTATCGTTACCGGGCAAAAATCCCCCGTACAGCAGCGCACAAAAGAGCGCACTAAAGTTCTTTTTGGCCACTTTTTCTTTCAAGAAAAAGTAGCTCAACGGTCAAAAATCTTCAGGATGGCGTCGAAATCCTCGTCTTCCTTCTTCTTCTCCTCCTCCGATTGAGAGCGCAGAAGGAGCTCGTTGAACTTATCCTTGGAGGACCCACTTGCACTGGCGCTCCCTCCGTCCAGCGCGACCGCGTTGGCCCCCTTCTTCTCGTCGAAGCCCGTGGCAATGATGGTGACGCGAATCTCGTCCTCCATGCTCTCGTCAAAGTTGGCGCCGAAGATGGTGTTGGCATCGGGGTGGACGGCCTCCTGAACCATGGCGGCTGCGGCCTCCACATCGTCCATGCTGATGTCCGAGGAACCTGTGATACTCAGCAGCACGCCCTTGGCTCCGTTGATAGAAGTCTCCAGCAGAGGACTGGAGATGGCCTTGCGGGCGGCCTCCTCGGCCTTGTCCTTCCCGGCGGCGGTGCCCACGCCCATGTGGGCCAGACCGGCATCCTTCATCACGGCGGTCAGGTCGGCAAAGTCTAAGTTGATAAAGCCGGAACGGCTGAGCAGCTCCGTAATGGACAGCAACGCCTGGCGCAGCACGTCGTCGGAAATCTGGAAGCCGTTGGCGAAAGTGATCTTTTGATCGGTGACGTGTTTGATGCGGTCATTGGGGATGACCACCAGGGAATCCACCTGCTTGCGCAGCTCCTCGATCCCCTGCTCCGCCTGCTGCATCCGGCGGCGGCCCTCGTACCAGAAGGGTTTTGTTACCATGCCCACGGTGAGAATGCCCATCTCCCTGGCGGCCTCGGCCACGATGGGAGCTGCGCCGGTCCCGGTGCCGCCGCCCATACCGGCGGTGATGAACACCATGTCGGTGTCCTCCAGGGCCTTGGAGATCTGGCTGCGGCTCTCCTCCGCAGATTTACGTCCCACCTCGGGATCGGCCCCGGCCCCCTGGCCGTGCGTCAGCTTCTCCCCAATCTGAATTTTATAAGCCGCCACGGACTCGTTGAGCACCTGCTTGTCCGTATTGATCGCCACAAAATCCACGCCTGTTACGCCGGTGTTGATCATCCGGTTGACCACGTTATTACCGCAGCCGCCCACGCCGATCACCTTGATTTTCACGATATTGTCGGTTGCGGTCGCCAGTTCGATTGCCATGATGGAACTCCTCCTACTACCAGAAATGGTGTCGTTTGTATGTCAGCTGGGGTTGATGCCCCCAAGATAAAGTATCAGAAGTTAATTTATTATAGCCCCTTTTCGGGGGCAGGTCAATAGCGAAGCCTATACTTTTTTGAAAAATTCCGACGAACGGGACAGAACGGGAAAAAGCTACTGCGCGTCGGGGATGAGGTGGACGTCGTTGTTCTCATACGTCATGCGCAGCGTACCGGTCTCGTTGGGCTCCAGGACCTCCTCCGCGATCTGCCGCAGACCGGCGATTTTGAAGGGGAAGTCCGCATCATAAAGGAGCTCCACCCGGAAGCGGCCGTCATACTCGAGAATCAGAATACCGGGATCGGAGCAATCTATCCTGTCCGCGCGGTTGAGCACCCCCTGCTCGTCCAGAGCGGAGAGCAGCTCCAGCAGGCGGGAAGCGGTGATGGGGCTGCTCTCCGGGAGGGCAAGCGGCGCACTGACAGCGGGTTCTACCGCCTGCCGCCCGATGATCTGGAGGTAGTCCGCCGCCGCAGAGGCGTCCACCACCTCCAGGAGCTTCCCACCGGTATTGACCAGCCACCAGCCACCGGCTCCCTGGATGGCCGCCGCCGTCTTCGTCTCGACCACCTCGATTTGCAGCGTACTGGGGAAGCTCTGCTTTGGACGTACATCCGTAATATAGGGGAGCGCGGTATAGATCCGCTGGGCAATCCGATAGCGGTCGAGAAGGATCAGATTATCTCCCGTCTCCACGCCGGAGGCGGTGATGATCTCATTGGCGGTGTATCGTCCTGCGCCGATCACCTCGATGGTCTCCACCTTGAAGAACATGGTGAGGGCCGCCACCACGGCGACAGCGGCGAGCAGAACGGACAGAGGTCGCAGCAGCCGACTCAGGCCGCCCCGGCGGCGTCTTTTCTTCTTGTTTTTCGGCATGGTGGCCGCCCCTTTCTCTCTTGTTTACAAGGATCCGCCTACTCCAGCCGGATCTCCGCCCCCAGAGCCCGGAGATCCCGCACGGGGTCCTCGTAGCCCCGCTGGATGTGAAAAATGTCGTCGATCAGGGTCTCCCCCCCGGCTGCAAGGCCCGCCACCATGAGGGCCGCCCCGCCCCGCAGGTCGGTGCACCGCACCTTCGCGCCGAAGAGCGCAGGCACCCCTGTGACTACGGCCACCCGGTCGGCCACGCTGATGTCCGCCCCCATGCGGCAGAGCTCATCCACGTGCCGGTATCGGTTTTCAAAGATGTTCTCCACAAAGACCGTTGCCCCCTTTGCCCGCAGGAGTGCGGCCATCAGGATGGCCTGGGCGTCGGTGGGAAAGCCGGGATAGGGGGCCGTGCGGATGGTCCCGACGGAGTGGAGCTGCCCCGTGGAGCAGAGCACCACCTGTCCCTCTCCGCCGGAGATCTGACATCCGGCGGCATGGAGGGCAGCGGTGACGGTGGAGAGATGCCTGTGACTGACCCGGTGGAGCTCCACCTCACCGCCTGCCGCCGCCACGGCGGAGAGGTATGTAGCCGCTACGATCCGGTCGGGCATGACCGCGTATGTGGAATCGTGGGTAGGCCGACGCCCTTGGATGCAGACGGTAGAGCTTCCCGCCCCCCGGACCTGGCACCCCATGCCGCACAGGAAGTTCTGGAGGTCCGTAATCTCCCGCTCCCGGGCAGCGTTGACCAATATGGTCTCCCCCTGGGCGCCGCAGGCGGCCAGGATGGCGTTTTCCGTCGCGCCCACACTGGGCATACTCAAAACGATCTCCCGGCCCGCCATGTGCTGGGCCGAGCAGCGCATACAGCCGCTCTCCTCCCGCAGAAGCGCCCCCAGCTGCCGCAGGGCGGACAGGTGCAGATCGATGGGCCTGGGGCCCAGCTCACAGCCGCCGGGGTGACTCAGCTCCGCCCAGCCCATCCGGGCCAGGATGGCCCCCAGAAAAACCACCGAGGAGCGCATCTCCCGCATCAGGTGGTCCGGGATGTCCCACCGGTCCAGCGAGGACGCATCCACCGTCAGGGCCTCCCCCTCCCAGCCCGCCTTGCAGCCCAGGTGGCGGAGGATACGGATGCTGGCCTCCACGTCGCTGAGGTGGGGACAGCCCAGCAGGACCGAGCGCCCCGGGTGCAGAATGGTGGCGGCCAGAATGGGGAGGACGCTGTTTTTCGCGCCCTGCACGGCCAGCGCCCCCTCCAGTCTCCGGCCCCCCTGTATCACGATATGGCTCATAGTTATCCCTCCGCCCATGGATTTTTATCCAACTAATCCATGGTATGCGGATGGGAGGAAACTGCTACTTAGAACCTGCCAGCGCCAGAACGGCGTCCAAAATTTTGTCGGCGGCGTCAATGACCCCCAGGGAGGCCATGGCGGCGGACATCTCCTTTCGGCGCTCCCCGTCGCGGAGGATGCCGCAGGCGGTATCGTAGAGTGTCTGCCCGCTGCTGTCCTTCTCCAGGAGCATCACGGCCCCACCGGCGTCGGCGAGGACCCGGGCGTTGGACTCCTGGTGGTTATGGGTCACGTTGGGGGACGGCACGATGATCGCGGGGACTCCCAGGGCGGTGAGCTCGCTGATGGTGCTGGCCCCGGCCCGGCAGATCACCAGGTCCGCGGCCCGCATGAGCTCCGCCATGTTCTCGATATACTCCCGGACCTCCAATTCCGGCGTCCGGCTCAGGTCCGCCCCCGCCTCCCGGAGGTACTCCCCCATGCGCTGACAGCCCAGGGCGCCGGCCCCGTGGACGTGGTGGAAGGGCAGAGCGCTTTTGACCTCCAGGGCCAGGAACTGGGCCATCTCCCGGTTCATCTCGGCGGCCCCCAGACTGCCGAAGAAGGAGACGACCAGGGGTCTGCCGTCGTCCACCCCCAGCTTTCTCTTGGCCTCCCGCTTGGTCAGCCGGAAGAAATCTCCCCGCACCGGCGTACCGGTGACCAGGACCTTGTCGGGGTGCTTATAGTTTTTCCGGCACTCCTCAAAACCAACCATGATGAGAGCAGCATGATTTTCCAGCAGACGGGTGGTGAGGCCGGGGATTGCGTTGGACTCGTGGATGGCGGCAGGGATGCCCAGTTTGGAGGCGGCCCGGATCATGGGGTAGCTGGCATAGCCCCCGGTGCCCACCACCAGGTCGGCGGGAAACTCCCGCAGCAGCGCCCGGGCCTCCCCGGGGGAGCAGAGAAAATTCCGGAGGGAGACCAGGTTGTGCCAGATCTCCTTGGGCTGTATAGAGCGGTGGAAGTTTGAGACCTCCACGGCCCGAAAGGGCCAGCCCGCCGCCTCGATGAGCTGCCGCTCAATACCCCGGTTGGCTCCCACGAACAAGATCTCACTTCCGGGACGGCGCTCCCGGACCAGTCCGGCCAGCGCCAGGGCGGGGTTCACGTGGCCCGCCGTGCCGCCGCAGGTAAATATGATCTTCATATTTTTCCTCGAATAAAACTGCAAATTTTGATGCCGCGCGAACATCTTCGGCCAAGGTGAGCGCCGCTATCGCGCCTTTGGCGCGGGGATCTGCCTGGATACCGACAGCACGATCCCCACCTCGACCAGCTGAATGAGAAGCGCCGTCCCCCCCGAGCTGAAGAAGGGGAGCGAGATGCCGGTAGAGGGCATGAAGTTGGTCACCACTGCAATATTCAAAAATGACTGGAGCGCAATCTGGGTGGTTACGCCCACAATCAGCAGGCTGCCGAACCGATCCCTCGCGTGGATCGCCAGCCAGTAGCCCCGGATGATCAGCAGCGCAAAGAGGACCATGATCAGCGTCCCCCCCACCAGTCCCAGCTCTTCCAGGACGATGGCAAAGATGTAGTCGTTCTGGGCCTCAGGCAGGTAGCCGAACTTCTGGCGGCTCTTGCCCAGCCCCACACCCAACAGACCGCCGGAGCCGATGGCGTACAGGCTCTGGATGGTCTGCCACGCGTCGTCCCGACGGAAGGCCAGGTCCCCGCCGAAGGGGTCCCGCCACACCTGAAGCCGGGTGGCGTTGTAGTTGATGGCATGGAAAAACTTGTCGATGATCTCCGTAAAGTACAGCAGGTAGCCCATCAGGCCCAGCGCCCCGCTGCCCGCGGCCACCCAGCCCCAGTGGATGCCCCCCACCACCATCATGGCCGCCCCGATGCCCAGGATCAGGAGCGCACCGGAAAAATGGGGCTCGATCAGCGTCAGAACCGTCATCACCACCAGAAGGATGATGTGGGGCAGAAACCCCTCCTTGAAGGACTTCATCTTCTCCCGCTTCTGGGAGATGGACTCGGCGAAGTAGACGATCAGGCCCAGCTTCGCCACCTCCGAGGGCTGGAAGGTGAAGGAGGTGCCCGGAAAGCCCAGCCAGCGGGCGGCCCCGTTTTCGCCCAGGGCCAGCAGGCGTCCATACTTGTTCGGTCCCGGGATAATCACCAGAATCAGCAGGAAGATGGACCCGGCGAGGGCCAGCCTGGCCAGCCCGCGGAAGCGCTCGTAGTTGATCTTGGACACCCACCACATGACAAACACGCCCAGTCCGGCGAAGGCCGTCTGCCGCTTGAAATAGTACAGCGCGTCGTTTTTCAGATTGGCGCTGGACTGGGCCGAGGGGAAGCTGGCGGAGAGGAGCATGATGAGCCCCACCGCCAGCAGCATCATCGCCAGCAGCAGGAAGGGCAGGTCCATGGGACCCCGGGCGGCCTCCCACGCCTCCTGGCGTCGGCGCCGGTCCTCGCGCTCCTTCTGTTTTTTCAGCTGCCGATATTCGTCCCGGGTGAGGGGGATGCCGTTCCGGGTCTTGATGGGACGGGATTTCTTTGGGGCCATGTACGCGGCCTCCTTTCAAGGAAACGGGAGATGGCTTGCGGGGAACCGGCTACAGCGTCATGATCCCCATCAGCGCCAGAACGCAGAAGACGGCGGACACCGCCGTAAATACGGTGACGATCTTTACCTCGCTCCAGCCGCACATCTCAAAGTGGTGATGGATGGGCGCCATTTTGAAAATCCGCTTTCCGTGGGTCAGCTTGAAATAGAAGACCTGGAGAATGTCGGACAGGGTCTCTACAATGTAGATGATCCCCACGGGGACCAGGATAAGGGGCAGGTCGATGGCGAAGGCCATCCCCGCCACCGCGCCCCCCAGGAACAGGGACCCGGTGTCCCCCATGAACACCTTGGCCGGATGGGCGTTGAAGAGCAGGAAGGCCAGCAGGCCGCCCAGCGCCGCCCCGGCGAATATGCCCAGCTGGGTCATACCCCACCAGGCGGCCGCCGTAACGTAGAACAGTGCAACCGGCACGGTAACGGAGGCCGCCAGTCCGTCCAGCCCGTCGGTGATGTTTACCGCGTTCACGCACCCCACGATCACGAAGGCGCAGAACACCATGTACACCGGCCAGCTCAAGGACAGGTCCACCCCCAGAAAGGGCACGTATAGGTGTGGAGTAATATGCCCGTCAATGCGCATAAGCATAAGAAACAGGATCGCCGCCGCCAGCTGGAGCAAAAACTTCTGGAGCGCCGTCAGCCCCAGGTTCTGGTGGCGCTTCACCTTCTCGTAGTCGTCCAGAAAGCCGATCACGCCGAAGACGGAGGAGAAGAGAAACAGGTAGATGTGGGTCATATTTCCCGCCAGCATTCCCGGCCATCCGAGGACCAGCACGGAGATGGCGATGCCGATAATGAACATCAGTCCGCCCATGGTGGGCGTCCCGGCCTTGGAGGCGTGCCATTTGGGGCCCACCTCCCGGATCTCCTGTCCGGCCTTCAGCCGCCGCAGGGCGGGCAGAATGATCCACCGCCCCAGCAGAGCCGTGACGGCGAAGCTAAGAACGCAGGCAATGATGGTTTCCATAACAATCTCCCTCTATCCTGACGGCGTCAGGCTCTCTCCGTGTGTTCAGCGATATAGGCCGCCACCACTTCCCGCTCGTCCAGGTGGCGCTTCTCATGGCCGATGATCTGATAGGTCTCGTGACCCTTCCCCGCCAGAATGATGACATCCTTGGGCCGGGCGTGGTCCAGGGCGTAATGAATGGCCTTCACCCGGTCCGGCTCCACCACGTAGGGGGTGGAGGTCCCCTCCAGTCCCGGCAGAATCTCGGAGATAATGAAATCCGGGTCCTCGGTGCGGGGGTTGTCGGAGGTGACCACTACAAAGTCCGCCATCTGGGCGGCGATGCGCCCCATCTTGGGCCGCTTGCCCCGGTCCCGGTCGCCGCCGCAGCCGAAGAGAATCACCACACGCCCCCGGGCGAAGTCCCGGACGGTGGACAGCACGTTCTCAATGGCGTCCGGCGTGACGGCGTAGTCGATGAGCACGGTGTAGTCCCAGGGCACCGGGACCACCTCCACCCGCCCCTTTACGCCCGCGCTGGAGGCCAGCGCCCGGGCGGCGTCCGCCGGGGAGATCCCCAGGGCAACGGCCGCAGCCAACACCCCAAGAGCATTGTATACGGTAAAGCCCCCGGGTATGCCCACATGGACGGAAACGGTCTCCCCGGCCAGGGAGGCGTCGAAGGATACGCCGTCCACCGCCAGACGGATGTTGTCCGCCCGCAGGTCCCCCGCCTGCTCCCCGAAGGAGAGCAGGGGGCAGGGGGCGTCCTTTGTCAGCCGGGCGCTCCAGGGGTCGTCGGCGTTGTAGACGCCCCTCTCGCTCTGCCGGAACAGCAGGGCCTTGGCGTCGCAGTACGCCTCCATCGTCCCATGGAAATCCAAGTGGTCCTGGCTGAGGTTGGTGAACATCCCCACGGAAAAGCGGATGCCCGCCACCCGCTTCAGGCACAGGGCGTGGGAGGAGACCTCCATGACCACATGGGTGCAGCCCGCATCCGCCATGGCCCGGAACAGGCCCTGGAGCTCGAAGGACTCCGGCGTGGTGCGCTCGGTGTGGAGGACCTCGTCTCCGATCATATTCTGGTTGGTGCCGATGAGGCCCACCTTGGCCCCCAGGCACTTCTCCAGGACATCCTTGAGCAGGTAGGTCGTCGTCGTTTTCCCATTGGTGCCGGTGATGCCCACCATGACCATGGAGGCGGCGGGGTCCCCAAACCAGTTCCGGCCCAGCCGGGCCATGGCGGCGCGGCTGTCGGATACCAGCACATAGGGGCCCTCCCCTTCCGGCTTTTGCTGACAGAGGACGCATACCGCCCCCTTCTCCCGGGCCATGGGGATAAACCGGTGGCCGTCGGTCTCATACCCGGCAACCGCCACGAACAGGTCCCCGGGCTTCGTCAGCCGGGAGTCGTAGCTGACGCCGGTAATCTCCAGCGAGAGCTCCGCGGTGGTCTCCAGGATGTCGACGCCCGCCAGCAATTCGTTCAGTTTCATCGGATACCCGCTCCTTCGTCGATGTTTGTCATTTGTCCCATCTGTACGGTCACCACCGTACCCGCCGTCACCTCCGCGCCGGACTCCATGGACTGGCTGATGACCTTGACGCCGCTGCCGCTGGCGCCGGTGGCTTTGAGGATCAGCCCCGCATTGACCAGGGCGCGGTTG
>ERZ778518.2382-NODE-2382-length-10355-cov-10.081650_pt1 | contig 10355 bp, 9 predicted proteins | sample MGYA00510340_ERZ778518 | MGnify/ENA primary metagenome ERZ778518 (study PRJEB29527, sample SAMN07138967) | mouse gut metagenome | material: feces | host: mouse | place: China:Nanjing | collected 2016-01-25 ... | reverse complement strand
CTCAGTTAGCGGCTTAGCCAAGGCTGAAAAACCTCAAATTTTACCGAATCATTGAATATGAGAATATCACGTTTTTTCATTGTGTTGTTGGCATTGGTCTGCTGTGTGCAAGAAGCAATGGCCGATGAGTTTCCGCTGGTCGCTTCCGCGACGATATCGGGTACGCTGCCGGTGCTTTATATCAATACGGAAAACGGTAAACCTGTTACTTCGAAAACGGAATATCTGTTGCACAGTATTGGCTTGTACCCATGGGAAATGAGGAAATAGAAGCGGTTGGCTCGGAGGATTATCCTTTGCCGATGCAGATACGTGGCAGAGGTCATTCGTCATGGAAAAGTCCCAAGAAACCTTATAAAATCAAACTCGGAGCAAAGGCCGCGCTGATGGGAATGCCAGAAAATAAACACTGGGCTCTTCTGAAACCGACGGAAAATACTGTGGCGGGCTTACAGTTGGGCAAATTGACGGGGATGGTGTGGACGCCGGATTTCCGTCCGCTGGAGGTGGTGCTCAACGGTGATTATATAGGTCTTTATTTTCTTACAGAAACGATCCGCATTGATGAAAACCGCGTTAACATACATGAGCAGCGGGATCTTGAAACCGCCGCGGATATGATTGAAGGAGGATGGCTTGTTGAGGTAGACAATTATCGGGATGAATGCCAGATAACTATTCCGGAAAACAATCGTTGGAATCTGACACTCAGATATCACTCGCCTGGAAATCTCTCGGATGTACAGGAGCAATGGCTCACGTCTGAATTCAAGGCCATTAACGCGGCAATCTATTCTGCTGACAAAAGATCAACCGCATGGGAGAAATATATTGATGTGGAAAGCATAGCCCGTTTTTTCGTCCTGCAGGAGGTGATGGATAATCCCGACGGATTTCATGGCAGTTTTTATCTGCATAAGGATTTGGGTGACGGAGCCAAATGGACTGCCGGTCCGGCATGGGATCTGCTGTGTTACAACAGGGAGAAAACGGACTATACGTTTAAAATGAAGGTGCATTATGGAATTACGCCGCACTGGATCGGGGAGATCATTCAATATGACAGTTTCTGCAAAGCGGTGGAGACGGTGTGGAATGAGGTTTATCCTGATTGTCTGTCAGAGATATTCGATTATATTGATGACGTGATGTTGCCGCTGGATATAGCATGGAGGAATGATTGTGAAAGATGGAACGATGATCCGTTGCAGACTGTGGAGCTGAGAGCAGACAGAATCAAGACAGCATTGCAACGGAATATCGACTGGTTCAATGAGCATTTGCCTGTCAGTGAATATTCATCACTGACGGTAGTCCCTGGATTCCTTCCTGATGGAGTGACAAAAGTGTTCAATCTTCAGGGCATATGCATTGGAGAATATGCCAGCGAGACGGATGCGTTGTCGGATTTAAGACGTGGAATCTATATAATCAACGGAAAGAAAATCAGGGTTGACTGACCTGATAAGATGTGATAAGCGACAAGGTATGCCGGGGGAATGGATACATGGCATGCCTTGTCGCTTTATGTAGGAAGTACAGCGTTATTGTGCGACTGTCAGGAAGCGGGTGTGATATTCATCGAGCATGTTGCGTATGGCCGTACCTATTTTTCGATAATCTGATTCATTGAGGTTGGCCAGAGATACGCGCACCGACCATGCGGGGCCGTCGAAGCCGTCGCCGTTGAGCAGCACTACTGCAGTCTCATTGGCCAGGCGGATCACGAAATCAAGAGGTTCGTAATTGTCATTGAGATATTTTGCAAATTCGTCGCCGTAGAACTTTTTCGCCCAGATCATGATGTCGATCTCGGAATAATATCCGGCGCGTAGCGGATCGACAAGCAGAGTGAAGCCTGTGGTGGACCACAGAGCATTCAGGCGATCGTTGATTGTGTGGATCATGGTGGTCTGATAGCTGTTGTCATCGTGAGAGTTGAAATAGGCGAAGGCAGCCATCAGAGTCATTTGCATCTGCTGAGGGGTCGACAGTCCGGCGGTATGGTTGAGAGCTACCAGACGGCTGTCGGCCACCATACGGTCTATGAACTTTATATTATGTGGTTCGAGCGACAGCGACGCATAACGCCGGTTGAGATCTGCTGTCTGTTCGGGGGAGAGCTTTGCGATCATGTCGTCGAATACGTTGTTCTGGCTGATGGCGCATACAGCCAGACGCCAGCCTGTGGCTCCGAAATATTTTGAAAAAGAGTATACGCACATGGTGTTGTACGGCAGTTCGTACATGAGCGAGCGGAAGTTTCTCACGAAAGTGCCGTAGACGTCGTCGGTGATAATCATGAGGTCCGGATTGTCGTTCTTCACAATATCCACCAGTTGACGGATAGTGTCGGAAGACAGTGTGTAGCTTGGCGGATTGCTCGGGTTGATGATGCATAGGAGCTTGATGGACGGGTCGCGCAATTTGTCGACTTCCTCTGCGGGATACTGCCATGTATGGTAGCCGTCGTGCTGCACTTTGTCGGCATTGATGTTGACTACTTCGAAGTCGAACCGGTCAAGATGGGGTATCTCGATATAAGGCGTGAAGGCGGGAACCATCAGAGCGATTTTGTCGCCTTTGCCGATAAGTTTGTTTTCCTGTATGGAATCGAAGGCATAGCACATACCGGCGGTGCCGCCTTCGGTGGCAAACAGATCGTATGTCGATTTGTCGTCGCCGCCGCCCATGGCCAGACGCAGATAGTCGCGCACCATGGCTTCGGCGCTGTGCAGCATGCGGTCGGGGGTAGGGTATTGGTCTCCTATGACGGCTTCTGCGAATTCATGGGCCAGAGCATCGGGGTCAAATTCATGTTTCGATATCAGATATTCGAAAGTGCGACTGATGAGGGACGCTCCGTTTTCATCTTTATGGTCGTTGAGAAATTCGCGCAAGCGCTCGGCTATGCCATGCGGGGAGGGGATTCCGGCTATGCCTACCGTATTGTCGGCGGTGCGTCGGCACTCTTCAAGACCGAATTTTCCCAGCAGAAAGAATGCTTCACGGGGTTCGGTTGCTATCCAGTTGGGGTTGCCGCGTCCGGCATTGAGGAATGTTGCGGTGGAATTGTGGGCGTCGGCCTGAGCCATCTCTATGAGCCTGTTTTTGATTTCAAAAGGACTCATCTGCTCGAGACGTTTTTCGAAATCACGATTTTCGGGGTTGATGTGTTCGTTGTTTTTCATTGTTTTGAGGTTAGGGAGTTGACGTCGGTATAGACGTGTTTGTAATATGTGGGCTATGATGTCATCAGCACTATGGCCACACCCATCAATATCAGCATTGTGTTGCCGACGGCGTATGTGACCGTGTAGCCCATGGCAGGCAGAGTGCTGCCCAATGATTCCTGTATGGCGCCGAGGGCCGCGGTGGTGGTGCGGCTTCCGGCACAGCAGCCGAGGTTTATGGCCGGGCGGAACTTGAATATTTTATGCCCGATGATGACACTGAGTATTAGCGGAAGCGATGTGCAGACTATGCCTGCCAGAAACAGTCCGAAGCCCACTTCCTTGATTCCGCTGACGAATGATGGCCCGGATGTGATGCCGATTACGGCGATAAACATGTTCAGGCCAAGATTGTTCATGATCCATACGGCTTCCTTGGGAATGCGTCCGAATGATGGGCGTTTCGACCGGAGCCATCCGAAAATCAGACCTGAGATCAGAGTGCCGCCGCTTGTGCTGAGACTGACCGGGATATTGCCGGCATGAATTGTGAGTACACCTATCAGACAGCCTATTACTATGCCGAGACCGACGAGTATGAGGTCTGATGCTGTTTTGGGACGGTCAACGTATCCGAGTCGGGGGGCGGCAGTGTTGACTTCCGATGCGAGTCCTACAAGAGTCAGAGTGTCTCCTGCCATGAGTTTTGTTTTGGCCAACACGGGAATGGCCACACCTCCGCGGTCGATTGATTTGATCGAAACCCCGTACATGTATGTCTGTGAGCGCAGCTCATCGACTGTAAGCCCGGCTACGGTTTTTCTGGTGATCATTACAGGAATCTGTTCTGCCGGGAAGTCAAGAAGTTCGGCATCGTTGACTTCAGGGCCGATCCAGCTTTCGTCTTCGATTATATATTCGCGGCGTCCGCTCAACACTATTTCATCTCCTTTGGTGATGCGGGTTTCCGGAGTCGGTTCGATGATGTTGTGGCCTGAGCATACGCGTTCGATAAACAGGCGTCGGCCTTGTGAGTGCAGATGCGACTCGATCTGGGCGACGCTCTGTGGAGAGTCGAAGAAATCGGATGTGACGCTGTATGCGCGGAAAGCCACCGGGCGGTTGGCGATGATGTATGCCGGATCGGATGTGAGCGAACTTTCGTTCATTTCCTTCTCAAGGGCTGCGGTGTCGGCCTTGACTTTCTTGATTCCGCCAAGCATCCATGGTCCGAGGTTGGCAAGGATATATGCAGATCCGATAGTGCCGAACACATAACACACCGCGTAGGCCACAGGAATAATGTCGATCAATGCTTTTTTACGCGCAGCATCAATTCCGAGAGTTCCCATGGTGTCGGTGCCGACACCTATCACCGCGGAAATTGTCTGTGATCCGGAAAATAATCCGACGGCTTCACCGGCATTGTAGCCCATGACTTTGACCACGCCCCACGTGACTGACAGGCAGAGCAGACACACGACAGCGGCAAAAAGCACCTGCTTTATGCCGTCGCCGCGTAAAGCCCGGAAAAACTGTGGACCGACGCTATAGCCGATCGCAAAAAGAAAAAGCAGAAAAAATACGTTTTTGACAGGCCCGGGGATGGCTATGTCCATCTGACCGACCAAAACTCCGACGAGGAGGACCGAAGTCACTACCCCGAGCGAGAATCCCTTGTATTTCAGAGAGCCTATCCAGAACCCGATTCCGATAGTCAGGAAAATCGGAATGGAAGGATTGTCGCGGCATGTCTGAGCAAACCAATCGAATAGTTCCATGGAAAAATAAATAGTGTGTGTTTAAATTTTAATTATTGTGTTAAATCTGGTAGATAGATATCGTGTATCGGATGTTCTGATGTAAAACGCCGGACTCCGTATGATGGTTCGGAGTCCGGCGTTTTGTGCGATTGAAAATCGAGCGAAAGTTTAGTATCCTTTGGAATGAGGAAAATAATCGAAGTCGGTCAGTTGGTTGTCGGGATCGGGGCGGTCGAATGAGAGATCGGACATGTCTGTGTCCGGTTGGACATCAGAAATAACGTGACCTTCGCTTTCTGCAGTCTTATTGAATGGATCAGGCGGCGGTATTCTGCTCCCGGAGCAGTCTTGTCCTTTGAGATTGTTCTTGTCATTCATCTTGTTTTAGAGTTTGTGTTATATTCGCAAATGTAGCAAAAAAATCGAAGAACGCAAATTTACAATCCTTCAAGTGTGTTGCAAAGATTTTACCCCTTCTCAGTATTGATTGCCATTGATTTGAGAATAGAACCATACTCTCTCCACATCGCATTTATGATTTTGTCATTCTTGATGTGGTGGGTCAATGAGCGGGTCATATCTTCAAAGGCCTTCCGTTCGCTGTCAGTGTTGCGTAATGCTATCTGTGCACATGTCCTGTAGATTGCCCTGATGTCCATAATAAAGAACGGATAAGCTGGTGAGGTCGGTTGCATCGCGCAGTATGTCTCGGACATAATTCTGACAATATTCATAAGGGATTGCAGCCGTGTGGCTTGCGATGTCGACGATGTAATGGAGCCTGACGAGCGACGGCGGTATGCGTAGTGTGGCATAGAACCGAATGTAACAGATTTGGCGTGCAGCAGCATATGTGGTGTCCATAACTCATCTTCGTGAATCAATCCCGGCTCAAAGAATAATTCCGATTGTTCCAGCATAGAGCGACGGCAGAAATATGTATAAACCATCGGGGCGAACCGTCGGGACCGGACAACCGAGTTCAAGTATTCAGCGCCGGTCATTATGGGGTGTTCATTATGCAGGTTTTCAGAATAACTCCAGATACCTACAGCCCCGTTGTCATAATAGATCTTTACTTTGCCTACCACAACATCGACATCTCCCCGATGAGCAATGCTCAAATAGTAATGCAGTGAGTCGGGCAATAGCCAGTCGTCACTGTCCACGAAGAGCACATACTTACCGACGGCTGACCGTAGGCCTGTATTTCTTGCGACCGAAAGCCCCTGATTCTTCTGACACTCGTACCGAATGCGGCTATCTTGCTTTGCATACCGCTTTAGAATGTCGACAGAGTTGTCCGTGGAACCGTCATTTACTATGATGACTTCCATATTTACTCCTTTTTGCGACAGGATAGAATCCAGGCACGTTGTAATGAATGTTTCAGTATTATATACCGGTACAATAACCGATAGCTCCGGTTGTGGTCGCTTGTTCATATTCCTGTATCGTTTATTTTATGGAACATACATTTTTAACAATTTGTTTACCGGAAACAGTCATTCTGAACCTTGTGTCAGAATATATTGTTTTGCTTAAATAAATTCTATACTTTCCGCTATGGCAAATTATCCTACTCTTGCGGTTCTGATCAGGTCTCATAACGCGATAGGACGCATTGACTCATGTATTGCTTCGGTGCATTCTAAACAGATTCTGCAACCTGACAAAATTTATGTATGCGATGACTGTAGCACGGATGGCACGTGGGCGTTCCTGCAATCCCAATATGGCAACGACAAGCACTTCGTTTTGCTTCGGAATGATTCCAACCACGGCCCGGGATATACGATGAGACGCCTTATAAAGTCATGTGATACTGATTATTATATGCTGATAGACGACGATGATACATGGATAAGATCTGATGTCGTCGAACGTGTAAAGCTCGATATTGTGTCCCACGATTTTCCGGACAAAATCTATTATAGGGCCAACGATGTGTGCAACTGGCGGCTCCACACCATTTTCGCTTACAAGACCAAACGGATGCAGGAATTGGCTTACTTTTCTTTATGGTGTAATGATGATGACTATACATTGCAGACTTTAGGCCCTGATTTTAAGGAAACAATATTGGACGATTATGTTTTTCAATGTACTTATGTCGGCCACGGGATAAGCCGTCTCAGGCCGTCAGCAATATATAGATACCTTCATCAGATATGCAAAAACATATATCTTGGAAATATGGAACTTGCAGCACGGATGTATCTGCAATTCCCTTATCTTAACGAGTGTTCAGCACAAGATAGGGTAATATATGATGAACTGACAGACTATTTCAATATAACAAAATAAAGGACAACCGAGCCTATTATTCCGCAGATATAAGTTTGCGGAATAGTTTCATATATTTGTTTGCCATTGCAGATGCTGAATACTTTGTGCGCAATAAACGGCGGTTGTATGCCGCATATTGTTTCTTTTGCTCCATAGGTGCATTTAATGCTTGTTTAATTGACTTGGCAAGACGATGAGCGTAGGCATCAACTTGTAAAACGTTTCCGATATTAGCTATAAAAGCATTTTTCCCGGAAATAAACATATCTTTTAACCCATTGCCGTTTGAGGATACTATTAAAATCCCAGCATTCATCATCTCCATCGCGGTATAACTACATTGCTCCGAGTATGATGACAAAATCCCAACATCAGCAATAGAGTACCACTTACATATGTCGTGATTAGCAATTTGCCCTGTAAATATAATATTCGATGACATATTCTTGAAAAATTCCCAGTATTTAAAGTATCCATATGGATTTCCAACTAAGATACAGCGTAAATATGGGTGTGTTTGGCGCACATATTCAACCGCTTTGAAAAGAGCTATTACGCCTTTGGATTCATCTGGCCGAGCAACAAATATTAGGACCTCGTCTTCGACACGGAGTCCCATTTCTCTGCGTGCACGAGCGATGTTACGTCGGCAAGTAGGTGTCAGATCTATCCCATTAACGATTTTATATATTTTTGATTCAGGGACTTTATATATAGTACGTAGGTATTTGTCAGTAGATTCTGATAAACATATAACAGCATCGGCAATCCGATATATTGCTTGTTCTGTGTTGTAATAATTGGATATTCTTCTAAATGTCTCTTCAGATACTATTTGTGGCTTGTTTCCCATAGTTATTTGCAAAAATAAACTTGCATCACCAAATAATGGTGAACACCATCCTTGATTATGTATTAAAAATACAATCTTAGACAGCGGAAATTCTCTTTTCATATGTAGCATATTTTGTTCGCATGGAGAATGATTAAATAGCACTACGTTATATGGAGAATCCACAATATATTGTTTTAATAATGGCCATATAATTTCTCCAGCATCACGCCAATTGCCTCCATTTACACATGGCACAGCAAATTCAACTCCATTTTTATATGTATAAGTTGTTAAATCTGTACATTGGGAATTAAGTGAAATGAGAATCACAGTTACATTCACTTCCTTATTGAGCATTGAGAGCAATATATTACGATAGGTGCCTATGCCATTATTCTCAGAAGTACTATGTTCATCAACAAATATCACAGTAATGGCAGTCATATAGGGTATTGATTTTGTGTTACTTCATATTAATAGGTTATAGTCGCACAGATATTATTAGATTGGAAAATAATAATAATCCTCCAATGAATATGGTGGAACCAATTCTATACCATTAATAAGTACTGTCGGAGTTCCTTGCAGTCGGTTGTCTGAATGCCATGCTCTGTGCTTTTCAACCTCTTTCAAGACATTTTCTGTTGTGATATCTAAATTATATTTATTAAAGAACGATTTTCCATATTGCCTTCCCTTTTCATACCACTCAGTTAAGATATCCCAAGTTTGGCTCGCTCCGAGTTGCTGATAGGCTGCAATTATATAGCGATTTGCAAAATCATATTCTGGTGAAAAATAGGTAAATACATACTTGACGCTGACATTGACTCCAGGGAAATCATTAAGTCTCGCATGCATAGCAGAGCACGGATTACAAAAAGGATTACTGAACACCGTAATCTGATGTAAAGCATCGGGATTGCCAAAGACAAGCGAACTACAATTGTCATCACTAGTGTCGAATCGTTCAGCATTTCCTTCAATTGCGGTAAATACCATACCATTTTCTTTTAGGATATTGAAGTCTTTAAGCAATTGTTTGGATTGTTGATGTTTTGAAAGAATATACATCAATTCCGATAGGAGTAATACCGCTAATACATATCCTGAGATTAAATATATTGTATTATTCAAGATAAATGAATAATCATATAGTTCACGACTGACAAAACATACAATTACTTGTGCCCACAACAGCACGATAGAGGAGAGACATAGAATACACCAACTTTTGATTCGAAATTTTTGATACCAGACACTCCATAATGTGAATGGCAACGTACAGGTAGCTATCCCAAAATATGAGTTGAGCAATTGCGGAATCCATATTAGCACAAATGCGTTGACAAAGAAATAACCAAAACCGATTTCGCTGAATTTGGCTACCTTGAAAAAATTTGCCGCATTTGATTGTGAAACAGACTCACAACTCCCATTCTTAACCAGGTCACACAATGTTTTGGAAACGTTATTGGGAATATGCAACTGTTGTAGTAATAATAGGTATGAGACTCCTAATCCGAGCATATTTATAAATATAAGAATCCACCAATAAATATATTGAACCATATGGTTTTGTAAGACACCAATAATGCATATAGCCACGATACACAAACCTATGCCAGTTTTTTTGAGCACTTGAATGCTTTCGTTAATAAGATGTGTTTTATATTCGGGCTCGCTACTATTATCTGAAACTGAAATTAGAATCATTACACCATTCCAGTCTTGAACAAATATCTTTGAGGATACCGTTATGGTTTTATTACGAGTCCCATCTTTAAGTTTAATCAGACTATCAGTTACTGATTCGACAATCATGAACTGATTCTTATAAATAATTATGCATGGGGTCTTAATGAGTGTTAGATTCTCTTTGTGTACAACTTTTACGCATTGATAATATAGTTTATAAAGAGACATTACGTGGCAAAGCCCATATATTGAAGTAATGTTAGGAATTGTCTCAATCTGTTTTTTTAACCAACTTTGCGTATATTTGACTCCCAATTTCTGAAAGACACATTCAATAAAATTTAACATACGTCATATTTTTGGAAAACGGAGCATCATAAATCATTCTGTAGAAAACATTATCGTTAAGCTAAAAAGTAGTAATCAAATAATTTGTTCATTCATTACATAATCAATTAAGCATTACGATAATGTCTTTATTTAAACTTTCAATTTGTTTTATCGTTTTGTCTAAAACGTCTGTGTCCAAATATTTGTTCATATAACTTAGAGAGTGTTTGAATTTAAACCAAATTAAACATTAAGTGGCAGAACAAA
>ERZ778518.2380-NODE-2380-length-10357-cov-5.087653_pt1 | contig 10357 bp, 8 predicted proteins | sample MGYA00510340_ERZ778518 | MGnify/ENA primary metagenome ERZ778518 (study PRJEB29527, sample SAMN07138967) | mouse gut metagenome | material: feces | host: mouse | place: China:Nanjing | collected 2016-01-25 ... | reverse complement strand
ATGATAAAAGGTGAGTACCGCAAGGATATGGGAAACCAGGAGTTCCTGGACCGGCTGGATGAGTACAATCTCACTTTCTTCCTCGACGGGGATGACAAGTGGTACACCGGTGCAGGAGTGCATATCAACTCTTGGGTTGTGGTTCCTGGACAGGATGTTGAATTTTAATGTCAATTGTGACGTACAGTTATGGCAATATCAATCATATGGCATAGGATACGGACGTTTTCTGCAGTTTGCGGTGTGCTTTTGCTTGCCGGAAGCTGTGTTTACGACAGGCTTGGCACGTGCCCGGACGGCAGCGCGGAGGATGTTAGCGTCACTTTCCGGATTGCTACCCGGAACACGTCGGGGACAAAGGCGGACAATATTGCCGGACAGGAGACGGGCACTGCCGCGGAGAACTGGCTGGAACTTGAAGGACTCCGGTTTCTGATGTTTACGGAAGGCGGTGTATTCCTGCAGGACTTGAGCGCGATAGCGAAAACCATGTCAGAGAATGAGGATGAATGGAATCTTTATACCGTAAAGGCTACATTCAAGGAGCCTTACTTCAATAATCCGCTGTTTGTGGACGGTAACGTCAGGTTCAAACTGATGGTTCTCGCAAACTGGCCTGCGGAAGCGGTCGAAGGTGTAATAGCCGCAAAAGGTTCTGTAAGGGAAATAGAACGTGTGCAGGCGTTCTTTGAGATGTCGCCTGAGTTTTTCCCGGAGATTGGAAAGGCGGGAATCCCTATGTTCGGGCTTATGGATTGCGCGGTGTCATGGTCTGCCCTGGCTGCAAGCGATACTGGCAATTATGTCGATATAGGTGATGTTCATATGCTTCGCAGCCTTGCCAAGATTGAGGTTCTGGACAATATTGCCGACAAGGATGCCGATGGGTATCCTAAGGTTTCCGAGGTGAGAGTGATGAAGTGGAACAGCATAGCCCGCCTGATTCCGGACAATTTCCGGAATGGAGTGCAGGTTTCCGCAGCAAGCTATCCGGCCGTTCCGGGATTTGTGGATTCTGAGCAGGGGCGCCAGTTCAGACAGCAGAAGTACAGTACGGAGTCTCTTGGTGCTCCATATGAGTTTGACGGTTTTACAACATATGTTCCGGAAATACGGACTGGGCAGCTGGCATTCCGGGTTGTTATTCGGCAGAGCGCAGCTGAAGGTGATGCCGTGTCTCGTGATTTCGCCGTACCGGAGGCCGGCAATGCATGGGGACCGGAAATCCTGAGGAATCATATCTACAGGATAAATGTGAATACAGCTGCGGAAATATCACTGGGTTATACCGTGTGTCCATGGGACGAAGCAAGTATAACAGTCCCTTCTTATCCGGAGAACTGAAGTTGAGCATAACATTGATTGGACTTTATGTCATATATGAAACAGAACATGAAAAGGAATTGCCATAAATATCTTGATTTGCCTTTGTTGAGGAGGTTGCACGGTCTGAAGGCCATGGCGCTTCTTCTGACGGCAGGCTTTGCTTTGGGGGCATGTCAGGCGGAAGATTTCGGCAATGTTGAAGAAAGGCCCGAGGGGCTGCCTGCCGAGGTTTCGCTGCGTCTGTCGCTTCCTGCGATGGAATTGCAGACACGTGCGCTTACTGATGAGCAGGCGTCTGCCGTGAATAATATCTGGGTCGGAATCTATGATGCAGGCCATGGCGGGCGTCTGAAAGGATGGCATTACCAGGAGGTGAGCCATGGGGACAGACATGTCCTGCATCAGCTTACCGGCATCAAGGCAAGTTCCGGAAACGCCTATATAGTGGCTGTGGCCAATGCCGGGGACAATTATGGAATGAGCAGCCTTGGCGAAGCTCAGGACGGCACCCGGACCAATCTTTTGGAACTGCTGCGTGAGGCGGATACATTCGAAAAATACAAGGCCATTGCGGTTGCCCTGCACAGTCCGTCAATCGTGGAATATACGGATGCCAATGTCGTGATGACAGGTGTCTGGTCTTCGGATCCTTCAGGAACTCATCCCGGTGGTCCGGGCATAGAGCCTGTATATATAAAAGGAGGCAATTCGGTCCTGGACGGACGGATACATCTTCGCAGGGTGATATCCCAGGTGACATTCAATATAAGGTCCGGTGCTGCCGGACTTGTTTTCCGTCCTACTTCATGGCGTGTAGTAAACAATCCGCGCATGAGCTTTCTGTATGAGAGGGCTGACGGGGATGCCGACGGGCTTACCAATGCCTCGGACGAAATCATCGGACATCTTGATGACTCCGCCCCTAATGCCAATTACGGAGCGTCAACTCCGGAAACGGAGGTGCAGGGCTCTTCCGGCGGCGGATATTCGTTCAGCTTCTACACTTATGAGAACAAGAGGACCGGTAATGCCGCAGATTATGACTCACGTGAAAAGGAGCACAAGGATGCTGACGGAAAGAACAGCGGGATTTATGTGGCATTGTGCGGTGACAGCATGCAGGCGCCTGATTTGAAGAACGGTGTCAACAGGAACAATTTCGCCACGTTCGTCGAGCTGACCTGTGAGGTTTCCTATCTTGTAGGCGGTGTGCAGCGTACCGGCACGGCCCGTTATACCGTCCATTTGGGCTACATGAACGGAGATGCTTCGGATTTCAATGTCCGCAGGAATCACAAGTACATTTATGACATGACCATCCTCGGACTCAATCAGATAGTTCTGGAGGCCAGGAGTGAGGGGAATGCGGGTGAGGTTCATCCGGGCCTTGAGGGCAATGTGATTGACGCAACAGAGGAAATCGTCACGGTCGATGCGCATTACGGTGCATACAATATATCGTTGAGCAACTCCGAGCGCGCGCGTCTCCATTATCTTATAGAGGCCCCGTATGGTGACGGCCCGGCTCATGTCATAGAGGGTGGATATGTGTCGAAAGACAGCGGGAAGCTCCCTGCTCCCGATAGGAATAATGAATACTACAACTGGATACGCATAAAGCCTACCGCCCGTCAGGATATTCTTGCCGAGTACAAGACTTCCGCTGCTGATGAGCCTTGGTATATGGATGACCTTGTGGGAGTGGATGCCGCGCATCGTGGATATGGTGACGACACAGGTAATCTTGATGATGACACCCAGCGCTGGTACACGGTTTTCATAAATGAGAATGTCTATGAGGGTGATGCTCATCCGCTTTCGGATTGGGTGAATTATGTGAACAAGGATATGAGGACTGTGCTCTTTCTTGTTGAGGATATAGCAGTTTCACCGGATACGGAAAGCCGGTATTCACAGGGAAAGTATCTTATAAGGCAGAGGTCGATTCAGACTTACTATTCCACTGATTTGGCAAACTACGGCACTTCAGAGCCGACTGCCCTCGGTGTGGAGCATATCAATGAGTCTTACGGAAAGAATATAGACTGGAGGTGGGTTGCACCGGCACGTAATAGTAATGGTGCCCCTACCAATACTACTGATTTGTCGAATTCGAACGGAAGGTGGAATCTGTGGAAATTCCTGAATAATGCGACAAATGCCAACAGCAATTCCGGCTTGGGAAATGCGGAGGCAACGCGTAACTGGTGGTGCGGCAATGCCTTGTCCAGTGACAATGGCAGAAATGGTGCTTATGGGCTTGTCCGTTATGTGAATACGCAGGGCAGTAACCAAAATACGCGTACAGGCTATATGAAAGCAGATGAGGAGGGGTATGCCGTACCTGCTTTGGCATATTATACGGATCCGTCAAGCACTGCGAGGGAACAGGACCCGCATGCCGGAAGCAACAGATACTATGAGGCTTCGGCATTGTGCATGAGCCGCAACAGGGACCTTGACGGTGACGGGCGGATAAGCCCGGATGAGGTGAGATGGTATTTGCCGGCGGAAGGTAAATATGAGCGAATCATGCTTGGCCGGAATTCTCTTGCTACGCCGATATTCTCTGTATCAAACGGTTTGTATTATACGAATCCCAATGATGAGGTTGCAGTGGAGAACAATAACTGGGGATATGACGGGTCCATCGGCTCAGGAAATGATAACCAGGTCCAGTTCATATCTTCAGATCATATGAAGTTTTTTCCTGAAGAGGGTGGTTCATATAATAGGAACGTGTATGTGCACTGGGCTGGCGGAAGCGGAAGACGATATCCTTGGAATATCCGCTGTGTGCGTAACCTTGGTGTTAACCTTGCTACTGTGACGCAGGATCCGGATGATGATCCGGTTGAAAAGGCCTATTTTTATGATGCTTCCCGGCGGGTGTTTGATATGACGCATTATTATGGAAATTCCCTCCGTGCGGCTATTGACACATATATAGAGGTGCATACTCTCTTGGAACTGGACAAGAACAAGACTCCGAAGAAGCTGAAGGTGTCACGGACAAGCAGTGCTTATGTGCTTGGGGAACGTGTCAATGGAAACCAGAGGTACAACACGGTCGATGCGGCCCTGAATGCCAATGTCCCTTGTGCCGATTATCATGAAGATGATGACGGTGGCGCGACTTGGAGGGCTCCGAACCAGAGGGAACTGATGATGATGCTTAACGAGAAACTGATTGGCGGAGAACTTACTTTCTCATGTACCAAGGAGGGATACGGCAGCGGCGGACGTTTCGCCTGCTCGGAGGTGCACGGAACCATGTATATGAACTCGAATGCTGTTCCTGCCGTGGGAGGCACTCTCAGGGTGCGCTGTGTCCGTGACCTTGAATAGTTTGAGGTGTCATCATGCTTTTGCCGCCTTGTTTTTGGTCGCCCATTTGCCTGCAGCCTCTATGATAGTGACGAGCAGGAAACCTGCTATGGCGAAGAGCACTGCGCTTCCGGTCTGAGGGTCTGCCAGTTTCGCATATTCAGTCACGGCCATGTCAAGTGTATTCCTTGCGGCCTCCGCTTCATGACCTGACAGTGCTGCCGCATTTTCTGCCATGCGGGCTATTTCAGGGAACTGCGAGCATACGATAGCTTCCGTATTGCTCCATGGCCATACTTTCACCAGCGAGCCGATTATGAAGCCGGCAAGCACGATTAGAGTCTCCTTGTTGTATTTTGCCAGAAGCCAGTGGAGGAATCTTGAGAAAGAGAGCAGGCCGATTACCGCACCTATGCCGAATGTCCCGAGAATCAGAAGATTGTGTCCGGTCGCCTCACCTGATACAAGGCCTGAAATGGCAGACATCATATATTGGTACTTGCCGAGAATCAGGAGGATGAAGCTGCCGGAGATGCCGGGAAGTATCATTGCGCATATCGCTATGGCTCCGCTGATGAAAATGAACCACAGTCCGTCCGGTGTCCTGGTGGGGGAGAGGGTGCATATTACGGTTCCGAGCACGATTCCGAAAGCCAGAAGGCATATTTCCTTGACTCTCCAGTCCGAGATGCCGCGCAGGATGAATATTGACGAGGCTGCAATGAGTCCGAAGAAGAAGGCCCATGTGCGTATCGGATGGCTGCTGAGCAGATATTGCATCAGTCCGGCAAGTGAGATTACGCTTATGCCGATTCCGATGAACAGGCTGAGCAGGAAGCTGCCGTTGATGTGCTTCCAGAATGCCTTGAATTTTCCGCTCAGAAGCAGTTTTACAGCTTCCGTATTGATGGATGCGAGTGAGCCGACAAATTCGTCGTAAATACCCATTATGAATGCTATTGTGCCTCCCGACACTCCGGGAATGACGTCTGCCGCTCCCATGCATGCGCCTTTTACGGCGACTGTGATGTTCTTGAGTATGCTTTTCATTTTATTATGTTTCAGGTTATCTGATTTTGTCGATGAATTCCGTGATTGCAGAGAAAATTTCCCCAGGGCCGGCCTGCTCCTGTGTGTCACCCTGAGTCATTACCATGTCGAATGCATGTCCTTTGTATCCGTGTCTCCCGATTTTGAACCGTGCCTTAGTACATTTGCAGAGGAAATCTATGGTGGGGCAGCTGTTGCCGATAAGCGAGATGAAAACATCGCTCTTTTCTTCGAGCAGGCCGCTTACCTTGCCGTTCTGAGGCATCCCGAGCCAGTCCAGGTCTTTTCTGAGGATTGTCGTGCCGTCATTTTCATGAGGGACGCCGTCCTTGCCCTGTTTTCTGAAATCAAAGACATAGATGCCTACTTCAAGCCCTTTCTTTTTGCCCCATGCGAGAATATCCCCTTTGAGCTTGTCAAAGTCAGGCTCTTCTGCATCAATGACCACATTGACGGATGATTTTTCCGCAAGCGGAATGAACCCTGTCGGGACATCGCTTGCGGATTTGCGGATTCTCCTGCGGCGGAGCATGTTCTTTACAGGTCCGAACATGGCTGTTTCTCCGGAGTGTTGGCTGCGATAAGCTCGCGTATTTCCTGCTTGGCCGCTTTCCAGCGCGGTATGTCAATCTTTGTCCCTATGACTTCCACTACTTTTGCGGCTATGATTGACCCGACTTCTCCGCAGACTCTGAGAGGCATTCCGAGCGAGTGAGCATACAGGAAGCCTGCCGCGTATGTGTCACCGGCTCCTGTGGCGTCTATCGGCGCGGCCGGCCATGCCTCAATATAATGGTATTCGTCTCCGCTCTTTACCATAGAGCCGTCTTTGCCGACTTTCACTACTGCTATCTTGCAGTGGCGTGCGATTTCGTCAAGAGCCTCGCGCGGCTCCAGCTTGGTGAATGCCTTGGCCTCGCTCTCGTTGGCGAATACGATGTCCACATATTTCTCAACTATGTCATGAAGGAACGCGTCGTTCGACTCCACTACATTGTATGAAGCCATGTCTATTGATATTATGCATCCGGCGTCCTTGGCCATCTTGACGGCGCTGCGTATCAGGGCCTGGTTCTGTACGAGGTATCCTTCTATGTGGAAGTAATCATAGCCTTGGAAATATTCCGGCTTCAGGTCTTCCGGAACAAGCTCGAGGGCAGCTCCGAGATATACCGCGAATGTCCTTTCCGCGTTCGGCGCGGTGATGAATACCATGGCTCTTCCGGACGAGTGCACGCCTTTGAGCAGGGTGGACTTGATGCCGTATTGCTCCTGGTCGCTTTTGAATAGGTGGCCCAGGTCATCGTCGCCGACCTTGCCGATGAAACCTGACTGCATGCCGAATATGGCTGTTCCGGTTATGGTGTTTGCTGCCGAGCCTCCTGCCACAAGCTGCACTCCCATCGGCTTGAGGGTCTGCCATATTTTGTCCCCGGTTTCCATGTCAACGTGTTGCATGCTGCCCCTTGGGAGGTGGAATTTTTTCAGAAATGTATCGTCGGGAAGGACTGCGAGTATGTCGGTCAGTGCGTTCCCGATGCCTAAGATAGACGCCATAAATGTCATGTTTTGCTTTAACGGAGGCAAAGTTAGCAAACTTTTGGATATGCACGCAGTAAAAAGTTGCTACCTTTGCTGGCTGCATGTGCGGATAAGACCGGAGGGTGAGTGTCTGCACTGGTATAGCTGATAATTTAATAATGGAATGAAGGTCAAGGAGATATTGAAATATGTGCTGTCAGCGGCAATCGCCGGCGTGCTGCTTTATTTTTCTTTCAGGGAAGTGAAGTGGGATGATTTCGTAACGGGGCTGAAGGACTGCCGCTGGGGCTATGTCATGCTTTCCATGGTCGCCGGGGTGCTTGCGTTCTGGTTCAGGGGGCTGCGCTGGCGACGTCTTCTTCTTCCTGTTGATCCCGGTACTTCCCGTCTGACAGCTTTCAACGCCGTCAATATAGGTTATCTTGCGAATTTCGTCATTCCCCGCATTGGGGAGTTCGTGCGCTGCGGTGTTGTGAGCCGCAATTCTGCCGGCAGGAAGGCTTCTTATGAGAAGGTCTTGGGGACTGTCGTGTTGGAGAGGGCCTGGGATCTTGTTTCCATGCTTCTTCTGCTTGTTGTGCTTCTGGTGTTCAGGTGGGACATGTTCGGGGAGTTTTTTGTGGAGAAGATGTGGGAGCCTTTGTCGGAAAGGGCGGATTTCAGCCTTTGGTGGATTGTGGCATGCGCGGTTGTGGCCTGTGCCGCTGCCGGTGTCGCATTGTGGCGTTTGCGTGACAGCAATGTTTTCTGCAGGAAGGTGTGGTCCGTGTTCAGGGGACTGTGGCAAGGAATGGCCAGCTGCATGAGTATGCCTGACAAATGGCGTTTTTTTGCTGATACAGCCCTCATATGGGGAATGTATTGGCTTATGGCGGCAGCGACCATGTGGGCGGTACCCGAGCTTGATGCTCTTGGGGTTGTAGATGCCCTGTTTCTGTCTCTGGCCGGCAGCCTCGGGTGGATTGTGCCTGTTCCGGGCGGATTCGGAGCTTTCCATTTCGTGGTGTCGCTGGCATTGTCCACAATCTATGGAATACCTTTCGGCATGGGCATCATATTCGCCACCTTGTCACATGAGTCTCAGGCCGTGACCATGATTCTGTTCGGAGGCGGCTCGTATCTTTATGAGACTTTCCGCAGGCGGGATGCCTGAATGTTTCCGTAATCCGTTTGGCAGGATTGTTGGTTTTGGCGTTGATGCATAAAACAAATTGAACATGAAATCACCAATCATTCACATCCGGGAGAAAAAACGTTTTGAAATGGAAGTCGGCGGACATCTTGCGTATGTTGAGTATGTCGAGCGCGACGGTTGCCTGGACATCATACATACCTATGTTCCCAAGCCAATCGGAGGCCGGGGAATAGCATCGGAACTTGTGGATGCGGCATACAGATATGCAGATTCTTCAGGACTCGGAAGGCGCGGAACCTGCCCTTATGCGGCAGTCTGGCTGGAGAGACACAAGTAGTTTCTGCATGAACTGAAATTTTCTTTGGCTACATTTTGCTGGTTTTCCATTTTTTGGCACACGGTTTGCAAATACTCTAAATCGGTTAGTTTTAGTTGTTAATAATAGGGTTATAGTTCTGGCGGAGGCCACCGGTGATCGGTTGCCTCCGCTTTTTTGTGGATATTCATGAATGTTGTAGGGCTGTGCTGCCTGGCAGAATCCGGATTACCTGCAAAAGTAAGTGCTTGTCATAAGCGTGCTCCTGCTTCACTACAGCTATAATGCATATGATCGGCAGAGCGGTGATATGCTGAAAATTGAGCTCAAAGCATCTGAATATAATTGTGGTAGAATATAGTTGTTGTTATATCCTATCCACGGAAATGCCATTTCAGGTGGACAGGAAAGGCAGAAACAGCTTTCCATCCACAGAAAGACGTTCCTGGATGGATTATATTGAGCATCGTTTTTTGACAGCTCCGCCAAATAGTACATGGGGTCTTGTAATCGATTGACAATCAATATCTTATAAAACAATATCAAATATATGGAACATACTGTTTTCCAATGTATTGATTATCACTACAATATAGAACCCCATATGAAATACAAGCAGCCTGAAAATGTGACGAACAGACGGAAAGACGTAAATTAACAATAAGACAGCGGATTAATAATGACAGAGTATTTACGTCAGGAGCCATGTGAGTTCCCGTACCTGCAAAAGATTCTCACTCGGTCTGTGAGGTTGTTGTGCCGTACACACTTTTGCTGATGCTGCCTGCCCGCACACATCAGAGCACACAGTCTTAGCACAATGTTTTACCGGTAAACCGCTTTTGTGAGGTGTATAATGTCTTTAATTTCAGTTATTTAAGAATGTGAGGTTCCCCATTTAAGGGCATCGTATATTCGTAATGTTTTTGATAGATATGAATTTATGTTTCCCGTGGCTGCCACAACGTCTGTTTCTTTCATGGCCTGCTTTGTTCAGTTTCTATGGAGCAGCCGAAACGTACTGGCAAATGTAATGCTTTGATATTCAGAGGTTTGCTGATGTGTGATTCTCCATTTCGGGGCATCATATGTTCGTAATATTTTGATAGATATGAATTTATGTTTCCCGTGGCTGCCACAACGTCTGTTTCTTTCATGGCCTGCTTTGTTCAGTTTCTATGGAGCAGCCGAAACGTACTGGCAAATGTAATGCTTTGATATTCAGAGGTTTGCTGATGTGTGATTCCCCGTTTGGGGCATCGTATATTCGTAATGTTTTGATAGATATGGATTTATGTTTCCCGTAGCTGCCACAACGTATAGTTCTTTCATGGCCTGCTTTGTTCAGTTTCTATGGAGCAGCCGAAACGTACTGGTAAATGTAATGCTTTGATATTCAGAGGTTTGTTGATGTGCGATTCCCCATTTCGGGGCATCGCGTTTCAGTATTTTGCTATATATCAAATAGTTGGATTTTCCTCCGTTGTGGGGACTTTTTGCCATATGGTGCAAGGTCTGCCGGTATCAGAATGCTCGGTGCGGGTGTAAACTATTGATAATCATATAAAATAAAATGGGGCTGACTTGAAACTATTAGTCAGCCCCATTTTTCTTGGTTCGTCCGGCACGAACATACTCTAACGGGTGCAAGTCCCCAAACC
>ERZ778518.2370-NODE-2370-length-10414-cov-4.312192_pt1 | contig 10414 bp, 7 predicted proteins | sample MGYA00510340_ERZ778518 | MGnify/ENA primary metagenome ERZ778518 (study PRJEB29527, sample SAMN07138967) | mouse gut metagenome | material: feces | host: mouse | place: China:Nanjing | collected 2016-01-25 ... | reverse complement strand
GGATATTCTCGATGGTTTCATTCTGCTCGTCATAATCATCTGACAGAGTATCCAGATCAATCTGTGCCAGACTGTCTTCAAACTGCCGGTGCTGGCTGGCATGTTCAGCTATGTAAGGATAGTTGATACTTTTCTGATAGGCTTCTTCGTGAGTAAAATGAGTCCGGGTATAATCAATCAGTTCGGATACCAGAGCCACAATATGATTTGTCTTGTAGTGCATCGTCGTATCATGCAGCAAATCGTGTGTTTCCTGTGCAAGTTCGAACAGTCTTTTGTGCTCTTTGTCGATAAAATCCACACCTGTAAAATATTCCGGTTTCATTTCGTACATTATGATAACCCCCTTCTGATAAATGGTAATATTTGTTATCCATAATAATAATAGTTTTTATTTTTAAAGTCAAGACGGAAAACGGGCATCAGGGTATGGAATCGTTTACTTCTCTTTGGATATTTCTGTATCTGAGCGGGGATGTTCCATAATATTTCTGAAAGGTTTCACAGTAATAGCTTGCTCCGCAAAAGCCGTGAGCATATGCGATGTCCGTGATGGAAGCGTCAGAATCCAGCAGGGCGTTCAGGCTTTTCCGCAGGCGGAGTTTCGTCATATAGGTAATGGGCGATTCCCGCAGATATTTTTTAAACAGCAGGGAACAGCGGCTTTTGCAACAGGAACCGGCTCTGGCAATATGGTCGAGGGTAATCCGTTCCCGCATATGTTCTTCCACATAGGTCATCATATTTCTGAGGGCGGCCAGTTCAGAGGATTCTTTTTCGGGAAGGCGGTCTTGTGCGCTCAGGTGATCAGACAGGATATTCATAATGGAAAGGAATGTGGTGATTACATGAAAACAGGGCGGATTGTCAACAGGCGCGCTTTCAAAGGAATGGTACAGGCATTCCAGGTGTTCCAGGATCGCCCGGTGCCAGTTTTCGTGGGCAAGATACACATAAGGACAGGCACAGTTTTCGATGACAGGTTGCACATAATTTTGATAAAACCAGTCATTTACCTGTAACAGTTCCAGAGAGAGGATGATACAGATAAATTCACATTCGGTAAGGTCAGGAGAATAGCCATAGTGCAGTTGTCTGCTGTTGATCAGGATACCGGTCCGGGGGGAAAGGGTAATCAGTTCCCCGTTCACGTTGAAGGTCATATTTCCCTGTTTGACCAGGATAAACTCCAGATCTCTGTGCCAGTGGCTGATTGCGGAATGATTGGGGTAGGTTGACAGGACGGCATACTGGGCATAGGCGGGAAACAGAGGATTGTTATATGCTATGGTTTCAGATGCATCCGGATTGAAGGCGGAGCAGTATTTTGGATGCTTTTGCATGGTTATCACCTCGTAAAAGAAGATTGTTATAGAATTATACAATATTTTGAAAGAAAATAGAATATAAACCTGCTATTGTTATACTAAATTTGAGAGAAAGGCGGCAGGGAGTAAATGATGGAAGCAAAAAATCTGATGAAAAAGCGCATGATGGAACTGGTATTGCCTATGGCGTTTCAGCAGTTTATGCTGGCGCTTGTGGGAGCCAGTGATGCCATTATGCTGGGAAGGCTGAGCCAGGACGCCATGTCGGCGGTATCGCTGGCAACACAGGTGACATTTCTTTTTAACCTGTTTGTGGCAGCATTTGTTGTTGGAGAAAATATGTTTGTGGCACAGTATTACGGAAAAGGGGATTTCATCGGCATTGCAAGGGTGCTGTATCTGGTACGCCGCATTTCCTGTGTGACGGCGCTGACTTTTTGGATGGGAACTTTGGTGTTTGCAGACAGGATTATGGGGTTTTTCACAAATGAACCGGCACTGGCGGCCATGGGCGGGGAATATCTGAGAATGGTGGGAGTTTCCTGGTTTTTGTCTGCGGTGGCACAGGTATATATGACAATTATGAAGAATTGCGGGGCGGTAAAACTCAGCACGGTACTCAGCAGCAGTACGGTGATTCTGAATATCGTGCTCAACGGAGTTTTGATTTTCGGGCTGTTTCCGATACCGGGCATGGGTGTCCGGGGCGCGGCGCTGGCTACGGTGGCGGCAACGGCGGTACAGGCTGTCTGGAGTGCTGCATATGTGGTGATCAAAATGAAAAAGCTGCAAGGGGTTCCACGGCATATGCGGCGAGGGCCGGTAAATGGATTCCGGAAGAGGACGGTGCCTGTGCTTTTAAATGAACTGATCTGGGGCGGCGGATTTACCATGTATTCCGTGATTATGGGACATATGGGCGGGGATGCGGTGGCTGCCAACGGGATTGCCAATATTTCCAAAAATCTGGTGGTCTGTCTCTGTCTGGGGCTGGGAAACGCCGGCAGTATCATTGTCGGCAATGCGTTGGGCGCCGGCCGGTTTGAGGAGGCAAGGGAGGCGGGAAAGATGCTGACCAGGGCTTCTATTGTATGTGGCATTGTATCGGGACTGTTTTTGCTGGCGGTATCGCCGCTGATTACAGAATTGGTGGGTCTCACACAGACAGCCGGGGAATATCTGCGGGGGATGTTTTTCATCTGTTCCTATTATCTGGTTGGGAAGTCCATCAACTGTATGACCATTGGAGGGATTTTTGCGGCAGGCGGAGACTCCGGCTTCGGGGTGGTCTGCGATGCCATTACTTTATGGTGTATTGTCATACCGGCGGGGTATCTGTGCGGTTTTGTATTCCATTTGCCTGTAGTGGTGGTATACTTTGTACTGAGCCTGGATGAAATATTGAAATTGCCCGTTGTTTACCGGCATTATAAAAAATATGGCTGGCTAAACAATATCACGGAAGCAGGGTAAAAAACATACCATGAAAAGGAGAAGCAAGATGACAAACAGAGAACGGAGAGATGCAGGCCTGGCTTATATTTCGGATGAGAGTATTATGGCGGAACAGGCAGAATGCAGAAAGATTTTACAGAAATTAAATTTTATGGACCGGTCAGATTTTGCCGGGATACGCAGTGTGGTAAAAGAACTGCTGGGGAAATCGGACGGCGCATTTATTAATCCGCCTTTTTACTGTGACTATGGAAAACATATTGAAACAGGCAAAAACTTTTTTGCAAATTATAACTGTACCCTGTTGGATGTGGCCAGGATCCGCATCGGAGACAACTGCCAGATGGCGCCCAACGTAGCCATTTATACGGCGGGGCATCCCATGCATCCCATGAGCAGAAATTCCGCCTATGAATATGGCAAGGAAGTGACCATTGGAGACAATGTATGGATTGGAGGCAATACGGTGATCTGCCCTGGCGTACATGTGGGAGATAATGTGGTAATTGGGGCAGGCAGCGTGGTTACGAAAGACATTCCGGACTGGAGCATGGCGGCGGGAAATCCCTGTAAGGTCATCCGGAAAATCACCGGGGATGACAGGCAAAAACTGTTTCGGGACGAGGAAATTGATCCACAGGCCTGGGCGGATATTGTGGAACGGATGAAATAATCAGACAGGAGAAAAAATATGTTTGCGGATTATCATGTACATACAGAGTTCAGCGATGATTCAGAATATCCCATGGAGCAGGTAATAAAAGACGCCGTCTCCATGGGGATGGATGAACTGTGTTTTACAGACCATGTGGATTATGGTGTGAAAGTGGACTGGGACGATACCAACGGTTATGAGGAAGCGGAGATGACCATGAATGTGGATCATCCCTTATACGCTGCCCGGATAAAAAAATTGCAATATCTGTATGACACGCGGCTGAAAATAAAAATGGGACTGGAATTTGGTATGCAGACCCATACCATCCCGGCCTTTCAGAGGCTGTTTGCAAAATACCCCTTTGATTTTATTATTTTATCCGTGCATCAGATTGAGAACCGGGAATTCTGGAACCAGGAATTTCAACGGGGAAAGAGCCAGAAAGAATACAATGAACGGTATTATAAAGAACTGCTGCACCTTGTAAACCATTATCAACAATATAGCGTACTGGGGCATTTGGATTCCATCGTGCGGTATGATCTATGCGGTGTATATCCTTATAAAGAAACAGAACCTGTAATCCGGGAAATCTTAAAAAGGGTGATATATGATGGAAAGGGGATAGAACTGAATACTTCCTGGCACAGATATGGGCTGGGGGATACCACGCCCTCCGTGGATATACTGAAATGTTACCGTGAACTGGGCGGGGAAATTGTGACACTTGGCAGTGACAGCCACAGGCCGGAACACCTGGGAGCATATATGAAAGAAGCGAAGGACTTATTGAGGCATCTGGGCTTTCGCTATCACTGTACGTATAACCGGATGCAGCCGGTTTTTCACAGCCTGTAAACTGTGAAAAAGTATTAGAAAATTGTTTGAAAAACCGTTTGAAATGAGGAATTTTTCAGCGTTCTGCCGAATTGACTTTTCATAATATACTATTTATAATACGATTGATTTTTTCCCATCTTTAATTTATTCAGCAGGAGGCTTTTTTTATGTCAGAAAAGAAGAAAAATACCGGGACTTCGTCATATGACAGTCTCAGCAGAAAAATCATTTCCAAACTGGTTGTTATCGTAGCTGTTTTGTTTTTCCTGATTGTTTCCGCTTCGGGTTTTATATCCATGCACTCTCTGGAAGAGATAACGGACGATAAGCTGGTATCAGTTGCCTATGAAAACGCTTTTTTGATAGAGAATACAATTGAAAATGCCTACGGTCAGGCGCTGGGATTCGCCAATTCCCTGAAAAACATTTCGGCCCTTCCGCCGGAAGAACAAAGGGATGCCATTGATCATGCATTGGAAGGCGTTTTATTGGGAGATGAGAACTTTACCACTGTGTTTGCTTATTTTGAGCAGAATACAATAGCGGATGCCAATGGGCAGCCCTACAGTGTACATAACAGAGAGATTGCCTATGAGGCGATTGCCTATCTGGACGAGAACGGAACCAATGTAACATTTGAAAAGCATGAAGATGCATTTGATAATTTTGACAAGGAATATTATAAAACCATTAAATCCACCGGTGAAGTATATGTAATGGAGCCTTATGTATACCAGCTTCGCGGTAAGGACATTATGATGATCAGTATTATTGCGCCGGTATATGATGCAGAAGGGGAATTTCTCGGCGTGGCCGGTTGCGATGTGGCTCTGGCAGATATGCAGACCCAACAGTATGCCAGCACCGGTTATAAATCCACCCATATGATTGCGCTGGCAGAGGACGGAACGGTGCTGCTGGATACAGCCAATCCTTCTTTGGTGGGTAAAGGGGCTTCCGAGGCAGGATATGACACGGTCCTGGCCGATACCCAGGAGCTGAAATCCATGCCGGAGGGCGCTTATATCAACAGTATTTCCGTGATTAACAATAAAGTTTCCAACTATGCCACCGGCAAAAGAGGGATTGCCATTACGGTTCCCCTGCAGTTGAGCAGCGGCAATTACTGGACGTTGTATCTTGCCATAGACAGAAATGAATTTAACAAGATTTTGATTATGGATACGGTAAAACTGATTGTGGCGGTTATTTTATTTGGTATCATACTGCTGTATATGATTTATCGTATTATCGAAACATACCTGGCCCCGGTACAGGAGATTCTGGAAGGCGCTTCCAAACTGGAAGAAGGAAACCTGAAAATCAATATTGCTGTGTCCACCAATGACGAGCTGGGGAGAATGGCACAGGCATTGAATCATATCAGCAGCACAGTAGACAATTATGTGCAGGATATTTCCCAGCAGTTGTCCCAGATGGCAGAAAATGATATGGATATTGAAATCAGGCAGAAATATATCGGAGACTTTATACCCATTCAGACATCCATTGAAAAGATAACGGATTCCCTGAACAATACATTGCGGCAGATTGTATTATCGGCAGACGATGTGGCATCTGACTCCGTAAGCGTTTCCGGCGGCGCCCAGGCTCTTTCCGAGGGCGCGGCAGAACAGGCGGAAGCCATAGAAGAACTGGCAGTGGCCATAGAAAACCTGTCCAGAGATATTACAGCCAATGCGGATGACGCCGCCAATATGAGCAGAAATGCTTCCGAAGTAAGCGCGAGGATTGAAAACAGTAATCAGGAAATGAATAAACTGATTGCCGCCATGTCTGAGATCCGGGAATCTTCCGCAGGAATCGAAGAGATCATCCGGACAATTGAAGACATTGCGGATCAGACCAATCTGCTGTCGCTGAACGCTTCCATAGAGGCGGCGAGAGCAGGGGAAGCCGGCAGGGGATTTGCGGTTGTGGCCAATGAAATCCGGGATCTGGCAGCAAAGAGTTCCGAATCTGTCAGCCAGACAACGGCTTTGATTGAGCGCTCCCTGACAGCCGTGAAAAACGGGGTGGTAATTGCAGATGAAACGGCGCAGTCGCTGGTTGCCGTTGTGGAAGGAGCGAAGGAAATCCTGGGTTCCGTGGATAAAATCAGCAATGCTTCCCAGAACCAGAAAACCGTTTTGGAGGAAGTGACAAGAAATGTGGATCAGATCGAAGGCGTGGTGCAGGATAATATTACGGCGGCCAAGGAGAGTGCTCTGACGAGTGAAGAGCTGTCCAAACAGTCACAGCGGCTGCATGATCTGGTGAACAGGTTCCATTTAAAAGAAGTCTGATTCGTTCATACAGACAGTAGAAACATAGAGTTGAATTTTTAGCTGTTATCAGTGAAATCCAGGGAGCGATTCCGGTTGCAGGAATCCTCCCTGGATTTTATTCATGACAATAGGTTTGCTGGCGAAGCCGCAATCTATTGTTCATGACAATAGGTTTGCTGGCGAAGGCTGCAATCTATTGTTTCATAGCAAAGTGCATCCTGTGAAACAAAAGGGATGCGCAGCTTCGCGCGCGGAACAAAAGCTGCGCTTTCCGGGAAATTTGGACGCGGGAGTGTGCGAAGCGCACTTTTGTTCTGACAATAGAAAGTTAGCACAGCGTGTTTTTAACTGTTGATGACAACAGAAAGTTGGCACAACATGCTTTCGATTGTGATGGAAGTTTTACCGGTGTCGGGTCAGAGACGGGCATATACCAGGAGGCTTTGTGATTTATACCAGGGGTATCTTTGCATTTCGATTCATATGCTATATACTGTACACAGAGACTTTTACGAGGAACGACCATAAGGAGCACTATATGAGGATTTTACTTTTACTTAGGGGCAGTGCGGGTTGTGGGAAAACGACCTGGATTGAGGAGAAGGGGCTCAGGCCCTATACCCTGTCTGCCGACGATATCCGTCTGCTGTGTCAGAGTCCGGAGCTGCAGGTGGACGGCACAGAAAATATCAGTCAGCGCAACGATAAATCGGTTTGGAAAATCCTGTTTTCCATTCTGGAGATCAGAATGCAGAGAGGTGATTTTACCGTAATTGACGCCACCAATTCCAAAACATCGGAAATGAACCGCTACAAAGAAATGTGTACCACATACCGTTACCGCATCTACTGCGTGGATTTTACCAATCTTCCCATAGAGGAAGTAAAGCGCAGAAATGCGGGAAGGGAACCGCTGAAACGGGTGCCGGAAGAGGTGATTGACCGGATGTATTCCAGGTTTGCCACCCAGAAGATTCCCTCCGGCATCAAAGTGATCAGTCCCGGTGAACTGGATACGATCTGGCTGAAGCTGTTTGATATGTCCCATTATAAAAGGATCCATCATATTGGAGATATTCATGGCTGCAATACCGCTTTGCAGGCATATCTGGATGCGGGCGGCGGTATCCGGGATGATGAGATGTACATATTTGTGGGCGACTATATTGACCGGGGTGTGGAAAATGTGGAAGTGATCAAGTTTCTGCTTTCTATTATGAACCGGAAAAATGTGCTGATGCTGGAAGGGAATCACGAGCGCTGGCTCTGGCTTTGGGCCAATGACTGCAAGGGCGGTTCCATGGAATTTGAAACCATCACCAGACCTGCCCTGGAAGCGGCGCATCTGAGTAAAAAGGATGTGCGGCAGTTGTACCGGAAATTTGGCCAGTGCGCGTATTATCGATATGGGGAGCGGATTTTCCTGGTTACCCATGCAGGGTTGAGTACCCTGCCGGATCATCTGTCCTTTGTGACTACGGAACAGATGATCAAAGGCGTGGGGGATTACAATGCGTTTGAACAGGTTGCAAATGCCTTTTATGATACCACACCCGACTATGTATATCAAATACATGGACACAGAAATACAAAACAACTCCCGGTCAGGGTAAATGACAGAGTGTTTAATCTGGAGGGCCAGGTGGAATTCGGCGGCTGTCTGCGCTGTGTGCAGGTGGATGGGGATGGTATCCACCCGGTGGAGACTCCCAATCAGGTATTCCGTATGCCGGAAATTCTGACAGAGAAAAAAGAGACTGAATGCTCTGTAGAAGAAATGGTGGATGCCCTGCGCCGGAATCCCTATGTACAGGAAAAGAAATTCGGCAATATTTCTTCCTTTAATTATTCAGACAAAGCCTTTTATGACAGGGTATGGGATGAACAGACCATCCGGGCCAGGGGACTGTATATTGATACTCTGCACAATCAAGTGGCCGCCAGGGCATATGATAAGTTTTTCAATATCAATGAACGGGCGGAGACAAAGTTTGATATGCTCCGGCACCGCCTCCGTTTCCCCGTAACCGCGTATGTAAAGGAAAACGGATTTTTGGGCATTGTCAGCTACAATGCCTATGAGGACGATTTACTGATTGCCAGCAAGTCCACTACAGGGGGACAGTATGCGGGGTGGCTGAAAGAAATGCTGTATCGGACACTTTCTCCCCAAAAGCGGGAAGCGCTGAAAGACTATATCAGAGAGCAGAATGTCTCGTTTGTATTTGAATGTGTGGATATGGAACATGATCCGCATATTATTGAATATCCTGAGAGTGGCCTGTACTTGCTGGACATGATCCGCAACCAGATGACATGTTCCGGATATACCTATGAGGAAATGTGCCATGTGGCAGACCGGTTCGGACTTTGTCCTAAGGAAAAAGCATATGAAATCGCAAACTGGCAGGCGTTTTTCGACTGGTACAGTGAGGTGCTGGAAGAGGGATATGAATACAATGGGCGCAAAATTGAAGGGTTTGTCATTGAAGACAGCGCAGGTTTTATGATCAAACTCAAACTGCGGTATTATAGTTTCTGGAAGTTTATGCGCAGTATTTCCAGGGAAACCATCCGCCGGGGATATATCCGCAGGACATCGGCACTGACAACACCCACGGCAAATGCGTTTTATGCCTGGCTGAAAACACTGCGGGAGCAGGAAGGGCCGGAACGGATTCCGGGCAATATCTGTATCCTGCGGCGTATGTTTTACGAGACAAAACAGGGATCAGAGTATGTTGTATGACCGTGATATCAGAGAGCCATTGTTTGACTTTCTGGAAGAGACTTATGGAAAAATCAGGATACTGGAAGAAAAAACCATGGGAAAGTCCAGGGCGGATGCAGTGATGGTGACTGTGGACGCCCTGTATGGCATTGAAATCAAAAGCGATGCGGACACGTATGCGCGGCTGGCCCGTCAGACCAGGGATTACGATCTGTACTATGATTATAATTATGCCGTGGTTGGCACAAGCCACGCTCTGCATATAGAAGAACATCTGCCGGCGTGGTGGGGCATTATTACAGTGGAGCCGATGGCGGCAGGGCCGGATTTCTATATCCTCCGCAGGCCCCGGCCGAGTCCCAAAATGGACAGGGGCCGTAAAATCAGTATCCTCTGGAGGCCGGAACTGGCCCACATCCAGGCGTTAAACGGCCTTCCGGCCTATCGGGAAAAGAGTAAAACGTTCGTACAGAACCGGCTGCTGGAGCGGGTGCCGGAAAAGACTTTGCAACGCCAGATGTGTGATGCGCTGTTTGAGCGGGACTATACTGCCATAGAGGAACAGATCCGGCAGTTCCGTGCAAAGAGGCAGAAACAGCAGCCGGAAAAGGGGAGAAGGAAGCGCAGGCGGCGCGGAACGGGCGGCCTGTGATACAGAAGAATGGAAGATGCACGGGTTGTCTGACTTGCGGATAGAAGAAATAAAGCCGGAAATGAAATATGTGAAACGAAAGGACAGAATACAGACAAGGAGCGTCTGCGAAGCAGGATAAGAGGGGGGACGAAGCTATATGGATATGAAAAAAATTGCCAAGGAAGCACTGAAGATTATGGAGCAGGGGTATTATGAAGTGGACGGCAGGCGGGTTGAGATCGGGCGGCAGCAGGCAAGCGCGGTAGAGGACAGTATTTTGCTGACGCCTGACCAGGGCGAAGCGCTGCTGGCTGATTTGGAAAAGGGGAGGGATGGAGCCGGTGGTTTTGGCCGGCAGACAGACCGGGCAGCTTTTACCGTAAAAAACTGTGGCACAGTGCAGGCGATTCTGGAGCTGGCAGCGGAGGGAAAGGCGCCGGGCGTATTGAACTTTGCCAGCGCAAAGAATCCGGGCGGCGG
>ERZ778518.2368-NODE-2368-length-10439-cov-3.528987_pt1 | contig 10439 bp, 16 predicted proteins | sample MGYA00510340_ERZ778518 | MGnify/ENA primary metagenome ERZ778518 (study PRJEB29527, sample SAMN07138967) | mouse gut metagenome | material: feces | host: mouse | place: China:Nanjing | collected 2016-01-25 ... | reverse complement strand
GCCAAGGTCACCGAGCGGGCTGTTGGCACAGACGTGCTGGAGAGCCTCACTCCCGCCCAGCAGATCATCAAGATCGTCAACGAAGAGCTGACCGAGCTGATGGGCGGCGGCAGTGAAAAGATCCGTTTCGCCTCCAAGGGACCCACGGTTATCATGATGGTGGGCCTGCAGGGCGCCGGTAAAACCACCAACGGCGCGAAACTGGCGGGCTATCTGAAGCAGAACATGGGCAAACGCCCCCTGCTGGTGGCCTGCGACGTGTACCGCCCCGCCGCCATTACCCAGTTGCAGGTGGTCGGCGAGCAGCTGGACATCCCTGTATTCGCACTGGGTCAGGTCAATCCGGTGCAGATCGCGCAGCACGCCGTGCGCCACGCCCGGGACAACGGGTTTGATACGGTGCTGCTGGATACCGCCGGACGGCTGCACATTGACGAGCAGCTCATGGAGGAGCTGAAGAAGATCAAGGGCGCCGTCACCCCCAACGAGATCCTGTTGGTGGTGGACGCCATGACCGGCCAGGACGCCGTCAGCGCAGCAACCGCCTTTGACGAGGCCCTCGGCATCGACGGCGTGCTGCTGACCAAGCTGGACGGCGACGCCCGGGGCGGCGCTGCTCTCTCTATCCGGGCGGCTACCGGCAAGCCCATCAAGTTTGTGGGCACCGGCGAGAAGCTGGACATGATCGAGCTCTTCCACCCGGACCACATGGCCTCCCGTATCCTGGGCATGGGCGATATGCTCTCCCTCATCGAGAAGGCGGAGCAGAGCTTCGACGAAAAGAAGGCTGCGGAGCTGGAGGAGAAGCTGAAGAAGAACCGCTTCACCCTCACCGATTACATGGACCAGATGCGCCAGCTGCGCAAGATGGGCGATTTGGGTCAGATGGCCGCCATGTTCCCCGGACAACTGGGCAAGCAGATGGCCGGAGCGCAGATTGACGACAAGATGCTCAACCGCCAGGAGGCCATCATCCTCTCCATGACGCCCAAGGAGCGCAACACCCCCTCCCTGCTGGACGCCAGCCGGAAGCGCCGTATCGCTGCGGGCTGCGGTCAGGAGGTATCCGATGTCAACCGGCTGCTCAAGCAGTATGAGATGATGCTTCAGCTGACGAAATCCCTCTCCAAGGGCAAAATGCCTCTCGGACTGGGGAAAATGCCCCAGCTGGGCAAGATCACTGGGACCAGCAAGATGCACGGCTTCGGCCGGAAGAAGCGGCTGAAATAGTCCCCACCCCTTTTGTCATAAATGCCCCGGCATCTATATCATAAAACAACAAATTTATTTATTAACTGGAGGAAACACACCATGGTTAAAATCAGACTGCGCCGCATGGGCGCGAAGAAGGCACCCTACTACCGCGTCGTCGTCGCCGACAGCCGCTATCCCCGCGACGGCCGGTTCATCGAGGAGATCGGCACCTATAACCCCTGCGTCTCCCCTGCCGAGATCAAGATTGACGCCGACCGCGCCAAGGAGTGGATCAAGACCGGCGCACAGCCCACCGATACGGTCCGCGCTCTGCTCAAGAAAGTTGACGTGCTCTGATGGGCGAGGAGCACAGTATGAAGGAACTGCTGCTCTATATCGCCAGGAACCTGGTGGAAAACCCTGATGCCGTGACCGTCACGGAGGTGGAGGGAGATCAGGAGCTGACGCTGGAGCTGCATGTTGATCCCGACGATATGGGCAAGGTCATCGGCCGACAGGGCCGCATTGCCAAAGAGATCCGGACGTTGGTTCGCTCCTGTGCCCAGCGGACGGGTCAGAAGGTCACCGTTGACATCGTCGACTGACCCTGCACATGTTCAGAACAGAGCGCACCTCCCCGATGAAGATCGGTCGGAGGTGCGCTCTGTTATTCTGGAGGGCTCACAGATGGGTGACGAGCTCCTGGATGGGAATGCGGGTTTCGCTGTGCCGGTCGGGACTGGAGAAGGGCTCCGCAGCGTAGCCCACGGCCAGGATGTTGATGGGCTCCAGATTGTCCGGGAGCGCGAACTCCGTTCGGAGAATATCCGGCTTGAAGTAGCAGATCCACACGCTGCCCAGGCCCAGGTCTGCGGCCTGGAGCATCATGTGGTCCGTGAGAATGGAGGCGTCGATGTCACAGGACTGCTTCCGGTCGAAGGGGCGGACCCACGCCTTCTCATGGTCCGCGCAGACGATGAGCGCCAGAGGCGCACCGTAGATATTGGCCGCCTTGCCCACCTTGCTCAAGCCGTTCTCTGTCTGCACCACCAGGATTTTGCATGGCTGACGGTTTGCGGCGGTGGGCGCGACATGGGCGGCCTCCAGGAGCTTTTCCAGCTTCTCCGGTTCCACTTTCTGCATCGTATAGGCGCGGGTAGAACAGCGCTTCTTTGTCAGAGTCAAAAAATCATTCATTGCGTACATACCTCCCTGTTTATTTGTTTACCGGCTGAGAACATTGTACCATATTCCGCCAGATCCGCAAGAGGGCACTTTGCAGGAAGGTACTACCCGAAAAGATAGTGCTTCTCAATTGCGGCCATATCTGATATGATAGATCTACAAAGGGGGATAACGCCATGCAGTTTATGTGTCCCGTGGAGGCAACGCTGTCTCTCATCGGCGGGAAGTACAAGCCCCTTATTCTCTGGCACTTGAAGGACGGTCCCCGGCGATACATGGCCCTCCAGCGACTGCTCCCTGGAGCGACGCCCAAGATGCTGACCCAGCAGCTGCGAGCCCTGGAAACCTGCGGTATGGTTCGCCGTGAGGTCATCCCGGAGCGGCCCCCCAAGACCATCTACTCCTTGACTCCCTTCGGAGAGAGCATCGTGCCGGTGCTGGAGGCCATGTGCCAGTGGGGACGGAACTACATGGAGGGAGAGGGCGCTCCCCCTCCATGCGGAAAAACATGAAGAAGAGGAAGGCGCACCGGTGGTTTCCTGGTGCGCCTTCCTCTTTATGTAGTCGGACCGTCCTTCTTTTCCCTCTTCTCCAGCTTCCAACGGGCATCCTTGATGGTGAGCGTCCGCAGCTTTTTCTTGCCGCTGGCCATGCGCTCCTTGATAGCCCGGCCGGTGGGCGTGGCTGCCAGACCACCCAGGGCCGTTTCCCGCAGCTCCATGGGCAGGCGGCGTCCCACCTCCCCCATGGCGTCAATGACCTCGTCCACAGGGATGCGGCTCTCGATCCCCGCCAGAGCCATATCTGCGGCAGCCACGGCGTTTACTGCGCCGATGACATTGCGCTTGATGCAGGGCACCTCCACCAGTCCCGCCACCGGGTCGCAAGCCAGGCCCAGAAGGTTCTTCAACGCTATAGCCACCGCGTGGCACAGCTGCTCCGGCGTGCCGCCCCGGAGGCACACCAGGGCCCCCGCGGCCATCGCCGAGGCGCTGCCGATCTCTGCCTGACAGCCTCCCGCCGCGCCGGAGATGCAGGCCCGGTAGGCGATAACCGCCCCCACGCCACTGGCAGTAAACATGGCCTGGAGCATCTTCTCCTCCGGCAGGTTCTCCCGCCAGTAGAGCGGGATCAACACCGCCGGCAACACGCCGCAGGCCCCCGCCGTGGGCGCGGCCACCACCCGGCGCATGCAGGCGTTGCTCTCCCCCATGGCCAGGGCCTCGGCGATGACCTGGGCCATGAACTCCCCGCCGATGGGGTTTTTCCCGGCATACTCGTGCATCAGCTTCCCCTGTCCCCCAGCCATGCCGCTGAGGCTCCGGCGATCTCCGGTGTAGACCTCGCTGGCCTCCTTCATGGTGTGCCAGTTCTGGGCCATTTTCTCCATGGACTCCATCCGGGATACTCCCCGGTTCTCCATGTCCGTCCCCAGAATGATCTCCCAGAACCGCTTGCCTTCCCGCCGCGCAGCGGTGACGATCTCCTGCATAGAGTCAAGATTCATGTCAATCCGCCTCCTTTACATAGTGGATCACCTGGAGGATGCCGGGCTGCTTCTCGATGAGCTCCACAATGTAGCCCGGCACCGGGTCGTCCGTCTCAATGATCATCAGGACGTTTCCGCCCTTGGCGCTGCGGTGCATACTCATGTTGGCTACGTTCACCCGGGCCAGGGAAAGGGCCGTGGACACGTCGGAGAGGTTGCTCTGGTTGTCCAGATTCTGGATAATCAGGGTGTGATAGTCCCCTGAAAAGCTGACTCCCACGCCGTCGAGTTTGTCCACCATGATACGTCCGCCGCCGATGGAGCTGGCCTGCATCTTCATCCTCCGGCCGGATTCCCCGGTTACCACCAGTTTTACGCTGTTGGGATGGGCGTCCCGCAGGTCGATCTCCTCAAAGCTGAACTTCAGCTTGTTCTTTGCGGCAATCTCAAAGCTGTTTGGAATGTCCAGATTGTCGGTGGCCATGCCCAGCAGCCCCGCGATCAGCGCCTTGTCCGTGCCGTGGCCAACGCCGGTCTCGGCAAAGGACCCGTGGAGGTACAGCTCCGCCTTCACCGGCTTCTCCCCCAACAGTGTGCGGGCCATGCGGCCAATGCGCACGGCCCCCGCCGTGTGGGAGCTGGACGGCCCCACCATGATGGGACCCATAATGTCAAATACGTCGATCATGTTTCCTTCCCCTCATTTTTCTTCAATCCAAACCGTGTTTTTGATTCCTCCATCAGCGGTACAATATCGTTGCCGTGCGGATTTAACGGCAGCTACCGAGTGCCCTATCGTTCTTTTGGAATCCTCTCTCAAGAAAAAAGATCCAGTTTCTTGCAGCACGCCACCGCCATGGACCCCGCCCCGATGTGGCAGGCCACGCTCAGAGACAGCTTATCCATATGAATTTCATAGCCCGGGAACCGCTCCCGGATCTCCCCTCGCCACTCCTCGGCGGTCTCCTCCGAGCAGGTATAGGCGGCACAGATGTGGACCGGCGTACCAGCGAAGCGCTCATGGACGTCCTTCTCCATGGCGTCCAGCATGATTTTCTTGGCGGACTTCCAGCCTCTGGCCTTGGCAAAGGCGTCCAGCTTCGCCCCCTGGATCTGGAGCACAGGCTTGATGTTCAGCACCGTCCCGATGGCTGCACCGGCGGCGGTGACCCGACCGCCCTTTTTCAGGTATTTCAGCGTATCCACCGTAATATAGATACTGGCCTCCAGCCGTTCCCGCATGAGCACATCGTGGATGGCCTTTCCGTCCATGCCCGCCTTCGCCATCTCCAGGGCATCCAAGGCGGACTGCCGCTGGGTGATGGAGATGCGCTGGTTGTCCACCACGAAGACCCTGTCCTTATACTCAGAGGCCAGCATCAGCGCCGTCTCGCAGGAGGCGGACAGGCCGCTGGACATGGGGATATATACCACCTGGTCATAGCTCTCCAGCACCTGATCCCACAGATCGGTGACATCGCCTGGGGCGGGCTGGGAGGTGGAGATGTCCGCGTCCTCCGCCAGACGGCGGTAGAACTCCTCCTGGGTGAGGGTGATGTCCTCAAAGAACAGTTCCTCATTGATGTAGAAGGGCATGGGCAACACTCGGATCCCCAACTCCTTCCCCGCGGCCTGGGTAATGCCGCTGTTGCTGTCGGTTACAATCGCTACGTTTGGCATATACATTTAACTCCTATTTTTTCGCGCTGTGCAAATTTTGATGACCACGGCTGTTTTCTCTCCGTTGTTCCAGATGGAATGGGGGATCATGCCGTCCACAAAGAGGGATTCGTTTTTTCCCACGACCGTCTCCTCATCTCCCAGAACCACCCGGACCTCGCCGTCCACAACGATAAAGATGTGGTTGTCACTGTGAGTATGGTTATTCTCCGGACCGCCGCCTCCCTTTTCAATGTAAGCGATCGCGCCCCACTGAATTTCTCCCATTCGGTCAAACAACTTTTTGGCGGAAAATCCTCTGTGTCCCTCCGGGGTCATAAATTCATTGTGACTGTTCATACTGTACCTTCCTCCCAAAAACTTTACTGCGGCTCCAGCGCAGCGTGGAGCCTGTCCGTAATGGCCCCCTGGAACAGGGGCGTGGAGTGCCCATGGAGGGTCTCCAGACCGGCGGCGGCCATGCGGGGGTCGATCTGCCCCCCCATAAAGAGGTCCATATCCAGAATGAACTTGACCTCCGGGTCCTGTGGGGCGTTAGGGATATTCTGCTTGACCATGCCGGGTCCCGCGTGGATCTTGGCCCGGCAGGAGCTGTCCAGATTCAGCTCCACGTCCACAGAGCACTTGCGCGTAGCGGACTCCTCCACGTCCTCCTCGGCCAGCACGCCCAGATAGGCGGCGGCGATGAGGTCCCGCCAGCTCTCCCCCTCCAGCTCCAGAGCCCTGCGGGAGAAGATGTTGACATACCTCAGCCCGATGCGCTCGAAGAAGGCGGGCTGGTAGATGCGGATAAACTGCGCCAGGGGCATATCGAAGTGCTTCCCGAAGCTCTCCCAGCCTGGGTAGGTCACAGTAGACAGAGAGATAAAGCTGTTGGTAAGATTCAGCTTCCAGTGCCCGTCGGCAGAGATAAAGTTGTGGTTGACCACCGGTTTGGGCGTCTCCACCTTCGCACCGGGGGTGCCCAAGCCGGTAATCTTGGCGGCAGGCTGCTCCTCCTTGGCGGCGTAGCGGGGAAACATGCCCCGGACAGCCTCCTGGAAATCTACAGGCTCCCGAGCCCCGATGGACAGGATGGCCGGGAAGCGCAGCTGGCAGATCACTTCCGCCAGTTGGGACTTGTCGTAATGGACGCGGGGATTGTCAGAATACAGCATGGCGTTCCTCCTCCTGAACACTCATTTTTTCTATTGTATCCCGCCCGAGGGAAAAAGTCAATAAAAAAGCCCTCCGAACACGATCGTCCGGAGGACTTGCGATGGATCGAATTTATAAATAGAACATATGGCAGCCGATCGTAGTGCAGTAGGTCCGGTTCTGCCGCACCCAGAGGCCCTTGGACAGCGCAGGATTGAAGAAGTACAGGCTCTCCCCCACTGCGTCCACACCGGCCAGCGCCAGGCGGGCCGCCAGCACGCTCTGTTCCGTCGGCTCATCGTAAACGGCCCCGTTGGACACGGGCTCGAACTGAACGCCGTTTTTCTGGTCGAAGACCACGCCCTTCACGGTATCCGGGAACTGGTCGGAGGTCACGCGATTGAGAATCACGTTGCCCACGGCCACCTGTCCCATGAGGGCCTCTCCCTTGCTCTCTGCACTGATGATTCGACTGAGCCAGTAGAAATCCTCCTCCGTGTAGGGCGTGCCAGACAGCTCCCGCACTGCCACAGGGGTATTCCAGTCCACAAAGTCCACCTCTGCGCCCAGCAGATTGGACACGCTCCGCAGCGGCACATATGTACACCCCTCCCGCAGCAGCGCCGCCTGTCCGGTCCAGCAGGTGTAGCCGTCGGCCAGCACATAGCCGCGCTGGATGGGGACGCCCAGCGTGAAGAGATCCGTCTCTGCCGTGGCGAGGCGGGCCTGATGGTCCCACTGGGTTTCCCAGCCGCCCAAGGCATCCATCAGCGAGGTTAGCTGGACATAGGTCACCCCATCCTCCACAAAGGCGGGAACCGTCCGGCCGCCCGCCGTGACCGTCACATTCTCCCCCGCCCGGGCGACGCCCGTCAGCAGGAAAGCGGTCAAAAGAAAACTCAGGATCCTTTTTCCATTCATATAAGCACATGCTCCTTTCCGATGAAAACAGAACTTTTTTGTCCCTTCGGACAGTATAGCGGAAGACGGTCCCCGGAGGCAAGCTGTAAATTCTGGTAATCCCTCCCCCCTCTCCCCCCCTGGCACCGGACGCTGCCGCAGGAAAGGGATGGACAAATCTTTCCACGCATTTCCAGGAAAAAAGTCTTGAAAAAACTGGAAATTCATGGTATCCTGACCATAACTGATAAAAGAGAGCAGGTGTGCGTGATATGATCTACACCATTACCACCAACCCTTCCCTGGACTATACGGTGGACGCGGATGTGATCCTTGGTCAGATCAACCGTGCCAACAGTGAAATCATCTATCCCGGCGGCAAGGGGATCAACGTCTCCCTCTCCCTCCAGCGGCTCGGGGAGGAGACCCGCGCGCTGGGCTTCGCGGCGGGCCGCATTGGACAAACGATCCGCGACCTGCTGGACGACCTGGGGTGCCCCCATACCCTGCTGGAGCTTGGCAGCGGCCAGAGCCGTATCAACGTAAAGATCCGCGGCCCTGTGGAGACTGCCGTCAACGGCCGGGGACCGGACCTGGGGGCCGGTGACCTGGTGCATCTGTTGGAGCTGCTGCAAGATGTCAGGCGGGAGGACACGGTGGTCCTCTCCGGCTGGGCCCAGAATATCGCCATCTACGTCTCGATTCTCCGGCAGCTGGAGGAAACCGGCTGCATGACGGTCCTCGACTGTGGCGGTGAGGCGCTCTGGCAGTGTCTGGACTGTCACCCCTTCCTGGTCAAGCCCAATCTGGTGGAGCTGGGCGCTCTGTTCGGCGTGGAGGATCTGGAGTACGCCGAGGGTGTGGAGCTGGCGCATCAGCTTCAGTTGGAAGGTGCGCGGAATGTACTGGTCTCCATGGGGGGCAGCGGGGCGTTCCTGCTGACAGAGAGCCGGGAGCTGTACTTCGCCAGCGCCTGTGCCGGAAGGACCAATAACACTGTCGGCGCGGGGGATTCCCTGATCGCCGGATTCCTCACGGGACTGCGGCGGACCGGCGACTTCGGCAGCGCCCTACAGATGGGCGTAGCCGCCGGATGTGCCACGGCCTTCAGCGACTGGCTGGGCACGGAGGAATACACGCTGGAGCTGATGGAACAGATTCGCGTGGAGAAGAGCTCGTTGTAACAGAAAATCACCCCGCCATTCCCTGCTGGGAATGGCGGGGTATCCTCTTTTTAGGCGCGGCTGGGAATCCAGGCCCTATTGTTTCTCTTGGCTCAACCGCACGACGGCGAAGGCATACACCGGCAGCGCGACCAGGACCACAATGCCCAGCGTCCTCACCACCGCGTCCGGCACGCCGTCCCACAACAGCCAGAATAGCCCTTGCAGCACGGCCGCCGCGCCCAGCACGGCCCGGCTCACCGTCCGGATGCGTTTCATACCCCTACTCCTCCTCTCGTCTCTTCCGTCCCTCTCCGACAACGCCCCACAGCTCCAGGGCGCAGGCCAGGACCAGCATCAGCAGCTTCAGCTCATGCGGAATCCATCCCGCCTCTCCCAACAGAATGGCGGCAGCCAGCAGCAGGCAGCCGGACGCAATCCACAGATTTCTTTTCCTCACCATGCCTCCTCCTCCCTATTGGCCCTCCCGTTCTAACTCCCGTATCTTTCGGGTGCACTGTAGAACGGCCCGCAAAAATAAGGCGACGATGACGATATAAAGTCCCGCGAGGCACCGGAAGAATATGTCCTCCGGAAACCGGATCAATGTGCTGATCCCAGTGACGGAGCAGCAGGCCTCTATCACCAGTCCCCACAGAAACAGGGCCCGGATCCGGCGGTACAGGTCCAATTTGGATTCCGTGTCGGTATAGACCTCAAACGGTCCGTCCTCCGCCCGCTTGCGGAGGTATACCCATCTCGCCCACCGCTGGACAATTTCCACGCCCATCTCGTTCATGAAGATCACATAATCTTCGTAGTTGTCGGCCATGAGACCCTTCCCCGGCAGGAGGTCGATCTGGTAGATGTACTCCCCCGGCCGGCAGGGGGCAAAGGTCACCATCCCGATAAAAAAGCTGACCATGGCCCACCCCTGTTGGGCATATTCGTTGAGCCACTCCTGCTCTTCGTCCTTGTCAAAGGTGTACTTCCAACGGATCATGTCCCGCCCTCCATTTTCTCGCCGTTCAGCACCAGCTCCCGCAGCCGCCGCAGCTCGGCGGCGAAGACCTCTCGGCCTAACCCGGTGATGACGTATTCCTTTTTCTTCCGGGAGCCCGGATCCGCACTGTGGAGGACGATCCACCCCTTCTCCAGCATGGAGTTAATGGCCCCATACAGAGTCCCCGGTCCCAGGTTCACCCGGCCTCCGGTCATTTCCGCCACCTCCTGGATGATACCGTAGCCATGGATGGGCTCCCGGGCCGCCAGGAGGATGTAGAACAGAGCCTCCGTAAGGGGCTGTTGGCTTCTACTTTCCACTGCGCTTCCACTTCCGAACCTTCCGTGCGGACTTCTCCGGCAGCAGCGCCAGGACGAAGAACACGACCGCCAGACCCAGTACGACCCCCATCAGAAAATCCGGCACGCCCGGTAGCAGGTTGTTAACCACCAGGTAGGATGCCCCCAGCAGACCACCCAGCATGGCGTACTTGCGTTTTCTCTCGTTCATACTCCGCTCCTCCTCCGGTAAAAAATATATCGCTCTTCGATATATTCAATATATCACTTGCCGATGGATTTGTCAAGAGGTCCCGCAAAAATTCCGGGGCGGATTACTCCGCCCCGGAACGCTTAGGAAGCACTGATTAAAGCAGGTAAAAGCCAGGCAAACAAACGAAGGTAATAAA
>ERZ778518.2363-NODE-2363-length-10457-cov-6.980388_pt1 | contig 10457 bp, 7 predicted proteins | sample MGYA00510340_ERZ778518 | MGnify/ENA primary metagenome ERZ778518 (study PRJEB29527, sample SAMN07138967) | mouse gut metagenome | material: feces | host: mouse | place: China:Nanjing | collected 2016-01-25 ... | reverse complement strand
ACAACGTGGGCATCTACTGCCGGTTAAGCAACGACGATGAACGTGATGGGGAATCAGTCAGCATTGAGAACCAAGATGAGATTTGTCAAGGATATTTTCACCCGAACATACAAAAGACATTTTGAGAAAGGTGTGTCCTTCTCAAAATGTCTTTTACTGAAGAGAGGGTTCGTTATATGTGCAAGCTCCCCTTTGACAGTTCATGTTTTACTTTTGTTGGTTGTTGGTATTCCAAAGGCGAATTTTAAAGCCTTGCCCTCAAAATTTTTTCCAGTTGCAGCAGAGCGTTTTCACGATATGCCGGTTTTAGCTGGCACTCCCAAACTATTTCGACATTCCAACCAAGCGACCGCAACTCCTGGTGTTTTTTTGCGTCTCTCGCCTTATTTGTACTGATTTTATTATGCCAGAACTCAGCATTGTTTTGCGGCCAGATAAAGTATTTACATCCTTCATGTCCATGCCAAAAGCATCCGTTTATGAAAATAGCAGTTTTGTATTTTGGCAAAACTATATCAGGTGTGCCTGGAAGATGTTTGTCATTCTTTCTGTAACGAAATCCTCTTGAAAACAAATATTTCCTTACAATTTCCTCTGGTTTGGTGTTTTTGCCCCGAATTCGGGACATATTATAACTTCGTGCATCTTTTGATTTAATATCTGCCATACTACCATATCCTTCAAACATGAGCTACAATGCACCTAAACAGCACTTTCAGAAACGCTGGAGATGCATTCACGAATTCGAGTTTCAAGTCGCTTCATTGTTGCTCCAAAGTTATCCTTGTTCAGTTCACACTTCCATACGATCAGAACATGCCAGCCTTGCACAGCTAATTCTTTGTGTGCTGCATGGTCTCTTTCTGCGATGTCTTTTATTCGGTTTCTCCAGAAATCCCGGTTTTTTTCAGGAATGCTACTATTGTCACAGTTATGTCCATGCTGAACACAATCATAGATAAACAAGGCAACTTTATATCGCGGAAATATTACATCCGGGTTTTCAGGGTATTGACCTCCCGGCTTGCGGCATCGAATGCCATGTGCAAACATGAATTTTGTAATCTGTTTTGCATGTACCTTCTTTACAGAGTGGCCGCCTGAAACAGCAAATGAACACTGCCTGTAATCTTTCAAAAGTGCGTCAATCTTCATGATCTGAAGAAAAATCCCTTCAAGTAATTTTACCGGAATACTGTTACCTGCCAAGCGGATTATTTTATCACGGGTGAAGAGTGCATCTCCTTTATGGAATTCAAGATTATTGGTGGCCAGATTTATATAATCCCTATCAGTGAATCCCATAAAAAGAAGACATTCCCTTGGGGTAAGATACCGGAACTTGCTTCTCCCGCTTATTCCACAATCAAAGTAGAGATTGCCAGAATTGGGATTTCTGTCTTGCTTTGTAGTTATGGTACGGATCATGTTTATCTTCTCATTGAATATGTTGCCTTGAAGGATAATCTGCGGATTATCCTCCCATATTTTTCTGCGTGATACAGTGTCATTCGGCGTACACTCAATTGCTTCTTCAAACACACTCTGTTTGGTGTAATCTGTCCTAAGCAAATCCTTTATTGTCCATTGGCGAAAGAAATCCGAATGACGGTAATCCTCAATCACCTTTTCTGCAGTTGTGTTTCCGAAATACTCATGAATCAGTTCAATTTCCCCTTTGTTATCTCCAACAAAAACACTGATCATCAGCAATCTTGGGCGGTTCTGTGGAAGACCGAAATCAGCCGCATTCAATGGATAATACTTGCTGACATAGCCGAGGCCCTTGAGTTGCTCTATCCAGGCACTGAAGTTTGGAAAGTGTCTTTCAGACAAAAGTGTTGGAACATTTTCCATTAGCAGGAAACGCGGCAATCGTTTATTGCCGTTCTGCAGTTCTGAAAGAATACGGCCTACTTGCCAAAGCAGACTTGAACGGCTTCCGGAATCCCGGTCAATGCCAAGATTATAACCATGAAAAGCCCCGACATTGGATAGGTCCTGACACGGAAACGAGTATGTCAAAATATCAATGTTATCAGGAAGATTGCCACCATCCATTGCATTGATATCAACATAATTTCTGTTACGCCTGATTGCATTCAAAAGATGTCGCAGAACATCAACAGAATATGTTTTTAAGGAAGTATAGTCCAAAGCTTCCTTGCCAGAATTACTGAATGTAAATTTGTTTAATTCTTCCAAAAGTGATTCTTTATTCATTCTGGCAATATCGTCAGGAATGACAGCATCATTATGAATCAAATCATAGGCAATAATGGCATGGACATCCCATTCACATGTTGCAACTACTTCTGGTTCCGATCCAAGATTCTGCAACGCTTTCAACTGACTGCCGATTCCGCTGAATAGTTCTACTATATTGTACATTGGTGTTCATCCTTATGGTTGTAGTTGGTTTGACCCATTAATTCCTGCCAAATCCAAGGTGTAAGTTATCTTCAAAATGTGAGGAGGCATACGGTCATCCTTAAAGGATGCCTCTGTTATGCAAGGAAAGTCCTTATCTACCGGATACCTCTTCCATTCAATCACCTTGTATTTGATATTTCTTGCAACACATCCAGATTCAAGGCCCGCCTTGTCAAGGGCAGATTCCAAGGAATCTGCGTCATAACCCAACTCTTTCAGACTCCTCGCAATATCGTCCAAACTCCGTCCTTGTACAGATTTTTCAAAACGGATAAAATCAAGGTTCAATGGTCTGTCCATTGATGGACGCATCTGGTAGATGCTGCTCACCGTAATCTCATATCCATATCGAGCTACTGTTGATTTGACTTCTATGCCGTATGTATCAAGTTCGATATCATGAGTTGCCCGTTCGACACCCGACCATCTAGGATTTTCTCCGCTTTGTATGAGCCTCTCCAAAACCAAAAGTTCGCCCATAACATCATAGGAGGATCTGTCTGACGAAATATTGCCCAGCATTTCTTTCCAACGTTTCCACCATGCTTCTGGTGAAGCAGTCAACTCTCGCCGGAAGTTCCCATCTTTGCCTGGTTCAACAAAATGAGCGCACATCAATGCAAATTCGTTTCGGGATTGCATAGTGAAACATTGGAGTAGAAGCAAGTCGTAGGTCCTTGAGCCGATTTGAACATTGGCTTCTGTACAAATTCTGACTTGAGAGAACTGCTCTGAAAAGGGAATATATGTCTCGACAGGAACTGCTACACCTACCCAACCATTTCCCTTTAGCGTCCAGGCTGGATGCTCATTGGGAAGTTCCTGAATATCCATAGCTTTCCCGAAGTACCCTTTGCTAAAGTTGTCCTTAATTCGTTCGACAAGATCCATATCAATTCTCCGTTTATTGGAAGTAGTTGTACAGAGTTTCCACATAGCCACGGTTTCCACCTGTGGTCAACTCAGGCTCCAAGACCTGTACTCTTGCGGTATTCAAGACCATCATTTTCCGGAAAAGCTGATTTTTCCTTCGTTCAGCAATTTCAACCAGTCCGTTTTTTCTCATCAATTCACGATACAAATCCACCCGGTATCCACCACGACCACATCTGTCAACAAGCTGAAGAATTTCGTCCGTACTGTTCTCTTTAAGCGTCTCTATTGTAGCGTCTTCCGATCCTTGCCAAGAGAGATAAATATACCACCAAAGCACCCGGAGCCACAAACGTTTTGATTTTTTCCAGAACCTGTCCGGATGATCTTTTCCATATCTTTTTGCTACAAGGTCAGGAACGACGCAAACGCTTAAAAATCTCCATACTCCTTCAGACGATGCCAGCCTAACATCCATTCCGTATTTTTGGTTCAATGTAGTATAAAGCTTGATGCCAAAGAATAAGTCCAGTTGGTACGAGTTGTTCTTTTGGGAAATTTGCTCTTCAGTGATTCCAATCCGATTAAGTGCATTGGAAAACAACAGCAAGATATCTTCCCTGAGAGGAATATACTGATCCGGGCAATTGATTTCGTCTGAATCACAATAAAAATCGTACATTTGATGGCTTTCATCCCGGCTTAACTCTTTCCAATCCATTACAAACTCCTCATTTTTTTGTTTCAAAAAACTTTTTGATGGAACCTGCCAATTTTGCTGGCGTACTCACATCCCACTGTAAATGAGTAACAAAAAAATTTATTGCTTCCGCAATAGAACCCGGGTCATATCCGATGCCATTCAAGACATTGTTCCAATCCTCTCCAAGTGAGTCTTTTGCTGCCTCAACAATCACGAACATTGCAGAAGAAATAACTTCAAGGAAAAGGGTCGATTCTGTCATTGATGTTTCAATCTTCAAAGCATCAAAATCCGGATGTGCCTTATTGAGCCGGATTTCAACATACTCCCCGTTGAACGGGTCCTGCAAGGGATCAGCGGTTTCGTCATAGTATACATTCCACAACGATTTGCCCGGTGCATTCACTATCGAAATTGGAAAGACTGACCCATTGCCATCAATGAATACTTCGGACTGATCAAGAGTGCCAAGAATAGTTCCAGGCTGAAGAGCAAAGTACATTTCAGAGGCTGCAGGCGTTCCAGGATCTTTCAGATACAAAACAGTTTGAAGTTTCAAGCTTCCCTTCAGTATGCCTTTATTGAACCGGTACTCCGCAGAATATGTAGCAACCGAATCTGTCCGGATTATTTCCCCGAAGGGGATTACACCTCGTTCATCAGATTTGCTGGATATCCACCTGACAGCCAGCCCAAGAACCGCATTTGCAGGTGCAATTCCGTTTTTTCCAAACAGGCTGTATGCCGATGTTATTCTGCATACTTTGGAAAAAATCAAATCGTGTGTCGAGGGATACCAAGCGCAGCGCGGGTCTGTCAGCTTTCCACTGAAATTAACAGTACTACCTCCGGAAACATCCAATTGCAAAGGGTATTCTTCAAAGTTTTCTGTATACCGAAATCCGGGCATTTCTGTTACATACCCAATTTCAATACAGTGGTTACTGTTCAAAACGGGATATGGACTGAATGACTCGCTCATTTGTCTGTCTCCTTCAATTCACACATTCCCTTTAAGGCTGGGTCAGAAAACGAGAAAACAAGGTTTCCGGTGATTATACACCCGGATTCACTGGGTACAAAATGTGCATAACCCAAAGTAGAGAAACGGGAGGACTTTAAAAATTCAACAGAAACATCCTTATTGTTTCCACCTCGCGCAGAGCCTGTTATCAAAATGTTGCAATCATATCCAACACAAGATTTTTCCGCTGCCTTCCTGATGTGTGTAATGGTCAACTCTTTGAATTCCAAAGGGAATGGCTTCCCGATTTCATCTTCCTTTTCCCAGGAATCTGCCTGATATCGCTTGAAATCTGTGAGAACCTGTAAAGACAGTATACATGGTTTTCCCTTCATAACAATTTCAAATTCATATTCAACTGAGCCATTGGAATATTGTGGATTACCAAATATACGGAAAGTACTTTTCCGAGCATGTATTGGCCTTTGGCCCCTGCCTCCGTTGTTTGGATTCGGTGGAACACTTGCATCGGTTCCAAAATCGGACTGAGGAAGCAACATATCAGCAAGTGCATGAGCAAGCCCCGTGTTCTGTCGCTCAAAAGTTTCCCTTACCGGCTCAGAGTATTTCTTCTTGATCTTGCTGATTACATGCTTTTGAATGTTGGAAATAATGCGAAAGTTGTTTCCTGCAATATTCCTGTCTGACCATGATGCGTGGTCGGCTTTTTCACCCTGTCGAATATACTCTTCCAGAGACATTAATGATCCTGTTTTCGGATCAACTATACTCTTCAAGGTGTTTTGCGAATTAGCAACAAAAAGTCCCAGTATGAACTCATCCGGTGCGGACTTTGGCATCCGGTGTGTCCAGGTTCCATCATAGTCATATCCAACAATCATACCAGGACGTCTAGTGTACATGACAATTGGGCCGTTTCCACCCTCCATTTGAACCGCAATATTCAGGATTTGCTGATAAGGCGACCTTTCATTTGAAGGTGGTTCCATTTGAAGCTGGCGGCGATTGAATTTCGCATACGCAAACTTGCCGGACGAAGTGGATGAGAGAACCCCTCTAAGGTCAATACTTTCAACAAACCAGGAAATACCTGCACTCTCAATCAATGATTCGCTTTCGAGGGTCCCTGTTGTGGCAAGAATATACAACTCCCGGACATAGCGGAACAACGAGAGCATCCCAGAAATTTTGACTTTTGTTCCATTTACACTGGCCGACAGGTATGCGCCATACGGATATGAAATATTGTTCAGCCGGGGCGAATACCACCTTTGCAAAGCAATATTGAGATAATCTGCTATACTCCCAACCCAATAGGGCTTGCTTTCTGCTGGTTCATTTATTGCATAAACTTCATTGAGTAATGCTTTTTCGTCAATGTATGGAATAATAATTGTGGTACCTGTTTCTGACTGCGTATACGGTGAGAGACCAAATATACTCAGAATCTTCACAATCTCAAGCTCATTGTCAACAGGGATGGTGGATCCGGCTACAAGGCCATCCCTTTTCCCCCACCATGCAATACCACGCTTCACTCCGCCCGCATGTGGAATCAATGCTTCTTTTTTTGTTTCATCCTCGACAAGACATGCAACAAGCCTCGACTGATATTTTCCATTTTGCCTGATCCGACTGTAATAAAGAACAAGACCTATTCCCAGGCGGAAGTAAATAGTCTTTCCAAGCCCCCAAGAACCTCCTGCGCCTTCGGTGGACTGGGGTTTACATATCTCATATACCAATTTCAGGAGATTGCCAAATGAATTATTCCTGACATCCTTGTACCGAACAGGACCGGTCAAACCGATAGTATTAGAATCCCGTACTGCAATAAAGTTTTGACTTACAGACGAATATCGCCGGTTCAACCTATCTTCAATTTTTTCAAGATGTCTGTTCAGTGCTGCAGGTTTGAATGTGCCTGTGACCATATCTACATTCACATATTCGACATCGCTGGCCGCTGCATCAAGTGAATTTTGCACAGATTCGCGGACAAAGAGGTCCAATAATGGCATATCTTGATTTTGAATCAAACGCAACAGTGAACTGCCGCTCTCGCTCATGCGGCCATGCTCTGCTACCTCGATCTTCATTCAGCATCCTCCACTTCTTCCTCTCTGTCCCTTTGTGGAATTTGAATCGTAAGCCTTTTGCAGAACTTCGAGTTTATCTGGTCACCTGGGATACATATTTGCAAGCCGATAATATCACATTCCATGTCCAGAGTGGTTCGTTCAGCGCTATTTCTGAGTGGCTTTGAATCCTTGTCAATGCGATAGATTATAAGCATTGGAATACTCTCCACTCCTGCGGCTTTCCTGATTGCGTCTACCTGTTCCTGTTTGGTCAGCGGCTCAACCGGGATAGATGCTTTATCAACATCGGCAACAAGGTCTTTGAGCGCTCTCAAAGCACCGATATCAATGTCTGCATCAATATCACCCAAGGGTCTCCGCCGACTACGGTTGACCTTCTTGAGCTGATATCCGGAAATGACCCAATGATGTGAATCTTCGGGTTCAGAAACACCAGCCCTTACTTCATCTGTGCCAGCGACTACAACACTCCATTCTCCAAGCAAATGATCTTTGGACAACTGCTTTATCCAGTCACAGAATGCGCCGATTTCATTGAATACACGTGAGCGGGGCGAAAACGAAAACTGATTAATCAAAAGCTGTTCCATAATCAATTGCAGAGAAACATTTTTCCAGAAGAGGCCTGTATTGTCTGCCGAAACATTAGGTGTTCCAAGACATTTAATAAAGTTTTCTGCTATTTCGATATTGCGTCTTTGTGTATGGCTGTTCTTCTCAAAAATTACTGTTTGCGGCCTGGCACCCGAAAAGTCCATCTCTGCTGCCTTGGCATTTACTGAATGCCGTTTTGAAGTCAGTTTCAACCAAGACACTTTTGGTGAGCAGAGAATCCTCGGGCCGTATTCAATAGGGGTTATCTCAGACCGCATGTACTTTTTCAGATCCTCCCGCAAATCGACTTCAAGCTCTGACAGAAATCTGAACTTCGCAATAGTATCCAAAGTCATCCAAATTCTTGGAAGGAGTTCATAATTCCTCCGGTATCCAAACCAACGCCCCATTTGCATAAGAGTATCCGCTTGACAGGATGCGCGAAGAAAGAATGTGCTTACAAGTCCTTCTATAGTCAATCCACGGGACAATGTGCTGCCACCAACTATGATGAAAGCAGGAGCAGGACTGGGATACGGAATTATATCCGGATCAGGGTAGGCCAGCCGGATATGCTCGTTTTCACTGGTAGTTCTGTTTTTTGAGCAGTTATCAATGACAAGATGGAGACTGCGCCTGTATTCAAGATCCCCTGATTCAGACAGCTTGATGTGGCTGATTTTTTCGGAAATAAGAAGGCTGATTTCCGGAAGAATATCATCAAACTGAGGATAATCATGCATTTCACTTTCCGGAATTCCATAATCACTGAACTGACTGCACCATTCATGTTTGGGAAGGCGGGTTGTCTCCACTTCATAAACCAACCGACAACGATTTATGAATGTATTACTTTTTACGGAATTGCCAATCCAGCAGGATATCGCATTGGCTACTGCGTCGTGGTTTGCCTGTTTTTGACTGGTATGCACAAGCATACTGATCGGTTTCTTATATTGCCAGTTTCTCATTACGGCTACAGCACAGACAAACCAACAGATTGCATCTTTCATGCTCTCTGGAATTTCGCTTCCACTTCCATCGTAAAGCGCAGCAATTTGATCAAGATCTTCGTCGGGAATCCACCGTTTGATGTCTAACCCATCGGGCTTTCCGGGATCATTGAAACCAAAGATTTGATTCGGGCCAATATACTCGTTAGGCGTTTTCAGAGTCCAAATAAAATTTCTTGGATACAGGGAATCCACTGTGCTTTCATTGAGGAAGTTGGCATAGGGGGTTGCAGTATACATGACATAGTTCATTGCCCCGGCTTTACCACATGTCCGATCTTCCTTATAATGGGTATCCTCAACAAGATGAACAATCAACTTATTGATACCCTTCCTCTCGCGCTGCTCCCTTTGATACTCTACTGCCGTATTACTGATGCTTGCTTGATCTGCCTCATCGTCTATGAGCAAAATTTTCATCAGATCATGAGATGTTCTATCCGCATGAATCCAATCTATCAATTTTTTCAATCGACTGGTATTTTTAAGGCAAACTGTAAAATACCGCATCTGTGAGCCTGGCCTAAAATTGAAATCCTGTGTTCTCTCGCCATACTGAGATCTTTTGGATGGATGTTCCACACCTCTCCAAATGAGATTTCCTTCCTGATTCAAATCTTTTTGCATCCTCCTGAGAGTCTGCAATCTTAGACTTTCAATTGTACCGGACAAAACGATAAACATATTCCAGCCATGATCGGCCGCCATTGCCATTAATGCTTCCATATTGGCTGTTTTGCCGGACTGAACATGCCCGATCACCAGTCCTTTGATGGGACCAGTATTACTGGTATCGATATTCAGTCGTCGAAGGATTCCAATTGTCGCCTCTTCCAAGTCCTGAATTGATTCCGGCTTCCATCCAAGAGATTTTTTGTAAAGTTGCCAGCATGACCTTTCATTTTCCGGAACCTGCAAATTATTATCCTGATTTTCATCGAACAAAGCACCATCATGTCCATGAAAGATGAAATCGCGCTGTTTGCTTTCGTATTCCTCCATTTCGGTAACCAGTTCTTTCCATGCATCTGTGGAAAAAGGCGGCCAGTCATCCTCAATCTGACGTGTGCGAAGGAACTCACCCAATGCACTATCGGTCGATTTACACGCATAGCGAAGATCAGCCCATGAAATTCCTCGTTCATGTTTTTTCTGAATCCACCGCCGGGTCTCATCGTAAATCGGGCTATTATACTGTGACATGACAATACTCCCTTATGAAAATTCTATCATACTCTCACTGACTGTTAAGGAAGGTACGGAGAGTGTACAGTTTTACGGTTCAAACGTACAGGCATACAAACACATTATATTATACCATAATTCGACACGATGCGCAAACCCTGAAATTATAAATTTTGCTTGAATTCCAATGTATCAGCCAGACAAAACCAGAAATGCTGCCAGTCCTGGCAAGGGACTGTTCAAAATATTAGTGTCAACAAACCAAGGTAACCTGTTTGCAAAGTAAGATGGACACCTCATTACGCTAGGGCTTGTTTGATAAATGGCGGAATGCCCAACGGCGAGAGATTTTTTCGCTGGGCAAGGCAAAAATTCGCAGGAATCCTGACGGATTTCAAGAATTTTTAACGCGGCACAGCGGAAAAAGATCCGCTGTTTGGGCGTTTTGACATTTTTCAAACAAGCCCTAACATCAACAGACACGTTCTGCTTCTTGATGTCAGTTCGCTACTTTGCAAGCAGTGTCTTTGTTCCCACAAAGACTCGAAACTGCGATTTCCGGCGATGCC
>ERZ778518.2360-NODE-2360-length-10470-cov-10.248584_pt1 | contig 10470 bp, 13 predicted proteins | sample MGYA00510340_ERZ778518 | MGnify/ENA primary metagenome ERZ778518 (study PRJEB29527, sample SAMN07138967) | mouse gut metagenome | material: feces | host: mouse | place: China:Nanjing | collected 2016-01-25 ... | reverse complement strand
AATATATCACTCCGGAAATGGAAGTCAAGGCCGATGACCAACTCGACAAATGGTTTGACTCGTCTTCACTCGTCCGTCCATCGGGTCCGGAGTATGTGGAGTTTGAAATGATAGAGGGATAACAGGGATGGGACTATTATGGACGGCGATCATTGCGTACATCCTCTTTCGTAACCGAGAGAAGATTGTTTCTTTTTTCCGAAATATCTTTCGGAAGTAGAAATTAAAGATTATAAGGTGTCAGCGCCTCGATATCAGTATAATTTAGTAACTTTGATAACTTAAAGACAACCATTATCATGCAGAACGAATACAACCGAATCATTCAGGAGCGTGCCAACCACGTTTTCGAGGTAATGGCAAAGCGCGTATCGTCTGAGGATATGCTCCGAATCCGTGCCGCATTTGAACTGGCACGGGAGGCTCACGCGTCCCAGAAGCGTAAAACCGGTGAACCGTATATATTCCATCCCATTGCTGTGGCAAATATCGCAGCGGAGGAGCTCATGCTCGGTGCGAATCCGGTGATTGCCTGTTTTCTGCATGATGTGGTGGAGGATACCCCCTACACGATAGAGGACATCCGCGACCGCTTCGGCGACGACGTAGCGTTCCTGGTCCGCGTGGTGACCAAGAAGCCCACCCATGACTATGAGCTGTCTAAGCAACTCGACAACTATCGGCAGTTACTCAACTCCATGCAGTATGACATCCGTGCCATACTCGTAAAGCTCGCTGACCGCCTGCACAATATGCGCACTTTGGCATCCATGAAGCCGGAAAAGCAGATGAAGATTGCCGGTGAGACCGATTATTTCTATGCGCCGCTTGCCAACCGTCTCGGACTATACAACATCAAGACCGAGCTGGAGAACCTCTCGTTCCGATTCCGTTGCCCAGACGAGTATGAAGAGATTTCTTCTCTCATCGACCGTCATGTGGAGGCGAACAAGGAGAATCTTGAAACCTTCCGCAGTCAGATTAAAGAGACACTCTCGGCTGCCGGAATTAAAGCCCGTGTCTATGTCGATTACCGTCGTCCGTTCAGCCTGTGGCGTAAGATGAAGAAGTATGGAGATGACTTCAACCACCTGAAATACCGCCATTTTGTTGAGGTGGTATTTGACGAAGCTCAGACTACTCTCAGCGAGAAAGAGATGGCGATGAAAATCTACTGCATCCTGACCGACCGTTTCAAGGAGAAGCATTGCAGTATGAGCAACTACATCGATGCCCCCAAAGAGAACGGCTATCAGAGCATCCACGTGAAACTACTCCCTGACTTCGGCCGATGGCAGGAGGTTCATATCAGTAGCGAGGCTATGATTCGTCAGTCGCAGTTAGGATGTGTGGCGGAGCGCAACGAAAGCAATATTCAGATGTGGATCGAGAAGTTCCGTAAGGTACTTCATGACACTATCAGCGGAGCGATGCGTGATGACCGCTACATGGAGGATATTATCACCGCTTTTTATAACGATGACATACAGGTTTTCACGCCTACAGGCAAGAAAATCATCCTTCCTCAGAACGCCACTGCGATTGATTTCGCATACGAGGTACATACTGATTTGGGAGACCATGCCAAATACGTACGTATCAACAGCCGTTTGGAGCCTGTCAACACGGAGCTGAGACGTGGTGACGTAGTTGAAATATTCACCGAAAAGGATTCACATCCTGAACAGGACTGGCAGAACTTCGCCCACACTTTCAAGGCGCGTAAGGCAATCCGCCGTTATCTGGAGTCAATTCCGAAAGCACCGTATTGTCGATGCTCTGTCTGTAATCCCATTCCCGGAGAGGAGGTAATCGGTATCCGGAATCATTTTGACCCGGAACTCATAACGGTACATAAACGCGACTGTCCCCATGCCATAAGTATGGCATCCTCGTATGGCGATGATGTCGTGTCTGTTGACTACAAGGCTGACGAAACTCTATATCCATTGACTCTGAAGGTAAAGGCAGTTGACCGCAGTCACCTCTTCGTTGACCTTGTGGATTGTATCACCAACACTTTCCATCTCTCGATGGAATCGTTCAACACCAGGACCGACCGCAACATTGTTGTCTGCAAAATCCGTTTCGGTGTCCATTCATATGCAGAACTGAAGACTATTATCAACCATATCTCTACCATTGTCGGTGTTGATGAAGTGCGACGCCTCGATGAAGATGATGAACTATTCGACTTTTGAACATGATTCAAATAATAAAAATGGTAATAAATGACAAGATATGGGCATATTAGATTTAGACAAGTTACTTGAACTTCCAATATCGGATATATATCCTGCCTATAATGGAGTAAGAGGAAGAACTATGTCTTCACAAAATCAGTTCCTATGGCAACAGATAAAGGAGGCCGGAGTTAAGATGATCATTGATCTTCGTGAAGGAGGATCTGACACCCATATCGTTGACAAGTGCAATCAGTATTGCCTGGATTATTTTAATTATCCGATTGATAATAACATTGATGCGATACGAAGAATGATTCAGTTGTTTCCTGAATTTTGTCAGAGAATTGATAACGGCGGTTTCTATATTTCGTGTGCAATGGGACTTCATAGAACAGACATAGCCTTATGTTGCTATTGGATGTTTTATGGTGCAGACAACGGTATAGAACCGCCTGTAATAAGAGGATACCGCAAAGAGGATGGCCATAATACGTCAAAGATTATGCGTGTCATGAATGCCGTATATAAAGAATTCGAGCATGTTAATGGCAATACGCCATTCCCGCTTGAAATCCTGAAGGAGCGAAAGAGGGTAATTGAGCGACAATGTAGAGAACCTAAACCGGCAATCTCAGAATAGGAAATATGATAACAAGGCACATAAAAATGGAACTATCGAACGATAAAAAAAGAGAAATCATAGATAATGTTCAAGTCCGCATAAATAAATGGATTGGGAGGTCATATATGACAATGCAAGAAGCCATTTTATTAAACGCGAAACATTATCCCTTTAAGATTCAGTTTAATCCTCCGCTTATGGGATTTTTAACGAACTATCTTAGTCAATCTAAGATACGATATTCGGAATTGTATTCCCTGATAAAAGAAACAGATGTTGAGACAGCGGAAGAGAATCTATTCAGATATGCGATTGAGAATTATTTGACATACTGCTTCGGCGGTTAAATTTCCAATTAATTAGTGACGATGAACGAAACACTGAAATTATCTTTACGGAGAATACGTAAAAAGATTGATAAATCTTCAGGCTACGGCTATCTTTATCATTACTTTGATGACACGGTAAAGCTGCTAAAGGAGTGGCAACTATCGAATCCTAATGATGAGGATAACGATGAATTAATCAGCACAATATTTAAATACAAGAGTGAATGCGATTACTGCAAATACAATTCACCGGGATGGTTTAAATATGCCGCGCGATGTTTTTATTGTGCGGACTACCTTGTGCAATTCATTGGCAATAAGAGCCTTCATGACTGTCTTGAAAATGAGTTATCATCCACATTTGATATGCTTATAGATTCGGAATCCATATCCTTTGTGGAAGACAGTTTGTTTGACAAATATTGTCTCAAGGAGCACAACGGGACCAGTGTGAGGGATAATTACATTCGGGCAATAAATAAGGCAGTATATACTGCTCATCTGCATCATCCTCTAAAATCGGATGTCGAGCACCTGGCGTATTGTGGATGTAAATTCGCTTATAAGAGAGTGTTGGAATACATTGAAAAATATGAAGATTTTTCATATTTAAAAGAATGGATTCCGGGTCTTTCTACTCCTCACTTAGCGGATATTTGGTATCGATTCCCCGAAAGTTATATTCATGATCAATCAAGGCATCGCCATATGATTACATCTATCAAGCGATATTTGGATGATTCGCTGGAACTTCATCTTAAATTGTGGGAATTTTGGTATGATTATGACCGTGAAGAGATACTGGAGGTTGTAGATTCAGACACTCTAATAGAGGTGTTGGAAGTTCTTGATGACGTCCCATTCAATAGGTTATTGAATGGGTTGGCACAATTTCCGGCCAATGAGAAAGTAATTACGATACTTGAGCATTTTACACACGATGACGAAGTTTGGGTTGTAAATTTATCAAGGGAACTTCTTAAGAGTCACATAAACAGTTAAATTATAGCGATGAAGATACTTTTCATTTGTACCGGCAATGCTAGCCGCTCGGCTGCTGCCGAGGTTGTGTTGAAAAAGATGCTCACCAACAATGGTATTGATGGCATAGAAGTCGCTTCCTGCGGAACGAAAGTGCTTGATGGGCTCGACCGCGAGGAAGTGATGTGTCGTATCGCCGCTGAACATGGCTATCAAATGGGTGGGAAAGCCATACCTATGAACGAGGAACTCCTCAATTCAGCCGATTTGATAATTGTGATGACCGAACACCATCGAAACGAAGTGACCCGTCTGCTGAAATACGACCACTGGAACCGGATTGTCCGATTCAACGACTATTGTTTTGGAGAACATACAGACCTCCCGGATCCGCACTATCAGACAGAATACGTGTATCGCACCTGCTTCGATACTATCGAGCGAGGCTGTGCTGAAATAATAAAAAAATTACAACAATGACAAGAGAACAATTACAAGATAAATGCCGTGGCTCTCTCATCGGGGGAGCCGTCGGGGATGCCCTCGGCTATGCCGTAGAGTTTTCATCGCTTTCTCAGATAAAAGCCAAGTATGGAGAAAATGGAATCTCCGCTTATGAGCTTGACAACAACGGCGTTGCGGAATTTTCCGACGACACCCAGATGTCGTTGTTCACAGCAGAAGGTCTGCTGTCTGCTATAGCTGATGGCAAGACTTTTGAGAAAGATTTACTGTCATACATTACTACGGCATACGAGCATTGGTACTATACACAATGTCGTCCCCCGTTGAAGATGTCAAAGAGCTGGCTTACACATATCAAGGCATTATGGGCCCGTCGTGCGCCGGGAATGACCTGTATGTCGGCATTGCAGTCAATATCAATGTCAAACAGTGCTCCGGTAGTGAATAATTCCAAAGGATGCGGAGGCGTGATGCGTGTGGCTCCGATAGGTATTTTTTCAGCAGCCCATCCTCAGACTCTCGACCTTGAACACGCCGGTTATCTTGCCGGATACGCTGCCGACATAACCCATAAGCATCCCCTTAGCACATTCTCCTCAATGGCACTCGCTATGATAGTGGCAGACTGTATAGCCCACGACAAGGTTGACCGTGAGAAGTTCTGTTTCATCGTGATTGACTGTGTATTCAAACTGCTGGGTCTTTATTTCAAGGAAGACAAGCATCTCGAAGAACTTCACAGCCTGATATGCCATACCCTCACTCTTGCCGAATCAGATATGTCAGATACTGATGCAATCCGCAGTCTTGGCGAAGGTTGGGTTGCCGAAGAGACCCTTGCAATTGCTGTTTTCTCGGTGATGCGCTATATTGATAATTTTGAAAAGTGCATGATTTGCTCGGTAAACCATGATGGCGACAGCGATTCTACCGGTGCAGTAGCCGGGAATATCATCGGCGCAATCCTTGGATATTCTTCAATCCCGGAAAAATATAGAAATAATCTTGAACTTCATGACGTTATTATTTCAGTGGCCGATGACTTATGTGGAATCTCTTGCGATGAGCAGATGAAAATGAGATACCGAGAACATAAGCCTTTCAACGTAGAGCAAACCCATTTAATATAATACTTATGGACAAACCAATAAAGAACTCATACTGTGTGATTGAAGGGAGCGTATATGCCGGAGAGTATGCCGGAGACCTTCACAATCCACGGGAAAAGATGGCTCAGTTTGAGCAATTCGGAATCACACACTTCATCGACTTGACAGTTGACGGAGAACTACATCCCTACGAGCCTATAATGCCGGAAGGATGCGTCCATCATCGTTTCCCGATACATGATGTCTCTACTCCCTCTTCAGTCGAAGATGTGTATGAACTGCTCAAATATATCGACTCTCTTGCCAAAGAGGTTTACAATAAAGTATATATCCATTGCTGGGGAGGGGTCGGCCGCACCGGAACCATCGTTGCCTGCTATTACGAATATCTCGGTGAATCTTATGATTCAGCCGTAAAGCATTTGCGAGATAGTTTCAAACAATGTCCAAAATCCAAATATCGTAATACTCCGGACACAAATGAGCAACTGGATTTCATAAAGGAGTTTGGTGATTACATGGATTATATACGCACCAAGGAAGAAAAAGAGCGTCAAAAGGACGAAGTGCAATATACACCTGACAATATCGAGGCACTGCAATCAAATGAGATTTTTGTTTTCGGCAGCAATCTGGATGGACAACATCAGGGAGGGGCGGCCCATGTGGCATACAAGAAGTTTGGAGCTGTCTGGGGCAAAGGTGTCGGCATTCAAGGTCAGTCCTACGCCATACCTACCATGAAGGGAGGCGTGGAACTCATTAAGTTATATGTTAATGACTTCATTGATTACGCAAGAAACCATCCCGATTTAAAATTTTATGTAACCCGAATCGGGTGTGGAATCGCCGGTTTCAAGGATGATGAAATCGCGCCTTTGTTTGCCGATGCCATTGGCATGGGAAATATTATTCTGCCAAAATCGTTTGTCGAGATTATCCAACCAGAATTTCCCTTTGAGCCGGCAGCGATAGAGGCTGTTATGAACTGGATGCTCCCGGGACTACAATTGTTTTACCGAGACACGGACTACAAAGGGAATCTTGACAGCCTTGCCAAATCCTATATGGATAAAGGTATTATCCGTGCCGGTTTCTTTGTAGACTGCACATCAAGAGCGGCAAAACCGACCAAAAGATTACGATTTATCATAGCCTCAGCCCATGCAGCCGAAATCTGGAAAGTCATGAACGACAGAGAGGCGGAACAATGGCGATTGACGGTTCTTGATTTCAACTCCTATTTCAAGGTAATGGACACCTATCGTGTTGGAGACCAATTACAGATTCTTCTGTTACACATTCCACTCCGGGGCATTCCTTTGGTAGCAGGATTAGGCAACATCAATCTTGGTGAGAATTTTGATCTTATCCGGATTGCAAGAAATAGTTTCGATGAGAAGTCAAAGATGGAGCCGTTCCCTTGGCTTGAAACCGAGGCATGGACTGAAAGAATGGAACTGCTACCCGGAACTTCGTCAGAAGGCTGGACAACTCTTGAATTTCAATATCCATACAGTGATGAGGTTGCAAAACTTCAAAGCGGAATATTGAATCTATCTAACGATGATACAGATTTGAATAAGCCGGCTACAACATAAACAGTCGTTGAAAAAAATCTTGTGATGCGGAGATAGATTGAGTTCTATTTCCGCATCAGTTGTATATATAACCGCAACAACTATAAACTTTGAGATATGATGACTAAACCAAATCATATACCTTTGATTGTCGGACAGGCATTGGCTTGGCTCAACAAGATGAAGATTGCTTATCGCTATGTTCCGGATGCTGATCTGTGGGAGTTTGTCTATGACGGACTCTATATGCTTCTGATGAATGAGTGCGAGGATAATGAGTTCGGGCTATATGCTCCAATGGTCATAACAGACACTGATGACGAAGAAATCCGAAAGATGGTATATGAATGTTCGGTTCCCTCGATTGAACAGGAATTGTCATCCAACTGCGACTTCGGTTATCATGGTGAGGGACTGTGCCACGTCGCCCAATGGTGGGGAATCCAAAGTAAAAATCCCAGACTGACGAAGAAAGTCTTTGTGGAGAAACTGAAAGAGATGCACGATTTTCAAGTCAAACTCCACTATAAGGATACACAAGCAGGTGTAGTAATCAACTCCAAAGGAGAGATTGTTAAACACGAAAATTCTTAAGCCATGCGTAAACCAAGAATCATTAAGGCATCAATCTCTGATACAATTGAGATTCTGGGGCACAAAGTAGATGGATATAAGGCAATTTTAAGAGCCGTGGAATCTGCGTCACAGCCCGGTTCAACTATCATAGACGGAAGAGGCAAAGAAGTCGTCCTTGAAAATCCTTATATTTCAGACTGTAATCCGGAATCTCGCATACCGGGGCTTCATATTCTCGAAATATATGAGAGATACCCATGCTTCGATTCAAGCGATTATGCCTATGAGGATCGCTTTTATGAAAACTTTTTCTTCTCAAATAAACCGTTCACTCGCGAACAGATTACTCGCATTGCCCTCTTGAAGCGTGTCGGTAGCTTAAATTTTATCTATGACGAAATTCCCCGATGGGCACTTCCTGCCGCTTATTACAGAGGTGAGGGAGACGAAATTATCTATGCTTTATGAGTTCGTGATATTTTCCCCAAATAGTTTAGTATGAAGAATAGAATTTCAATAATTATCACAATACTGATATCGTTTGTCTGTATGTCTGCCTATGCTGATGATTATAATGCACGTCAGGCCAAAATATACACTCAGGAGGCAGAGTATTATCAGAAGAAGGCCGACGGTTATCGGCGGGAGGCTCAATATTATCTCAAAAAAGCCGAAGGTTATCAACGCGAAGCGGCTTATTATACTCGCAAAGGTGATGCCGACCGTGCAAAAGATTATAATCGTCGTGCCGACCGCGCTATGGACGATTATAAGACTCAAATGCGGTATGCCGCCAACGCCGATGATAAGGCGGCTGATTATCTTCGCAAGGCAGCCAATGCGTTGTGTAAGTGACAAATTTTTAGTAACTTTGAACTCTAAACTCAATAGATATGAGCATTTTTAAGAAGAAAACGGTTACTACCGTTGAGGAGACTGTAAAGGTCTCCACAGAAGAGACTAAGAAAGAAAACTCAATGGATGCGGTTGCCCCCAAATCCATTGGCAAACTTGATATGGTCATTGCCTTTGACACCACTGGTTCAATGGCATCCTACATCGGTGCTGTCCGTCAGGAGGTCGCCGAACTGATTCCCCGCCTTTTCAAAGACAATGAAGACTTGCGACTTGGCATTGTCGCTTTTGGCGACTACTGCGATATGGAGAATGCCCAAAACTTTGGCAACGCCTATCAGTGTATGCCGATTACCAACAATGAGAACGATCTTATCAAGTTTGTCAAAGAAAGTAAGGATACTTCCGGCGGTGACGGCGATGAGTTTTATGAACTCGTAATAAAGAAGATAGTTGAAGAAACTCAGTGGCGTGATGGCTCTACACGCTCAATTCTCCTTATTGCCGATGCCGAGCCTCATGAACTTGGATACACCTACAGTGATTATGTAGTCGGCAACCAGATTGACTGGCGTATTGAAGCAAAGAAGGCTGCCAATCTGAAAATTAAGATTGATACGGTCACTATCACCGATGAACCATGGTACAAGGAATTGTCAAGGATGACAAATGGAGTGAGCGTTCCCTTCAAGAGTGGGCATAAAACCGCTACTCTTGTAGAAGCTGCCGTTTCTTCTCGTGGAACAATGGCCTCACGTATGCACTTTGACGCAATGATGGCAGACTGCAATGATGCAGAGATGAAAGAAGTATTCGCTTCATATAAGGCTGAACGCGATAATATATATGAACCCTGATTAACAGAATACTACAATGAAATCGACAGATATCTTTGGATTCATTTTCACAGCCATATTTCTTTTGATTGCATATTTTATCATTAGAAATATAACATTCTCAAGGTTGTGGGTGAAAATAATAATGAGTATTTTCCTCCCTTTAATTCTTCTTATTGGCTCTATAGCGATTATTAATATCTTAAAGTGCCCGCTTTATTACAGTGGAGTCGCAGGCTTGTGTTGGCTTGGATTAACATTAGAGATGTTCATATGTACTAAAAGAAGAAAAAATAAATGAGCCAATTAGAACAATATTTAGCTTCAAAACGGCCGCAACCAAGGTGCCCTTTCTGCGACTGTTCACTAACGGCTGATAATACCACAATAAGAGAAGGTAAACAAATACTTTCATCAGTTCCTATAAAAGAGGACTCTACTTCTATTACATATATGCAAAGGACAAGGATGTATAAATATCGTTGTTGTAAAAAATGTAATAAGACTGAGAAACTGATGTCTACAAATAACAAGTTTTTATATTATACAGGAACTGCTCTCATTGGCATAGGCTTTTTTATTCAAACTATTATATTGTTTATTGGTGTGGGATGTATTTTCTTAGCAATACTCGCCCCTTTTATAATAGCCAAGGTTTCCGGTCGAAAGTATGGCGTTGATTATGAACGTGTGATTAAATCCGGTGCGTTGATTGATGAAAAGAAGACAATGTAGTAATAATGGAATATTCTAAACTTCAGGATAAATGCCGGGGCTCGCTTGTGGGTGGTGCCGTCGGTGATGCTCTCGGCTATGAGGTCGAGTTTATGAATCTTGCGGCAATCCGAAAACAGTTTGGCAAGAAAGGGATCACACGTTATGTTCTTCATGACGGTGTGGCTCAATTCTCCGATGATACTCAGATGACACT
>ERZ778518.2354-NODE-2354-length-10489-cov-3.721679_pt1 | contig 10489 bp, 1 predicted proteins | sample MGYA00510340_ERZ778518 | MGnify/ENA primary metagenome ERZ778518 (study PRJEB29527, sample SAMN07138967) | mouse gut metagenome | material: feces | host: mouse | place: China:Nanjing | collected 2016-01-25 ... | reverse complement strand
TGCCGCTGTTGTGGTGACCACACTGGTGACCGCAAATCCCATGGCTGTACAGGCAGCACAGGACGAAAATGTAAATCCAAGAATTAACATCCAGCATTATCTGTACTTTTCGGCTGTGTCTGTCGGAGAGATGGTGGAGCCAAGAGGGAATACACAGACAGGAAACCCACCGGTAGAGTACCATGGTGTGGAATATTACGAGCGGACAAGAAATGACTGGGAAGGGGAGCCTTGGGTTTCACCTTACAAGATAAGTACAGATAACGGGACTGTTTTACCCATTTATAACAACGAAAGAAGAAGTTCTGCCACTCCTACAAACGGCAAAGACTTTGAGCCAAAATATGGAGTTGTTCTAAATGGTGATGGTAAATTTTCCAGTCATATCCGTTTAAAGCAACTGTTTCTGGATGAAAAGGTAAATTATCTGGATAAGCCGCAAATTCAGTATATGAATCGTCTATATGATTCCAATGGAAGCGAAAACAAGAATTATACACTCAGCGAAATATGGGTATCCAAGCCTGAATATAATGATGAGCTTTTTAATGGAGAACAAAAATACTATTCGAATACGAAGTCGGAAGAAATTGAAGCGAAATTCAGAAGAGAATCAGTCCCTTTGAAGGATGGTAAAGAAAAAGTCGTTGGCAGCTTGGAGGAGACTGTTAATGGTGAGGTTGTAAGCAAAGATGTATTGGAGCACGACCCCTCACGGGTGACATTTACAAATAATCCAGATTACATAGATGCTGATACAAAACAGGGGTTAAACAGGGATGATAAAAACAGACCCATTCCAACCCATTATGGGACCGGAGCGGATGAACGTCTTGTAATTCCAGTATCAAAAAATACAACGATTCGGTTTGTATTTGAGCCTACAGATGGAACAACAGACGTAGAAGCAGACTTCTTTGATTACGATATTACAGATGGACAAATTACGGGATCCGATGCACAGGGGCTTCCGGCTGGAGAAGCGCAGCCAACAACAAACCAGGCCAAGGATCCTTCGAAGGTATGGTATGCAAATACTAAGCAGCAAGGGATCAATAATACTGCCAACTACAAATCCGATCCAGCTGAGGGAAAGGCAAAACTGGCATTCGGAAACAGTAATGCTGGAACTGGACTTCAGGATCAGACCGTAAATATTGACGGAGTATCAAATAACATAAACAAGTTTAATGCTACGAATAGAGGAGTGGTAAAAAGAGGAAACGGATCTGTCTTTGGTCTGGTATCAGACACTCTAACTGAAAGCGGAGACTTAATTTGGAATAAGGATGTAGATGCTCCTGATTTGTTCTCGAAATATGATAAAGATTCGGAGGGAAAAAATAGAGTCATAGGAAAGAAAAGCTATGTAGATGGGGAATATGATTTATCTTTCAAACGTGTGGGAGGAACGTATGCTCTTCAAAATGTAAATCGGAAAAAGACAAGTCTTTTATCAGATTACACTGGCCCGACCACAGGGGACTTGACAAAGTTTTCTGCCAATGGAGATGTATACGCCAATAATTTCTGGCCGCTGGACGGTTCGGATTCCCATGCACAAGATGGCCATGACTTACTGTTCGGATCTAAATCTGATGAGAAAAAACGAAAATATGGGACAGGTCAATGGGATACATTCCCAACGTCCGACGATGGAGATGACCATAATTCCTATTTCGGAATGAAGTCCAGCGTTGATTTTGTTCTGGATCCGGGATATTCTGGCCCGCTTCGTTATTATTTCTACGGAGACGATGACCTGTTTGTATATCTTACGGAACTCGACGGTCCTGGCCCTGAGGCCAAGGCTATAAGCACTGAGAAAATCGCAGATGTTGGTGGTGTTCATCGATCTGTGGGTGTTTACGTAAACCTTTGGAAGTATATCGGAAAGCCTACTGAATATACGGATGCAAATGGAAACCCGCAAAAACCAAGATATTTTCGACTGACATATTTTTACACAGAACGTGGGGCTTCCGGTTCCTCCTGTTACATGCGGTTTACAGTGCCATTCGAATCACTGACTACCAGAGACATGGAGTACACTGGTATGATTCAGGTGGAAAAAGAAGTGAAGGGAAACCTCGATTCCAATGAAGAGTATTCTTTCCGGATTGATCTGAAATATCCGAACCTGATGGATGGCACGCCTGTGAGCAACGTCAAGGAGCAGTTTGATGACTGTAAGCCACTGGTCAACCGGTACAAATATGAAATCTGGGAACGGGCAGCTGACGGCGGTAAGGATAAACTCGTTAAAGCGAGTTTGGGTGATCCCGATGACAAGACCGATGACGATTATGTCTATCATGGCAAAGTCATGAAGCTGAAACACAATCAGTATCTGAAAATCTATGGATTGCCCGGTCAGATGGTGGAAGCCACAGACGAAGGTGATATCACAGATACTGAAGCAGGCGATCCACCTTCAGCGACGCTGTACAAAATCACGGAGCTGGAAACGGAAGGCAACATCACAACCACCTTTGCCAGCGGTAAAGTGAATGAGGATGGAACCAGTACGCTGGGAACTGATTTTGAACCCGGAAAAGTCGTGATGGGGACAACGCAGGAAGAAAACTACGTCAAATACATCAATGCTCAGCAGCAGGGTGCACTGACACTGAACAAAGCAGTGGAAGACACACCGACCACGACCGAACCCTTCACATTCAAGGTAAACCTGGAAGCACCGGAAGGGTTCACAGGCTCCATTGGAAGTCTGGGCGTTCTGCGAAACGGACTGGAAGAAACGGACCTGCAGCCTGAAGAAGATGGCAGTTATACAGTTACGCTGAACTGGAATGCGGATACAAAAGTGTACGATACAGTCACGCTGTACAACGTTCCCCGCAAGTCGGCTTATACAGTCACAGAACAGAAAACCGGCAACTATCTGCCGTCGAAAATCGAGGTGACAGGTGGTGTAAACAACCAGACGTTCCTGTCAACCTCCACAGCCCAGGGAATTGTGGATACGGACGGTCAGATATCGGATACCAACCTGCCCTTTGTTACCGTAAGCTATACCAACACCTATCAGCCAAACACATCTGCTCAGATCAAAGTGAACAAGACCATCACCGGACGCCCTGCCCTGTCAGGCGGCGAAACATTCGCCTTCCGGCTGGAAGGGGCAGACGACAAGTCGAAAGCCTATCTGGGTAATGAAGCGCTCATGGTGGAAGTTCCAGTGGAAGAAGGGAAAAAGAATGCAGAGGTTCTGTTCCCGGAAATGCACTTCACAAAGGACGACATAGATACGGTTCCCTATCTTTTCAACATCACGGAAGTAAGTGGCGGTCAGCATCTGAACGATCTGGATTATGACGGCACTACGTATCAGGCAGCGGTTCTGGTAGGAAAGGATGAAAAGGACAACCTTGCAGCAACAATCACCTGGACCAAGGACGGCAAACCTTACACACCTGCTGAGAACGCGGATGGTGCCATCTCCTTTGAGAACGTCTACAGCCTGTCAGCATCGGAGGCAATCAGCTTTACCAAAACTGTAGAAGGTGAGGCTGCAGGTGGTGATATCTACAAGTTCATCATCTCCAGTGACGATGAAGATGCACCCATGCCGGCGGAGAAAGAAATCACGATCGTCAATGATGGCAGCACGACGTATACAGGCACATTTGGACCGATCGCCTTCACAGACAAAGATGCGGGAAAAACCTATACCTATACAATCCAGGAAAAAGCTGAGATTACAGGTATGGTGACGGATCCCACAATCTTCAAGGCAACATATAAGATTGAGAAACAGACAGATAACCGGGGCTACGATCAGCTGGTTCCGCAGCTGACTGTCACAAGAGATGATGGAACTTCCACAGAGGATACGGGAATTGCCTTCAAAAACATATACCGGAAAGCTTCTGTCGCCATTCCGGTCACCAAGACCATCCAGGGCCGGCAGATGCGGCCGGATGAAACCTTCGCGTTCCAGCTTCTGGAAAAGGACGACAATGGTGAGAAACCGCTCCAGACACTCACCATTCAGGGGGAAGAAGGGCAGAATTCTGTGAAGAAGTATTTCAACCCCATCGAGTTTGTGGAGCCGGTTGAAAACAAGGAATACATTGTCCGGGAAATCCAGGGCAGTGATCCGCAGATGACCTATGACACCAAGGATCACATTGTGAAGGTCACAGTGGCAGAAACAGACAATCAGGAACTGGCACCCATTATGGAGTATGATGGCAGTACCACACTGGATACTGTTTCCATTACCAATGTCTGGAACACCACAGCGTACTGGGCGCCTCATGTGAACAAACACACACTGGGTGGCAGTCCGGAAGGCTACACATTCCGGATGGAAATGAAAGATACGGAAGGCGCCACACTGCCTGAGAAAACCACCGCACAGAGTGATGCCCAGGGAAATGTCACCTTTGATCCCATTGCCTTCACCAAAGAAGGTAAATATGAGGTCACAGTCAGCGAAGAAAAGGGCACAGACGATTCTATCGTCTATGATGACCACAATGCTGTCTGGAACGTGTCCGTTGACCGGGACGACAAGACGGGTGATTTCATCGTTACGCCAAGTGTGAACAGTGCAGCTACACTCTTCACCAACGATGCAGGTCTGCGCATTACCAAAAATGTGAGCGCAGGTACCGGTGCCACACTGACCGATGCAGATCTGGTCAAAAAATTCGTATTCACACTGTCGTTCCAGGATGCGCAGGGCAACGACCTGACCGGCGCCTGGAAAACAGTGATCCGGGACAGTCAGGGAAACATCATCGAAAATGATCTGAGCGTCACCAACGATGACACGCTGGAACTGAGTGGTGGTCAGACAGCTTATATCTATGGTCTGCCCGCCGGTACCACCTATTCCATCGACGAAAAGGCAGAAGCCGGCTGGTTCAATGTGGAAAAACACCACAGCGAAGGCGGCATCAGCGAGGGTGCACCGCAGAAAGCAGTTTTCACCAACGTGAAACTGGGAACAGACACCGGAGAGATTCTTGGCTACAAGTCCCTGATCAATACGGGCATGAATCCGAATCTTGGACTGGACAGCTTCCGGTTCGAGATCGAAGGCGTAAGTGCGGAAGTGGAAGACACACCGCAGATTCCTTCCTCCAGAGAAGAGCGTCAGGAAGAGACGGAAACACCGGACACAGAGGAAATACCGGAAGCTGAAGAGCAGCAGCCGGAAGAAGCCCCTGCAGAAGCTGAGCCGGAAGGCGAAGCCGACATGACAGACACGCAGCAGGTGGTGATGTCACGGAAAACCATGGGCAGAAAGATGGCTCTGAAGCCGGAAGAAATGCCCATGCCGGCAGAGACAATCGTCAGCAGCAATGAGATTGGTGAAATCCGGTTCGGCTCCATCGAGTTCAACCGGGCAGGCATCTATGTCTACAAAATCACGGAGATCAACAACGATATCAACGGCGTTGTCTATTCCCAGGATGAATGGATGGCTACAGTGACGGTGGAGAATGTCATGACCAGCGGACAGGTTACCGGAGTCAAAGTTACGGATATTGCCTACTCCAATGGCACAGATCAGGCGAATGCCTTCACCTTCACCAACGAATTCAAAGGCACCCCCGGTCTGGAACTGCACAAGACACAGAGTATCCAAGGCGGTGAGGAAACAACAGAAACCGTGCCTGTGAAAGCCGGCGATCTGGTAACCTACTATCTGCGTGTTACTGCCCCTGAGACCGCAACTGCCGCAGCCCGGAATGTGGTGATCACGGATGTGATTCCCGAAGTGAACAAAGGCGGTGATCCGGCTGCACAGCTGCAGCTGATCAACTCCGGAGGCGCTTCCTATGATGAAAAGACGAAAACGCTGACCTGGAACATCGGTGATGTAGCCCCAAGAACCACGGTAACTGTCCGCTGGACGGTGCAGGTTCCGAAGGTGGAGACAGCCACAAGCTGGACCAATATTGCTGCAGCCAACTACTCCAACAACCCGGATGATCCGCTGGAATCCGAAGAGGTGACCATTGAGACCGAACCCGCACTGCCGAACGTGACCATCCGCAAGGCGCAGTCTGTGAACAAGCCGGGTGCGGTTTCCACATCTGACTTCAGCGAGAATGAACAGCCTGTTCTGACAGAAGCCGTCAGCAAGGTAATCTATCGGCTGACTGTAACCAATGACGGGGATGCTGCAGCGAAAAATGTGATCATCACTGATGTGATTCCGAAAGCTGCCGATGGTACACAGCTGGAATTCCTGCAGGTGTATGACTATGGAGCTTTCGACAGGAAGACGCTGACCTGGACGCTGCCGGAACTGAAAGCCGGCGAAAGCGCAAATGTGCGTTTCGCAGTTACGGTTCCGACAGTCAAGACAGCCACACAGTGGACCAACCAGGCGACGGTGAAACATCAGGATCCAAGGGATCCCACAAAGGAAACACCGGAAGTTCCTTCCAACGAAGTCACAGTGGAAACCGACGTTCCCGCTCTGACCATCCACAAGGAACAGGCACTCAACAGCAGTGAAGAGAAAGACTTCACAACAGAGCTTCTCTCCGCCAAACCTGGCGACATCATCACCTACCGTATGACGGTCACAAACCCCAGCAAGGCGGATGTACCCAATGTGGTCGTGCAGGATACAGTGCCCATCGGCACACCGGAGGCACCGCTTGCGGTTGTCAGCGGATCTGTTTCCGAGGGCGGCAACCACTATGCAGATGGAACCATTGTGTGGAACCTGGGCACGATGAAAGCCGGAGAATCCAGATTTGTTTCCTTCCAGGTGAAAGTGCCTGTGGTAACCGGCTCCACCAAATGGACCAACGTTGCCACGGTCACCAACCCGCAGGATCCGGATGATCCCACACCATCCAACCCGGTGGACTCAGAAGCCAAAGCACCGGAACTGAAACTGGAGAAATTCCAGAACTTTGAAGACATGGCACCCACCAAGGACAAGCTGACAGGACAGGCCAAAGAGGAAATCGTGACCTATACCCTGAAAGCCTCCAACACTGGTGAATACAAAGCGGAAAATGTCATCATCACCGATGAAATCCCCGCCGGTACAACGCTGGTGGAGGGCTCTATCTCAGATGGCGGTACCCGTTCCGGCAATGTGATCACCTGGAAGCTGGGTAACATTGAACCCGGAGAAGCGCACGCGAAATCCGTCACGTTCCAGGTGAAGCTGAACAAGATCAGTGAAGCCACCACCTGGCGCAATGTGGCAGCTGCTGTCTATGACAACAACCCGGAGAATCCGGAGGATCCCAAAGATCCGAAAACACCGGTTCCCTCCAACAAAGTGGAGATTGAAGCGGATGTGCCGGCTCTGTCCATCGTCAAGTCCCAGCGGCGAAACGATGAAGAACCAGCCACACCGATCCTGGTGGAAGCCGGGGATACCATCACCTATGCGCTGACTGTGACCAGCACCGGAAAATCCGCTGCACAGGATGTAGTCATCAAAGATCCGGTACCGGAAGGTCTGGAACTGATTGAAGGCTCCATCTCTGACGGCGGCAAAGCCGAAAACGGTGTCATCACCTGGAATGTGGGCACCATGGATCCCGGTGCAGAAAAAACTGTGACCTTCAAAGTCAGAGTGCCGCAGGTGAAAGAAGCCACAACCTGGATCAATGCTGCCAGCACCACCTACTCCAACCGGGAGGATCCGGATGATCCCATTCCCTCCAACGAAGTGGAATCCCGCACCGATGTACCGCATCTGGTGATTGAAAAGGAACAGCAGGTGGCCGACGGCGAGCGGACAAAGGACCTGATGGAAGTCAACGGAGAGGACATCGTTACGTATTACGTGACTGTGACCAACGACGGACAGGCGAAAGCCGAAGATGTCCGCGTCACAGACGCCATTCCGGAAGGGCTGACACTGGTGGAAGGTTCAATTTCCGACAAGGGCACTGTGAAAAACGGTGTCATCACCTGGAAGCTGGGCGATCTGGAGAAAGGCGAAACACGGACGGTTTCCTTCAAGGTTCTCGTACCGGTTCAGCAGGGAACCTGGCGCAACATCGCCTATACCTCCTATCCGAACAACCCGGACAACGAGGAAGACGAGGACCCCAGAGAAGAACCTTCCAACCCGGTGGACATTGTGGAGATTCCCGAAGAAGGACCGAAACTGCTCATTGACAAGACGCAGGCGCTGAACAGCGGCACCTTCACCAGCAACCTGCTCAAAGGCAAAGCCGGTGATGTGGTGACCTACGCGCTGACAGTCCGGAATGTGGGTAAAGCAGCAGCTGAAGGCGTTACAGTCACCGATGTGGTTCCTGTGGGTCTGCGTTATGTGGAAGGCTCTGCCAGTCACGAGGCTGTATATGAAAACGGCAGACTGACCTGGTCGCTGGAGACACTGGAACCGGGTGCTTCTGTCACCCTGCAGTTCCAGGCCAGACTGCCCATGGACAACGCTGCCGGAACCTGGAAGAATGTCGCGAAACTGACGTATCAGAACGATCCGGAAGGACCGGACCACGAGACTCCGTCCAATGAAGTGGAAGTACGCAAGGATCCCGGCAGAGTTCCTGTTTCTTCCACCAATGGCAGGCCTCACCCTGGAGCCAGCACTCCCACAGCCACCGGTACAGGTGTGCTGACCTGGACGCTGCTGGGTCTCGGGGCTGCGGCAGGCATCGCCGGGCTGGCAGTGGCTGGCAGCCGCAGACGCCGCCGGCAGAGACGGTCGTAATCCGGGACTGAAGCACAGTCCGGCTGAGTGAAATCAGCTTTTATCCATGAAATCCTGAAAGGGGGAGAGCATCACTGTTCTCCCCCTTTTGCGTGTGCCCGGCAGAGGATGCATCCAGGCGCTGAAACGGATAATGCAGTCTGCGGACTGCCGGGAAAATTCCCTTCTATTTCCGGCCCTGCTGTCCATCATCAGCATAGTTTTTCAGGGGTGAGGGATGGGGGAACGGTACTGCTGAAACCTGGGTCTTTTGGCCGGGCTGGAATCTTTCCTGTAAAACCGCTCTGCAACAGTCACATCATTATCAATACCTATTGAGATATGGGAGAATGGATTTGCCGAGGATAGCATCCGACAGTTGACTCTGCCAAAAAGAGTGTTATAGTTTTAGCAGACATGAGCTTCGAGTGCTAGAAAGGGGCGGTGTTATGGAACTGACCCAGCGGCAGAAACTCATTTTCAGGACCATTGTGGAGCGTTTCACCTGTACTGCCGAGCCGGTGGGTTCGAAGGCGCTGATGGAACTTCTGGACCGTCCGCTGTCCAGCGCCACGATCCGGAACGAAATGGCTGTGCTGGAGCACGCGGGTCTGCTGGAAAAGACACACATTTCCAGCGGCCGGATCCCCAGTCAGCAGGGATACCGCTATTATGTGGAGAATCTGATGGAAACCTCGCTGCCTTCTGCAGTGCGGGGAACTCTCCGGGATATCTTCATGGAACGGCAGTATTCCCTGGAGGAAATCGTCCGGATCGCCAGCGATGTGCTGTCGGAGATGACCAGCCTGACCAGCATTGTTCTGGGCCCGGATGCTTCGGCGCAGCGACTGCAGCACGTGACGATGGTGCCCCTGAGCGGCAGCTCGGCTGTGGCGCTGTTTGTCACGGATACCGGTCATACCGAGAACAAGCTGTTCCGGTTTGATGAGGACGTGAGTCTGAAGGATCTGACAACCTGCACGGATCTGCTGAACAGCCATCTGAAAGGAATCCGGCTGGACTGCATCGGCGGGCATCTGGAAGAACTGAAACCGCTGATGGCGGCGAAACTGGCCCGAAGCGAGGTGCTGTATGAAGCCTTCGCGGCGGCGTTCATGAATTTCGCAGCAGAGAAAATGGCGGTGTCCGGCCGCAGCAACATGCTGGCACAGCCGGAGTTCTCGGATGTGAACAGGGTCCGCAAGCTGATGAAGATTCTGGAAGACAGCGATTTGTTCAATGCCTGGGCGCACCAGGCGACGAATGTCGCGGTTCCCATCGGCACCCGCAATGAACTGATTCAGATTGGCGACTGTTCCATTGTCACGTCGAAGTTCCGCACCTGCGATCAGGAGGAAGGACGCCTGATGGTGGTGGGTCCCAATCGCATGCCTTATGCCAGAATCATCGCGGTGACAGACGCCATGAGCGATGTCATCGAGGAGATATTCGGCACAGACAAAAAAGGAGGTAGGCAGGATGAGCAAACACAGAAAGCCGCAGCAGGAACACGAGCCGGTGAAGGCAAAGCCGGAGGAAACCGAAGCGGCGGCTGAGGAAAACGTGACTGCCGAACAGGAAGCACCTGCGCCGGAAGCAGATCCGGCTGCCGAACTTCAGTCCATCATCTCCAGGCTGGAGGATGATCTGAAAGAAGCCAAAACGGATGTAGCCCGCGCCTATGCGGATGCAGACAACACGAGAAAGCGCCTGGCAAAACAGGCAGAGGCGGACCGGAAGTACCGGTTCCAGCAGGCGGCGCTTGAGCTGCTGCCGGTGCTGGATAACTTCCAGCGGGCGATGGAAAGCCCCTGCGCC
>ERZ778518.2348-NODE-2348-length-10514-cov-4.158811_pt1 | contig 10514 bp, 11 predicted proteins | sample MGYA00510340_ERZ778518 | MGnify/ENA primary metagenome ERZ778518 (study PRJEB29527, sample SAMN07138967) | mouse gut metagenome | material: feces | host: mouse | place: China:Nanjing | collected 2016-01-25 ... | reverse complement strand
TGTACTTCTGGATGTTCGCGGCTTCCGACGATAACAATATCATACCCTTCCCCGGCACGTTCCTGCACGATATCATGTATTTTTTTCACAAAGGGGCACGTCGAATCCACGATTTCACATTTTTTCTGCCTCAGTTTCTCGTATACGCTTTTGGCCACGCCGTGCGACCGGATCACGACCGTCACCCCGGTTAGGTCCACCGAGTCATCCGACAATACAGATTCCTCAATGACCGATACCCCTCTCTTTTCCAGATCCGACACGACCTGGTCATTGTGGATGATCGACCCGAGCGTCACCACTTTTTTCCCTTTATCCGCCTCTGTATATACCATTTCTACCGCCCGGCGGACGCCAAAACAAAAACCCGCAGTCTTTGCCAGTGTCACCTTACCCATTTACAGTTCCTCCCGCCTTTCGGAATATATCGCAATGATCCGGTCCACCACTTCTTCGATCGACAGGTCTGACGAATCCAAAAGAACGGCATCTTCTGCCTGACGCAGAGGAGATACGTCCCGGCTCATATCCTGCCTGTCCCTTACAATGATATCCTCTTCTATCTTGTTCAGATCACATTCGACTCCTTTGTCCTGTAATTCTTTATATCGGCGTCTCGCGCGCACAGCTGAACTGGCTGTGAGATAAATTTTTACTTCCGCGTCTGGCAAAACCACCGTACCGATATCCCTTCCATCCATGATCACATCCGAACTAGCTGCCATCTGCCGCTGCAGGGAGACGAGTTTTTCCCTGACCTTCGGATACGACGCCACAACAGATGCCTGGTTCCCCACCTGTTCCCTGCGGATCTCACTCGATACATTGTCACCGTTCAGATAGATCTGCTGTTCTCCGTCTTCATACGCGATTTTTATATCAATTTCATCACAACGGCCCTCAACCTGTGTCCGATCCTTCGTATCGATCCCTTGTTTCAGACAATACAATGCCATCGTGCGGTACATCGCACCGGTGTCGATATAGACAAACGTTAATTTTTCTGCCACCAATTTGGCAATCGAACTCTTTCCTGCTCCTGCAGGCCCATCAATCGCAATATTCATCATTTTCTCCTTTTCTGCAACGTTTATGCAGGCAGCCACAGACAGGCATACATTTACTTTTCGCTCTATTCCGCGGCAGACATTCCTGCCAGATACCCGGTAGACCAGGCGATCTGCAAATTAAATCCTCCGGTCAGCGCGTCGAGATCGAGCATCTCTCCGGCAAAATACAAATGTTTTACGAGCCTGCTCTCCATCGTGGACGGGTTTACTTCCCGGACCGAGACACCGCCCCGTGTTATGATGGCCTCATTCCATCCCCGCAGGGAATCGACCGTAAACGTCAGTCCTTTTATTTGTTGTACGAGCCGTTCCCTGTCCTCCTTCGTGATCTGGTTCACCGGCTTACGGCCATCCGTACCCGTCCGGCGGATCACAACCGGGATCAGGCTTTTCGGAAGCAGCCCTCCGAGGGCATTGTGGAAACTTACATTCGGATTTGCTTCAAAATCCCGCACGATACGCCGGTGCAGTTTTTCCTTAGTCAGCGCGGGTTTACAGTCGAGCTGCACATACACCGCCTGCGTTCCGATCAGTTCCCCGAGACGGCTCGACGCCGACAAGACAATAGGCCCTGTTATCCCAAAATGTGTAAACATCATCTCCCCAAACTCGCGGTATCTCTCCTTCTTTTTTCCATTGTCCATCGTGTAAAAACACAATTCCACATTTTTTAACGAGAGTCCCTGCATCTGTCCCGCCTCGTCCTCACACAGGTTCATCGGCACAAGTCCCGGGAGGCAAGGCCGAATCTGATGCCCCATCTGTTTTGCCAGCTCAAAACCCGCCCCGTCAGAGCCGGTACCGGCATAGGACTTCCCGCCGCACGCCGCGACCACCGCCGCTGCCTCGATCACCGTTTTGTCAGAAAGTTTTACTCCCTTTATCGTATCCCCGTGTTTCAGCAAACCGCTCACCTGGCTGTGAAACCGGATATCAACGCCGCTTTCACGGCACTCATTCCATAGCGCCCGTATGACATCGGACGATTTATCGGAAACCGGAAAGACCCGTTCTCCCCGTTCGACCTTCGTCCTCACACCTGACTTCTCAAAAAAATCAATGACGTCCCAATTTGTCATGGAATAAAAACTGCTGTATAAAAATTTGGGATTTGTTACCACATGGCTGAAAAGTTCTTCCGTCTCACAGGCATTCGTCAGATTGCACCGTCCCTTGCCCGTGATATAAATCTTTTTGCCCGGTTTTTCATTCCGTTCGAGCAGGCATGTCCTGGCTCCGAGCCGGCCCGCCGTAACCGCGGCCATCATGCCCGCCGCGCCCGCGCCGATTACGATCACATCATACATATTGACTATCCATTCATCCTATTTCATTTCTCTTATTTTGTGCTGTACACCTCGTCTAACCCAAAGGAGTAATTCTCGGAGTGATACGCTCCCTTTTCCGCCCGGAACACAACTTCGTCCACGTACGAAAGATTATCCAGAAGACTGTTTGAAATACAGTCCAAAATCAATGTTTCAAATGTTTCCGAACACTTCTTAAGAGGTGCCGATTCCTCACTGAAGCTCACATAGATACGCGATTTCTCCACATTGATCTCGGTCACAACGATCTTCTCATCCATATTCTCTAACACCTTGTCCAAAATAAATTCCGGTGTCACCCGATCGGCGTCAAGCGGTACTTTCAGCGGTACGAGCTGCTCTTCCCCGCTGTCGACCGTATAGATCTGCAGCGTCTGTATCGCGCTGACCCCGCTTCCTGACGACAGTTTTGGCACCTCATGGTTCACGGACTCTAGTTCCTCCGGTGTCAGTTCCATGTCGTCCTCCCCGTCCCACACACTGCATCCAAACAGGCAGAGCGCCATCATGACCCCACACGCAAAACACATGATCTTCTTCAAAAGGATCACTCCTCTAAACATTTTTTTGCAAGAACCAGTGCCGCCTCGACCGACGCCTCGCGTACTTCCATCCGCGTTCCGTGAAATACATGTTTTTCTACAACCGTCTTATCAAAACAGACACATCCGATATAGACAAGGCCAACCGGTTTTTCCGGTGTTCCGCCATCCGGGCCAGCAATTCCCGTGGTACTGAGAGCCACCTCAGCATTTGCCGCCTTCGCCGCTCCTGCGGCCATTTGTGCCGCCGTTTCCTCGCTCACGGCACCGACGCTGTCAAGCGTTTCCTTTCTTACCCCGAGAAGGTGGTTCTTCGCGTCATTGGAATACGTCACGAAACTGTGCGAGAATACACGGGACGCCCCGCTCGCGTTCACGATCCTTCCCGACAAAAGTCCCCCGGTACATGATTCTGCGGTAGTTATACTAGCATTTCTTTTTGTCAATTCTTTGACAAGCCATTCTTCCAACGTCTCCACCTGTTTCATTCCCCCTCCCGATCGATGTCTGACATCACATCCCTGTTTTTATATATATAATCCACTAAGGAAACGATCGTCAATATCAAAGCCGCGTAGATCAACAAACGGTTTATGAAATAGAAAACCGGATGCTGAAAATTGAAAATAAGAACGATTGCCATGATCATCTGCACCGTCGTCTTGATCTTCGCCCAAAAGCTTGCCGCGATCACGACACCTTTCTCCGCCGCCACCAGACGAAACCCGCTGATGATAAATTCCCTGGCGATGATCACGAGTACGACCCAGACCGGCATCGCGCAATCCGGATCCGCCACAAAACAGATCATGGCAGAACATACGAGGACTTTATCCGCAAGGGGATCCATAAACTTCCCAAACGTCGTAACCTGGTTATACTTTCTTGCCAGATATCCGTCAAAAAAATCCGTGATGCAGGCTAGGATAAATACAGCGGCAGCCAGATAATCCGAATACGGGGTTTCCCAAAGCATGAAAAAAACAAATACCGGGATCATCACTACCCGAAGAATCGTAAGTCGATTTGCCACATTCATCGTCAATCCTCCTTGTTTCGCAAGGCAGGGTCCACACTCTCAGCTGGGGCAATCCCCGTCCGGATAGGATCTTCTTCCTCGCATTGTTGTGCTTCGCACCATTTGGCCGTCAGATCGTATCCTCTGGCAGCCGTCACCGTAAGAGTGACAAACGTCCCCGACAACAACTCATGCGGGGCACGGAAAAACACGCATCCGTCTATATCCGGGGCATCCCGGTACGTACGTGCCACATAGACATCCTCCTCTGGGAGATAACCGTCCACGATCGCCTCAAAACGCCTTCCCACAAGAGATTCATTCGTATCAAATATAACCTGCTGCTGGACTTCCATGATCTCGTCGGCACGGGCACGTTTCGTCTCTTCGTCCACCTGCTCCGCAAAACCGGCCGCTCTCGTTCCCTCCTCCGGCGAATAGGGAAACACGCCGAGACGGTCAAATTTCAGCTCCCGCACAAATGCCAGGCATTCCTCATGCTGCTCGTTTGTCTCTCCGGGAAATCCGCTGATGAGTGTCGTCCGCAGCGCCAGTCCCGGAACCCGCTGCCGGAGCATGCCGATTTTTTCCTTCAGCTGCTTTTTGTTTGTAAGTCTTCCCATTTTTTTCAAAATTCCATCATTGCAGTGCTGGATCGGCAGATCAAGATAGCGGCAGATTTTCGGATTATCCCGGAGTACATCGGCCAGTTCCACGGTAATCTCCTCTGGATAGCAGTACAGAACCCGGATCCACACGAGATCCCGGATCTGTGACAGGCGTTCAAGAAGTTGTGGCAGCATTTTCTTTCCGTATAGATCCACTCCGTAAAGGGTCGTTTCCTGCGCGACAAGGATCAGTTCCCTCACCCCGCGCGCCGTCAGTTTCACCGCCTCCTCCACAAGCTCCTCCATCGGAACACTGCGGTATGTGCCGCGCATAGACGGAATGGCGCAATACGAACAGTTCTTATTACACCCCTCGCTGATCTTTATATATCCGACATGGCCCACCCCCGAGGAAACCCGGTCCGTGAGTCCGGCAGGCAGATACGTCAGCTCCTTCGTCCAAACCGCACGCTTTCCCTCAAGCGCCTGCCCGACCGCCTCTAAGATCGAATCGTAGGCAGCCGTTCCGACCACGCCGTCGATCTCCGGCATCTCTGCCTGTATCTCTTCCTGATATCGTTCTGCCAGACATCCCGCCGCAATGAGCACCTGGCAGTTTCCGTTTTTTTTGTACTCGGCCAGCTCTAGAAGCGTTTCTATGCTCTCTTCTTTCGCATCGTGGATAAACGCGCACGTATTGACAACGATGACTTCCGCCTGTTCCGGCACATCAGTCAGTTCATACCCGGCACGGCAGAGGATCGCCAGCATTTTTTCACTGTCCACCAGATTTTTATCACATCCAAGCGAAACAAAATATATGCGCATCGTTACTGTAATCCTTTCGCCTCTACACAGTTGTTCATAAGCATCGCGATCGTCATCGGCCCCACGCCTCCCGGCACGGGGGTGATCGCCGATGCCACCGGCTCCACATCGTCAAAGTCGACGTCGCCGCACAGCTTATTTTGTGCGTCCCTGTGGATCCCGACATCAATGACGACGGCCCCGTCCTTCACATACTCCTTTGTAATGAACTTCGGCTTACCGATCGCCACGATCAGTATATCGGCGCGTTTTGTCACCTCTTTTAACTGTTTTGTGTGGGAATGGCAGATCGTAACCGTCGCGTTTTCACGGAGCATCAAAAGAGCCATCGGTTTCCCCACGATATTGCTGCGCCCGACGATCACACACTCTTTCCCGTCGATCTCCACCCCGGAGCGTTTCAAAAGCTGAATGATGCCTGCCGGCGTACACGACACAAATCCCGGCTGTCCGATACTGAGTGCCCCCACGCTCTGCGGGTGGAAACCATCCACATCTTTTTTCGGGGAAATGGTCTGAATGACCTTATCTTCATCCATATGGGACGGGAGCGGCAGCTGGACAAGAATGCCGTCCACATCTTCCCTCTCGTTCAACTCGCGGACCAGTTCTAAAAGTTCTTCCTCTTTGGTCTCCTCCGGCAGTTCATACGAAAGTGACCGGATACCGATGTACTCGCACGCTTTTTTCTTGTTGCCGACGTACACCGTCGAAGCCGGATCATCTCCTACCTGGATCACTGCCAGCGTCGCCTCGATCCCCTCGGCGCGGACACGCTCTTTGCATTCATCCTTCACCATTGCTGAAATTGCTTTTCCGTCAATTCTCTTTGCCATTGCGCTGCCTCCTTACATATGTTCCACGATCCGGTCACGGAGCGACTGCATGTGGTAATCCGTCCGGTTTATCACGTCGGCACATGCGCGAAGCTCATAAATAATATTTTCCGCATCGTCTACATCCTTTTTATATTTTAACTGGTGTTCCAGACTGGCCCAAAAATCCATTGCGATCGTACGTATCTGCACTTCCACCCTTACCTGTTCTTTGTGGTCTGAAAAGAATACCGGCACCTCAACGATCAGATGCAGACTCCGGTATCCGTTCATTTTTGGTTTTTTTATATAATCCTTGCGCTTGATCAGTTCTATGTCATCCTGCGCCGTAAACATATCTGCCACTTTATATATATCATCAATAAATGCACATATAACACGGATCCCCGCCACATCCGATAAATTCTGCATCACGGATTCCACTGTGATCGGATACCCTTTTCTCCGCAGCTTGGAAGAAATGCTGTTTGGCTGCTTCACCCTTGACTTAATAAATTCGATCGGATTTCTCTGCCGTGTGATCGATAATTCATCATTCAGTACCTGAAATTTCGTTTTCACTCTGCGGATCGCGCAATTGTAAATCATCATCATCTTAATAAGTTCTTCTTCCTGCCCCCGAAATACATGCAGCTGATCTGCTGGTAAATTGACCTGATCCAGTAATAACGTATCCAATTCCTGTTCTAACATTACACATGGTCTCCTTTTTTCAAAAACAGAATTATACACATTACTTCCATTTTATCGGAAAAACGCATTAAAGTCAAATAATTCTTTACATTTTAGCGGCATCTTAAAAATGTCAAGTTTTTCTGCACACATTGGACAATATTTTTTTTCAAACCTTAAATACAAGGAAAAAAGACCTAGCACTCCCGATTACAAAGTATAATATTTTATATGCAACTTTTGCTATATATAAAAAATATCTACAAAAATAAAACTGCCTATAAACCAGTTTTTATAAAACAGTATTCAATTGACCCAGCTCTACATAGCCACCCTCCATAGTTCATCTTGAAACATTTCTTCCGCACTCTTCCATCCAAACATTTTCCGCGGATACTGGTTCATCCACCGCTCAAGTTTCTTTATATCCCGTCTTGGTACATCATCAAAACTCCCGCCTTTCGGATAAAACCTTCGAACCAGTTTGTTATTATTTTCGTTTGATCCACGCTCGCTGCTACAATATGGATGACAGTAATAAACTTTTGTCCGGTTCTTTTTATTTCTCCGAGAACGCTCTATCCCTTGCCAGTCCGAAAACTCTGTCCCATTGTCAACTGTGATTGATTTGAACATTCTCCTGAACCCTTTTTCCGTATACTTTCTTTCCAATCTGTCCATAACACGTACCACTTCCGACATGGTGTGTTCATTTAATGGTTCAATAATCTCGATCCGCGATTTCCGTTCCGTGAGAACCAAAAGGGATTTCTTTGATTTACCCTGCCCTCCGACAACAGTATCCATTTCCCAATTTCCCACCTCGTTACGATCCATAACGTCCGACGGCCGTTCTTCAATGCTTGTTCCCGCACTCAAACGCTTTTGAACCTTACGCTTTCTTTTTCCTTTCTTCCTGGAAACACGATAGGGACAGTCCGCCATAGTAAGATTGAGGAATACCCCGCCTTTAATATAATTATATAATGTAGTCAGACAAATATTTGTATCAAACTTCAAATGCTTTTTCTGAATCATTACAAGGGCAACGGCAGGAGAATTTTTTTCATCCCCGACTGTCTTCTCCACGTATTTTACAAACTTATAGTCATTTCCAATTTTTAAAGGGCGTCCCTTTTTCTTCTTGTTTTCGTCTGCCCTTTCCTGTGCCAGATTGGGACTATAAATCTCACTTTCTGTCCAGTCGTAATTTCTCTTAATGGTTTTCCCCCGTTTTAGTTCCCTGTAAATGCTGCTGTGATGGAATCCCAGCAGATCTGCTATCTCTTGAGGCTTATGTCCAGCTTTTAATAATGCTTCAATTCTCAGCCTGTCTTCCCATTTAATCGTTTTATACCTTTTTTCTTTTTGCATCTTTATTGAAATCCTTTCGTAAAAGAATAAAGGCGGAGAACCTTCTCTCCGCCAAATTATTGTTTCTCCTTGCATGCCATTCTTTATATAATGTAATCCCAATCTGTAATTAAACCAGTTTGAAATCTAGGTTGCGCATCAATCTTATATTGCACTCCATTTATCTCAACAACTCCATATCGATGCATTGAGTTACCTTGAGAGTTACCACTTCCATATCCGCCTTCAATGCCTGCCTGTAATAATAATTTATTCAATAACCCTGTAGCATCCCAGCAATCAAGCCCTTTTCCAGGTGTCCACCAAGGTGAATCCAAACCTTCCGATAACAGGTTTACGCGCCTTTCTCCCTCCGTATAAAACGTATAGTGATAATTCTTATAAATGTATGCTCCTATCATCCTTGCAAGTTTTACTTCATTTGGAAGTTCTAAATATTCCTGCAAACTTTGGTAAAATATCATACTACTCGACCCTGTCAAATAGTCATAGGCATTGTGCAACGCCTCTCCTAGCATCTCCACTTTCATTTCCTCCAGTTCCCAGCAGACAACTCCATCTTCATACTGCCCAGGTTTAGTATCAAGTATATTTTTTACCAACTCATCACACTCTTTCTTTTCTTCCTCCGCCCAGGCTATAACCTCTTGTGAAAATTCCTTAAAAAGAAAATCATCATCCTCCAGCTCTAATTCAACGCTGGCCAAAATCTCTCCTCTTTTTCCATCTGTTCCATCTGTTCGGCGAAGAACTTCATATAATGTCAAAATATGGTGTCCTGGCTCAGTCCATTTTACTGCACCTATATATCCTCCAACACATTTATTAAATATACCCGCAATTTTTCCGTTATCTCCTGCATAATGAACGTCATCCCATTTTCCAGTATGAACAACATAATGGTCTCCATCTAAAGAGACATCCAACCCTGCCCCATTAGGAAAATCTGTTTTTATATATACATATATATAATTATTATTGAAACAATTTCTATTTAAAATCTCTATACTATAAGTATAGTTTTTTACAGTACTTTCTTCATATGGTGCCCTTGTAGCAGACGGAGACCCTGGCACTGACGGTGACGGATTCCTTGTCCGTGATGAATTAAATTCATCAGGATTCCAATCCCAGTCTGATTCAGAATCCTCTTTACCTATAGAAATAACATTGATTTTATATTTAACTGTACTTGTCTTTACTTTACCAGATCCCAGCTTCCTCTTAACCTTAACACTAACCATAACACTGCCAGTCTTCCTCCCTGTCACTTTTACATAATACTTTTTCCCGCCCTTTGCCTTTGTCACCTTCACACTGGCAATCGATTTATTACTAGTCTTTGCCGTTAGTTTTTTTAATGCCGTTTTTCCTTTTTTTCGTTTAACCGTATAAATGGTTTTTGTCTGACCCTTTTTTACAGAAACAATCCGAATCTTTTTTGCTTCGCACTCGGTCTCCCTCATAAAAACCAGCAGCAGTCCTACTGCAAACAAAAAGAATAAATTCCGTATTACCTTTTTCATAATGATCACCCCTTTATTTATTATATAACAATTATATATTATATAACTTTTACTGTCAATAACTTTTTACCGCCTTTTTTGACAAATGTATTTCCTTTTCCAAATAATATTATAGAATAAATTCTCTCTCAATTACTTTCGTTCGACATTTCTCGACACTATTCGACAAATCCCTTCGTCACAATAAAAAAAGTCCCTGAAAACCAGTGTTTCCAGAGACCGTATGTAAACCATTTTATCGCAGGTCACAAATGACCTACTCCCTTTTTTCGATATTGACCCCTGTGCTGTCCATACTGATCAGCAACGCACAGTAATCAAGCATAACCTGAAAGAACACCTGTGACATATTACACCCCTTTTCTTCTGCCACAGCCTCAAGCTGCTTTCGCTGTTCATCCTCGATATAAACAGTCAGCAGCGCTTTCCTTTCAATGTAAGCCGGATCGCTCCGCTGGGTAATCAGGATCCGTGGATCGATCTTTCTGTCACCCTCCATAAAATACCGGATCGCCCGTTTGGGAAAAACAACCGTCTTGCTAATCTCTTCCCGCTTTGCAAGAAAATTGACCAGTTCAAAAACCTCCTGCGATACATAGCCTGAATAAAGTCTTTTTGCCATAACATACCTCTTCTTTTCCAGAGGTCATTTGTGACCTCCCAACAAGTTTGCTACCTGTCTTATATAAAAATGATATTTTTCTTCGCCCGA
>ERZ778518.2344-NODE-2344-length-10527-cov-5.234244_pt1 | contig 10527 bp, 8 predicted proteins | sample MGYA00510340_ERZ778518 | MGnify/ENA primary metagenome ERZ778518 (study PRJEB29527, sample SAMN07138967) | mouse gut metagenome | material: feces | host: mouse | place: China:Nanjing | collected 2016-01-25 ... | reverse complement strand
CAAGACGATTCTGCGCAATCCGGCCGAGGTCAATATCGCCATCTCGAAGCCCAACGAGGCGATCGACCAGTCGGCCTACATCTGTTACGAATCGCAGAAATTAGGCATCATCCGCGAACTGTTCGCCGAGCCGAGCGGGTCGAAAACCATCATCTTCTCCTCGTCGAAACTCAAAGTCAAGGAGTTGGCCCACACGCTCAAACGGATGAAACTCAACGTCGCTGCGATGCACTCCGATCTGGAGCAGGTGCAGCGCGAGGAGGTGATGCTTGCATTCAAGAACAATAAGGTCGATATTCTGGTGGCCACCGACATCGTGGCGCGTGGTATCGACATTGAGGATATCGGATTGGTCATCAATTACGACGTGCCGCGCGACCCCGAGGATTATATCCATCGCATCGGGCGTACGGCCCGTGCCGCTGCGACCGGTAGCGCAATGACGTTTGTCAGCGAGGACGAACAGGGACGTTTCCACCAAATCGAGAAGTTCATCGAGCGTGATATCCGCAAGGCCGAGCTTCCCGAGGCCGTGGGTGAGGGGCCGAAATACGCTCCCGCCGAGAGCCGCGGACGAGGCGGCAGGGACGGACGTGGACGCAACGGGCGCAATGCCGGGGATGGTCAGCGTGGTGAGCGGGGCGGTCGTCGGCGCAATCGTCGTGGCAGGGGCGCGAATGGCGGTGCGTCAGCGGAAGTTTCGATTGTCGGCGTGGAACGCCAGTCGGTCGATGCAGCTCGGCCGCAGGCCGGTGCGGAAGATCCGATATCGATGGCTCAAATGCAGCCGGATAACGATCATGGTTCGGGTCGTGGCGAAGGAAATCGGGGCACGCGTGACCGTAAGCGGCGTCACCGCGGTGGACGTCGCCATAGACGCGGCAATAAATCGACAGAGCATAGCGGCAGTCCAGCCGGATCTTCCGGTGTCGGAGCGCAAAACGAATAAAAAACACTCGGAATTGCTTGATAGCAATTCCGAGTGTTTTTGTGTAAGGAGGCAGGACTTTTCGTTGGGCGAAGCCTCCCGAATTTTCGTGTTCGTCAAGACCGTTGCCTGTCGATCCGGCCAAATAAGAGCAACAAGATCTGTCGACCGCAGTGGTGTCCGCCTCCGCCTATTTGAAAAATATCGACGAAATCTCCTTGTAGTTGTGGACGCGCTCGATGACGTCGGCGAAAATGTCTGCAACCGAAAGCACTGTGTATTTGTGCAGGTCGTGGTCTTCTTTCAGTGGAATCGTATCCGTTACGATAACCTCTTCCAGTGCACTGTCGTTGATACGCTCGTAGGCCGGACCCGAAAGCACGGGGTGCGTGATGGCTGCTCGCACGCTTTTCGCTCCGCGTGCCATCAACATGTCGGCGGCCATGCAGATGGTGCCCGCCGTATCGATCATGTCGTCCACAATCAGCACGTTGCGACCCTCGACCTCGCCGATAGCCGTCATCGTGCCGACGACGTTCGGTTTGGCCCGCTCCTTATGCGAGATGATGATGGGCGTTTCGAGCAGTTTCGCATAGGTGTTGGCTCGTTTCGCACCGCCCATATCGGGTGCGGCGATGGATAGGTCTTGAATGTTCAAGCTCCGGATGTAAGGTACGAAGATGCCGCTGGCGTAGAGCGCATCGACCGGAATGTCAAAGAATCCTTGTATCTGGTCGGCGTGTAAATCCATTGTCATGATGCGGTCGACGCCTGCAGCCATCAACAGGTTGGCGACCAGTTTGGCGCCGATCGGCACGCGCGGACGGTCTTTGCGGTCTTGACGTGCCCAGCCGAAGTAGGGCATCACAGCTACGACCTTGTAGGCCGATGCACGCCGCGCGGCATCGATCATCATCAGCAGTTCCATCAAGTTGTCCGTCGGCGGGAAAGTCGACTGGATGATGAATACCGTGCAGCCGCGGATGGATTCGTTGAAGCAGGGCTGGAACTCTCCGTCGCTGAACTTCAGTATTTCCGATTGGCCGAGTTTCGTTCCGAAACTCGACGCGATTTTGGCTGCGAGATACTCGGAGCCGCGTCCGGAAAAGATCTTGATTTTGTGAATGGCCATAGATTGCAAGATTTGATGGCCCAAAGATAGGACAATGCGGCGAAAAAAAGCGATGTTTCGGTCCTATTTTTTCAACATTCGGTTAACTGTTCGCGATGCACTCTTCGATGAAATCGAGCAGTTCCTCTCGTCCGAAGCTCTTTTCCGAGGAGCTGACGAACATCGGTGGAAGTTCCTCCCATTGTTCGCGGAGCGTTTCGCCGAAGCGGGCGACACTGCGGTCGGCTTGTGTTTTCGACAGTTTGTCCGCTTTCGTGAATACGATGCCGAACGGGATGCCGTGCTCACCGAGCATCTCGATGAAATTCAAGTCGATGGTTTGCGGTTCGAGTCGGATGTCGATCAATACGAAGAGGAAATGGAGCCGTTCGCAGCGGAGTACATAATCGAGGATGATTTTCGCGAATTGGCCGCGGGTCGTCTTCGAGGTGCGGGCATAGCCGTAGCCGGGCAGGTCGACCAGATACCAACGGTCGTCGATGCGGAAATGGTTGATAAGCCGTGTTTTGCCAGGGGTTCCCGAGACCTTGGCCAGCCCGTGGCGGCCTGTCAGCATGTTGATGAGCGACGATTTGCCCACGTTGCTGCGGCCGATGAACGCGATGTCGGGAAGAGTGTCTTTCGGCACTTGTGCGATGCGTTCCGAGGAGCATTTGAATTGGGCGTTCCGAATCTGCATGACGGTTTTCGTTGCGGGTTATCCGGAGTAAAAGTAGAAAAAAAAGTCGCAATAAGCAAAAAATCATGTTGCGTCGTTCTGTCCGTTTGTCGTACATCCATTTATCCGATAGCGTTGGCGTTCACCGTGCGAGATGACGTAGGTGTATTGTTTTCGGAAGCGGTCGAAGGTGTTCCGTGCTACATCGTATTCGCGACAGATCGCCGCGATGCTTTTGCCGCAGTTCATCATCCGTACGATTTTGACACGATCGTCGATCAGTTGTTGCAGTTTCGTATAGCTTCCCTTGCGGCGTCCGAGTACGATACCTTGTTCGCGTCGTAAGGCCAGCGCTTCGCGCGTACGCATGGATATAAGGTTGCGTTCGATCTCTGCGACCAGTCCGAATGCGAAACAGAGTACTTTACTGTTGATCGTGTCGTCGAAGGAATAGCGGTCTTTGGTGCTGTAAAGCCGGACTTCTTTTTTGAGCAGTTCGCCGACGATCGCCATGATGTCCGTAAGCGTGCGGCTCAAACGGGATAACTCAGTCACTATCAGCGTGTCGCCTTTCTTCATGCGTCGTACGAGCGAGCTGAGTTTGCGTTCGCGTCCCGATTTTTTTCCGCTTACGATCTCCGTGACCCAGCGGTCGACTTGCAGGTTGCGGCTGTTTGTGAATTTCGAGATTTCATTTTGTTGATTCGCCAGCGTTTGTTTCCCCGTGCTGACCCTCAAATAGGCAAATATCATTGTAATCCTCGTTTTTATTGTCGAATATTTCTGACTAAAAGGACAAGCGTTCCTGCTTTTCGACAACAAAAAACGGACTAAACGTGTCCGTCCGGTGATAGATAAATCGTTCGATTTTTAGTCTATTCGGTCATATGGCGTTTTTTGTCCGATTCCGGATTTTTCGGCAATTCTCATAATAAACTAAAAATCAGATAGTTATAAATCTGTAGGGGGGGGTATTTTGTTGATAATCAAATTTTTGGAGAAAAATTTCTCCGTAAGTAAAATATGCATTATATTTGTAGTCAGAAATTGAAGGTTAAAAAGTGTAGAGGACGATGTATCGCATTGTCAAACAACAGGTATCCGCATGTGTTCTCATTGTAAGGGGGGGGCTGTGGTCAATCTGTTGTAGGACAGTGGATGCTTGGATTCTTGTTTTTTAGCATATAAGATTTATGAGAAGAATAAATGATATGAAAGCCTCGGCTCGAACTTTGATTGCGATGTGCGCTGTATTCGGAATCGCTACTACGTCGGTGCATGCTCAAACCGCGACAGAGACACCAGAAGGATTATCGTTAAGTGATTCGAATTACCGCCAGGTGATCATCGAGGGGAATAAGAGTATGAGTTGTTATCTGACATATCCTCAGGGCAGCGCCACAGTATCAGTCGGATTCGGGAACAACGCAGAGGAGTTGAATAAGTTGGATCAGTTCATCCAGCAGGTTTTCCGTGACAGTCTGATTTACGTCAGTTCGGTTCGGTTGAGCGGATATTGTTCGATCGAGGGGTCTTATAAGGCGAACGACCGTTTGGCCCAGAACCGGGTGAACGGATTCAAGTCTTATTTGGAGAACAAATATGCTCTTTCGTCTCATTATCCGGTAGATGTGACGTGGGTCGCCGAGGATTGGGATCAGTTGTATAAAATGGTTGCCGATTCGGACATGCGTTATCGAAACGAGGTTCTGTTGTTGATCGACCGCGTTGGGATCTTCGAGGGCCGTGAGAAGGAGTTGATGGAGTTGGCCGGTGGTGCGCCTTATAAGTATATGTTGAAGGAGTTCTTCCCTGCCTTGCGTCGTGTGGAGATCACGGTGAATTACGACTTGCACCGTATCATGGAGCAGAAGCTTCAGCGGAGTTTGAGTGAGGAGGAGTTTCAGGCGGTGTTGGAGCAGGAGCGCGCTGCAGCCGAGGCAGAGGAGAAGCGTCTCGCCGACCTCGAGGCAGCTCGCATCGCCGCCGAGTACGCTCAGAAGCAGGCTGAGGCTGAGGCTCAGCTCGCCGCCGCCGAGGCTGCTCGCGTCGCTGCCGAGCAGGCTGCTGCTGAGGAGCAGGCTCGTCTTCGCGCTGCCGAGTTGGCTCGTCAGCAGGCAGAGATCGAGGAGCGGCGTCGCGCCGCCGAGGAGGCTCATCGCGCCGCTGTCAAGCAGAAGAAGGATAGACGGAAGTTGTACCCTGTCTTCGCTTTGAAGACGGACCTCGTCGCTTGGGCTGGTGTTACCGACGAGTTCAAGCGGACGAACTTCATGCCCAATATCGAGGGCGAGTTTTACTTCGGGAAGCGGTGGTCTTTGAACGGTACTGCTTTGTATTCCAATTGGGCCTATAAGTCGGATAAGGAGTTCTGGGGTAAGTCGGCATACAGTGTCGAGCCTCGTTTTTGGTTCAGGCGGGATGGTTTGTTCCGAGGGTTCTACTTGGGTCTTTACGGGGAGTCCGGCGACTTCAACAAGCAGACGGACCGTTTGCCCGATACCACTACCGCTACGAATTATACCGGAACATTTTGGAGTGCAGGTCTGTCGCTCGGTTTCGTGCAGGCATTGTCGAAGCATTGGTACCTCGAGTTGTCCGTCCGTGGCGGTTACCGTTGCTCGGATTACGACATCTACGACCGCGACTTTACGGATGGGATGCACTTGTATTACAGCAGTTCGGATAAGAAGAACGAGTTTGCATTGACGGGATTGAAATTGAATATCGTGTATCGTTTCGGCCGGTCGTATCGCCGCTAGGGGGGGGCGACCGAGTCGATGATAAGGAATATAAGGTCTAAAAGGGTTATGAAAGGAGTGATAAAATACCTTGTTTTCGGTTGTGCGGCTTGCGGGTCGCTGCTGTCGATAGCGGGGTGCACCAAGGAGGATCTGAACATGCGCACTCCGGCAGGTTATGTCGAGATCGCGTTGAACTGGGATGAGTATTTCGATGACGAAGCAAATGTTTCGACCGATGAAAGCGGCAAGAATGTCAAGAAATGCGCTTTGCTCTACTTTTATTCAGTGGAGACCGGTGCTTCGGTATTCGATGGGCCCAAGGAGAGTGTGAGCGAATACGACGATCGGACGTTGTCGTGGACTCCGCATATGTTCAAGGGCTTTTTGCCGGAGGGGACGTACCATGTCGTTGTCATGAACCGCAATTTCACGAATGCGCATTTGTTGTACGATGACAAGTTCGAGGATGCCCGGATCGACATCGCCAAGGATGATGGCGAATCGGTTTCCTTCGGGAAAACGCGAGTCGCCAAGGCCGGCGATCTGATTTGTGCGCCTGCTTCGGTCTTCTTGGCGAGCGGTCTCGATGGCGATACGAAGACCTTGACGGTCGGGAATCTCGATACGGTTAAGCGTGTCGCATCTCCGAAGCATATGATCAAACGTGTTACGTTCACCATTACGTTGGAGGATTTTTCGGCCAGTGCATGTCGGGGTGTTCTCGGCGGAGTTTCCGCTTCGTTGAAGTGTTCCACTTGTCAGTGCCTGCCTGTTTCGGGGCGCGTTAAATTCCAGACCGAGGCCGATGCCACGAATCCGAATGTATTCAAGGCTTCGTTCAATGTTTTCGACTTGATTCCTGCTGGTGCTCAGTCTCATTTGTTGGAGTTGACGTTGACAATCGATGGTTCGGAGCGTACGACGACCGTCGATATTTCCGATGACGTTTTGAAAGAGTTGGAGAAAGGAGATTTCACCTATGATTTGCCGCTTGCGTTGCATATCAAGGTTACGCATACGATCGAGGGCGATATCCAAGCTTCGGTCGAGGGTTGGGATGACAGTGGTTCCGGATCGGGTACGGGCAGTTATTAGGCTTTACGGCGACTTCGGGAGTAAGGTTTGTCAGACGGTTATATAAAAATAGGTGTAGAAAAAAGTTCACGCAATATGGAATTGAGAAACAAAATGAATTTGCGATTCATCGGAATCATTTTGGTGCTGTGTGGGACGGCATTCGGGTGTTCCACGAAGGAGACCTTGGATACGCGGGGCGATGCGATTCGGTTGGGAGTATCCTCTGTTACCCGTACGGTCATCAATGATTTGGATGGTTTGCGAAGCGTTGGCGATAATATCGGTATTTATGGCGTCAGGACCTCCGGTCATACGTCGGGTTCGGGTGAAGATTGGAGCAATGCACCGTTCTCGGACGAGGCGGTCGACGGCGGTACGGTCATCATGAAGAATGTCCGGACGACTTCTATCGGTGAGGACGGAACGGTCCATTGGAATGGCGGATATTATTATCCGATCGACGAAAATGCCGGCGTGAAGTTTTGCGCATATCATCCGTTCTCCGCTGCCGGTTATTCGGTTAGCGATCCGGCCGTCGGACAGGCACCCGTATTGAATTTCAAGTTGAACGGTACGCAGGATGTGATGTACGCTTTGCCCGTGGTCGGATGGCGCGATAAGATGGATGCGACCACGTTGAAATTCCGTCATGTACTTACGCAGTTGTCGTTCGTCATGGTCGACACGGAGGGGAATTTTGTCGGCAAGAAATTGAACAGCATCGTTTTGAAGGATGTGCATACATCGGGTAAGATGAATATCGAGACCGGAGCGACGACCGGTTGGGGTACCCCGGTGTCGTTGTCCGTTTCGGATGTCGACGAGATCGAGATCACGGAAGATGCGGTTCCTGCCGATGAACACACGCCGGCCAAAGGTCAGAAGATCGGTTCGGAAATCATGTTGCAGCCCGGGTTGAATTCGTTCGTGGTCGAGTTGACCATCGATGGGGTAGGGTACGGGAACATCACGATTCGCCCGTCGGCACCGGCCGTTGCTTTCGAAGCGGGTAAATCCTATAAGATTACGTTGACCTTCAGTCAGAAATCCGAAATTTTCGTCGGAGCAACCGTGGAGCCGTGGGTTTTCGGCGGCTCGGGTTTCGTCGAGGTTATCTGATGCGAAGCGAGGAATATATTTGAAAACCAATCAATTATTTATTAAAACACTTTATTCACTTAAATTTTAAGAGTTATGAAAAAAGTTATTCTGATGCTTGCCGTTGCAGCAATGGCAAGTTGTGCGAAGAGCGAATTGGCCGAGCGTCCGACGGTCTCTGTCGGCGACGTCGAGATCGTCTCCGGTTCGAAAGTAGAATCTCGTGCTCCGTTCGAGGGTTCTTTGGACGACAAGGCCGGCAACTCCTTGATGGCTTATGTCTATGCAACCAAATTGGATGTTGCTAACAGCAACGCTTATGTATCGTATGCAACTGCTAACATTGCCGCACAGGGTTATATGAAATTTATTTCGGCTGCCACTCAAGGTGCTGATGCCGATCATCCCTATCCCGTTGCCGCTGTCGGTTTCCTGAAAGAGAAAGACGGTGTTACTCCTGTTGAGTATGAGGCTGATCCGCAGTACTATCCGTCCAATGACAATCCGTTGTATATGGTGGGTCTCGTTCCGGCAAAACTCGACGATCCCGCTACGGATCCTGACGTGGAAGGTTGGAAATTGAGTACCGATTCTTTGAACGCCGAGTACGTTATCGACGGTAAGACGGACATCATGACAGCTGTTGTTACGAAGATGAACGACAATTCGGATATCAAGAAGACCAAAGCATCGACTACGGTTTATCCTGCTTTCACGTTTGCGCACAAACTGACGCTGGTGAACATCAAGGCTTACACTCCGACTGCAAAAGAGCAGGCTAATTGGGGTAAAATCACCAAAATCGAGTTGATCGCTGTAAACGGTGTTACCGATGGTGTGAATCAGACTTGCACGGTGAAACTGGAAGATGCTACGGCTACGGTTTCGGGTGCGGCAGCTGATATGGTTACTCCGTTCTATCACTGCGCATTGAATACGGATGCTACTCCGTCGTTGGTTTTCGACGATCTGAAGATTTCTACGCAGGACGAGAAAGATGCCGATACCGATGGTGTATTGTACGGTCCTGTTGAAATTCCGTTTACTGCTCCCACTGTTCCTGAAACGGTGGCAGATGCAACTTCGGCCAAGTATATCGCTTATGCAATGATTGCACCGTTCACGACGAAATCGACCGGTACGAAGATCACGAACATGAAGTTGAAAATTTATACGGAGAAGAACGAGGATGGTATTGAAGCGATCGTAGGCGGTCTCTTCGATTCGAACGATACGAATCCCGATACCGGTAGCATTTACGCTGGTTCCACCGAAGGCAAGCGATTCGACGTTACGTTGAAATTCTCCGGTAAGGAGATCGTCGCTTCCGCTACCGTAACGGATTGGGACGAGAAGTATGCAGGTGAGGTTGAAGTCATCTAATATACGCTCTATTGCGGAGTTTTCGGGAGAAAGATGAAAGAATCTTTTTGAGGAAAACCCGGAAAGAACTCCGCGCTATGCTCCGGATGGATGGGGTTGAATGTTGTCCCCATCCATCCGCAAGGGGCGACAGTCATCCCGCGATCGGGTATGCTTCGCTCGATTTCGGATGACAAACACTTAAAGAAAAAGACAATGAAATTAAACGCAAGAATTGCCGATTTATTGGTTGCAGGATTCGCTGCCGCCGTGTTCGGTGCGGGATGTACCTCTTCGGCCTCCGAGGAGCGGGTTTCGCCCATAGAGCCCGACGGCGGATTGGTCGAGATCGTCCTGAACGCCGGTGTTTCGCTTTCCGTTGCACCCGACGCTCCGGTTCATGCTTCGCTGCCTACCGAGACGCGTGCGATCATCAATTCCGAACACTCGGAGTTGGATCTGAGCATATTGCGTCGCGATCAGACGGGTACACCGTTGACATATCCTGCGTACTCGACTGTTGCGGCCGGCAATGTGTTGAAAGCCAAACTTGCGGCTGTTGCTGAGGGTGCGACCGACAAGGTTTCCGCGATTACGTTCGGAACCAAACAGCATTATCTGGCGAATGGCGACACGACGGAGCTCATCGCGTGGTATCCGGCTGTTTCGACGGCACCCGCCGACGATGTGACCTATGCTTCGGGCGTTGTATCGTTCAAGGTCGACGGTGAGGCGGATATCATGTTGTCGAATGCTGCCGAGGGCAGCAAGAAAGCCGGCAATATGTTCAGCGATTACGCTACGGTTTCTGCGAAGTTGCTCACATTTTCGCATTTGCTGACCCAAATCAAGGTGATGGCTTATGCCGTAGATGCAGATGCGCAGAAAGCGTGGGGTAAGATCACGAGCATCAAGTTGAAAGACGAAGGTGCCAAGATCTGTGCTGTCACCTTGCCCGGAACGAAAGACGGTGAGATCGTATTTACGCCGGAAGCCGATGCTTCGGATTCGGACAAAAACCTGTCGCTCGTGGCGAAAACGGCCGATAAGGACGATGCGATCACTTATCCTTTGGAACTGCCTCTCGCAACTGTCGATACGGATTCGGGCAGTATTACGAAGAAGAACGAAACGGCCTGCGGTTATGCCATGTTCGAGCCGCTTTTGCCTGCATCGGATGGTTCGACCAAAAAATTGACCCTTTTGGTTTCGACCGAAAAGGCTACCGATTGGCCGGTTGAGCTTGTATTACCCAAAAATACCGGAAAGACCGATGGCTTCCTGAAAGGCGTCGCTTATGGTATATTGTTGAAATTCACAGCGAAGGAGATTTCGCCCAGCGGTCAGATTACCGATTGGGAGGATTATGAATGGCCTACGGGCGAAGGTGAATTTAATGGAGAGATCGAGCTTTAGGCCTTGAGTGGCGAAATTTTTCCGGATCAGGGGATTCTCGAGCGGCGATGGCATCATGCGGACGGAATGGTCCGGGTTGCCTTCGGTTTCCAATCTTTGAATTTTTACCAGA
>ERZ778518.2340-NODE-2340-length-10535-cov-4.277863_pt1 | contig 10535 bp, 8 predicted proteins | sample MGYA00510340_ERZ778518 | MGnify/ENA primary metagenome ERZ778518 (study PRJEB29527, sample SAMN07138967) | mouse gut metagenome | material: feces | host: mouse | place: China:Nanjing | collected 2016-01-25 ... | reverse complement strand
AGAAAAAGTCGAGCCTGATCCAGCAGCAACAACAGCCGTTTCACCTCTCCTATCCACAGGTGTTCCGGTACGGAAAGTATACGTATATGCTTCCGGAAACCCGTCAGGGAGGAGAAGTAAGACTGTACCGCTGCGCCTGTTTCCCCGGAAAGTGGGAGCGGGTGGAACAGATTTTGCCGCTGGAGGCTGTGGATACCACCCTTGTGCGCGCAGGGGAGGGCAGGAGCGGGGAGTGCCATGCATACTATGCGTTTACATATACGGATGAACGTCTGGAATTGTATTGCCTGGAGCTGGCAGCAGACCGTTTTCATGTGGTTTCCAGAGAAAAGATATATGCTTCGCTGCCTTCCAGAGAGAGCAGACCCGGTGGAGGGATTTACACCGAAGGTGGGAAATTGTACCGCCCTGCGCAGAACTGCACGGATTATTACGGACAGGAACTGATCCTGTATGCAATAGACCGGCTGGACAAGGACGGCTTTCAGGAGCATGAGGCCTGCAGGCTGAGGCCGGAGCAGTTTTCCGTACCAGGTGTCAACGCCATAGGTATCCATACTTATAACCGGAATGAGCACTATGAAGTCATTGATCTTCTTCACAGAGAAGAGAGCCTGTGCACCATAGGGAAAAAGATAGAATGGAAACTCAGAGGAATGGGTAAATGAAAAATACCATTGTATTTTATATTGCCACACTGACCAGGGGCGGGGCAGAACGGGTGATTGTGAATCTTGCCAATTATTTTTGCCGGCAGGGCTGGCAGGTCTATATGGTTACGCTGGAAGCGGACGAAGGGTTATATCCCATGGAAGCTGGAATCAGGAAGGTGGTCCTGACGGCGGATGGGAAAGGAAACATACCGGGGCGTGTGGGTAATGCCCTGGGACGGATTACACAGGTGCGCAGACTTTTGAAAAAAACCCATGCTGCGGCGCTGGTTTCCTTTATCGGAAAAACCAATCTCCGTGCCATACTGGCCTGTCTGTTTTTAAAGACAAAAGTGTTTGTCTCCGTGCGCAGTGCACCGGCCAGGGAATACCCGGGCAGGATGGGACTGCTGGCCAAAATGCTGTTCGGGCTGGCGGACGGCATTGTATTCCAGTCAGAAGGCGCACAGGCCTTCTTTTCCGGAGCCGTTCGGAAGAAGTCCCGGATTTTGCCAAATCCCTTGTCCCCGGAATATGTGCGGGAGCCTTATTCCGGAAAGCGCAGAAACGAGATTGTCACAGTGGGGCGTATGGACCAGGTGAAAAATCATGCCCTGCTTTTGGAGGCTTTTTCCCTTGTCAGACAGAAACGGCCGGATATGCACCTGCATCTGACGATTTACGGAGACGGCGACTGCATGGAAGCGTTACAGAAACAGGCAAAATCCCTGGATCTGCAGAGCGCGGTGAGTATGCCGGGGGATTGCAGAAATATTCCGGAGAGAATTCAGGACGCCCGCCTTTTCGTATTGTCCTCGGATTTCGAAGGGATGCCCAATGCCGTGGCGGAGGCTTTTGCATTGGGGATTCCTGTGGTGTCTACGGATTGCCCCAGCGGTGGTGCCAGGATGCTGGTGGGAGAGAACGAGCGGGGACTGTTGGTTCCCACCGGGGATGCGGAGGAGATGGCAAGGGCCATGCTGCGGATTCTGGAAGATCAGGAATTGGAAGAATGTCTGCGCCAGTCGGCGCTGGAGTTCAGCCGCACGCTCCATCCTGATAAAATTCACGGAATGTGGAAGAATTATATTGAAGATGTGTGCGGTATGTAGGTGTACAAAATAACATGGGTCGGTGGGATGGGAAAAAATACGAAACAGAAAAAAATTGCATTTTTAATCAACAGTCTGGGTAAGGGCGGTGCAGAACGGGTTGTGGTAAATCTGGCCGCACATTTTCGGACACTGGGCTATGAAATACTGCTGGTAACATCCAGAAGGCTGCCGGAAGAATATGAGCTGTCTTTTCCGGTGGTGCGGCGCCTTCTGGAAGATGAGATCAGCAGTGCGCCGTTTGGGAGACCGGGAAAAATCCCTGCCCGTGTGGTAAGGCTGCACAGGATCTGGAAGGAAGAAAAACCGGATGTTATCCTGTCCTTTATCGGCAAAATGAACCTGTATGCCATGCTTTCAACGGGACGGATGTCCATTCCGGTCATCCTGTCCGTGCGCAGCGACCCGGCCAGGGAATATCCGTCTCTTTTGCAGAAAAAGCTGGCAGAGGGGCTGTTTCGGAAGGCTGCCGGGGTTATTTTTCAGACAGAAGACGCGAAACTGGCCTTTTCCGCAAGGGTACAGGCCCACAGCGTCGTATTGCCCAATGCGCTGGATGAGAGTTTTGTCAGACCACCTTTTGCGGGCAGGCGCAGGCCTGAGATTGTCATGGTGGGCAGACTGGATCAGAATAAAAACCATGCAATGGTATTGCGTGCCTTTGCAGGACTGCATCAGAGGTATCCGGATGTGCGGGTGGTATTGTATGGCGGAGGGCTGCCTGGCAGCGATACCGGGCCCATGCTGGTGGAACTGGCAAAGGAACTGGGAATCGGTGATAAAGTGAAGTTTATGGGGCGCCAAAAGGATATCCGGAAGTACATTGAGCAGTCTGCCATTTTCGTGCTGGCCTCCGATTATGAAGGGATGCCCAATGCGCTGCTGGAGGCAATGGCCAGCGGCCTGGCAGTGATTTCCACAGATTGTCCCTGCGGTGGTCCCCGCAGTGTTATCCGAAACGGGGAAAACGGTATTCTGATACCTGTGGGAGATGAAGCGGCGCTGGCAGGGGCCATGGAGCAGCTTCTGCAGGATCCCGCCCTGGGGGAGCGCTTGGGACGGGAGGCGTCAAAGCTGGCACAGGAGCTGAGTCCCCGGAGAGTATGCAGGCTGTGGCAGGAAGAAATAGAAGGCAGGGTAAAAGACTATGTTGGTGGTAAATCGTAGAAAAAAACATGGCGTTGATTTCCGGGAGGTCTGGTATGCAAAGGAGGCATGCGGACTGGACGGAATCATTCTGTACCGGGGAGCTGAGAAGCCCATTGGGAAAGTATTGCGGCAGGTCCGGACACTGATTACGGATCTGACCCTGAGTGAAGAAGAAATTGTGTCCAGATGTCAGAAGGATTGCCGGTATCAAATCCGGCGGGCCGACCGGGAGGGCATTACCGCAGAGTTTAAAACAGGAAATGCCATAACGGAAGCGGATATAACAGAGTTCTGTGCGTTTTTTATGGAATTCTGGAAGAGCAAGGGGAGCAATGCAGAATCCAGAAAGTTTGAAAAATATAAAGAAGAGATTGAAACCTATGCCAGGGAAGGGGTGTTTGCCATTACCTGTGCCCGGCAGAACGGACGGATACTGGTCTATCATACCTATATTGTGGGAGATGTGTTTGTCCGTTCCTATCAGTCGGCATCTCTGTTCCGCAGCCCGGATGTGAGCGCCCGCATTGTGGGGATTGCCAATCGGTATCTGCACAAGGCAGATATGATGTATTTTAAAGAAGCGGGAAAGCAGATTTATGACTGGGGCGGCGCGGGGCTGCGGGAAGAGGTAAAAAATATTACGGAATTTAAAGAATCTTTTGGCGGGGAAGAGCTTTACTATTATGATTGCGAAGATGTGGTGGGACTGAAAGCGGAAGCAGTCAAGGGCATAATTAATCTGATTGGAGTATTGACGGATGACTAATGTATGTCTTTTCCGGCTGGATGACATTACGCCGGATATGGATTGGAATAAATTCTACAGAGTCAAGGCAATTTTTGACAAATATAAAGTAAAGCCTCTGGTGGGCGTTGTACCGGATAATGGGGATCCGGGTCTGCGCCGGGGGGAATACCATAAGGATTTTTGGGAATATATCGCTTCTCTGGAGCAAAGTGGCTGGCAGGTTGCCCAGCACGGCTATCGGCACGTATATGAAACAAAACATGCCGGTATGCTGGGGCTGAAAAAAGCCAGTGAATTTGCGGGACTTCCTTATGAAGTTCAATATGAAAAAATCAGGGAAGGCAGAGAAATTCTGAAACGGAACGGGTTACATGCGCCGGTGTTTATGGCGCCAGGGCACACGTATGACAGAAATACGCTGAAAGCGCTGCGCAAACTGGACTTTACCTGTGTGACAGATGGCTATGCCAATATTCCCTATCGGAAAAAGGGGCTGCTGTTCGTGCCCTGTCGGAGTTCCAGGCCCAAACTTTCCGGCGGGGTGGATACGATCTGCATTCACTGTAATGAGCTGCGTGAAAATGATTACCGGGAGCTGGAAAACTTTCTGGAACAGCATATCCAGCAGGTCATTCCTTTCACCGCCATTCTGGAACAGCTCTGGTATCCGGGCAGAACACTGAAAATACAGATGCAGGAGAGGCGGAATCTGTTGCTGCATCGGCTCAGGAAGTTTGTGGCGGAAAGTCCTGTGTTACAGGTGTATCTGCAGGAGACATGGGATGAAGACAGAGCCAGGAAGCGCCGGAAACGGATATGGGGTCTGTGGCGGCTTCTGCCTTTCAGGAAACGGGAGCAGCAGGGACGGGAAAATAGAAGACGATAGGACAAAAGCATGGATATTGTTAAGAAACTGAATGCCATTTTAAACAAAAAACAGAAACGAAGAGTGTTTGTACTGCTCTTTATGATTATCATAGGGGCGCTTCTGGAAACCATGAGTATTTCCATGATCCTGCCGGTGGTACAGGTGGTGGTGGAGCCGGATGTTTTTGCAGAAAACGAGCTGATTGTGGAGGTCAGCAGCAGATTGCACATTGCATCTGCGGATGAGTTTATGATTCTGATGATCGGTATACTCATCGGTCTGTTTGTAATTAAAAATCTGTATCTGCTCTTTATGTATTATGTGCAGTATACGTTTGTGACGAACAATCAGTACAAGACATCCGGGATTTTCTTGCAGAATTATTTAAACAGACCCTATGAATTTTTCCTGAATGCCGATACGTCCGATATGCTGCGGACCATTTACAGCGATACGGGCAGCGTGTTTACGTTGATACTGGAATGCATTCAGTTTATGACGGAAGCGGTTGTGGCAGTATTTCTCTGCATTGCCCTCCTGTTTGTGGATTTCCGGATGACTGCGGTGATTGCGGGGATCCTGTTTGGCATGTCCGCGCTGGTAACGGCTGTGATCAAGCCGGGATTGAAGCGCGTGGGAGAGGAATCCCGTGTCCGCCAGAGTAAAATGTACAAATCTATCCTGCAGTCTGTGACGGGCATTAAGGATGTAAAAATATTCGCAAAAGAAGATGCATTTCTGGAAACCTATAAGAAGCAGGGAAAACAATATTATGCACTGACCAGAAGATACAATGTATTTTCCAATATTCCAAAGCTGCTCATTGAGACAACCTGTATCGGTTCTATTCTTGCCTATCTGGCGATTATGATCCTGACAGGCCATTCTGTCACCGGCATGCTTTCCCAACTGTCCGCCTTTGCTTTTGCTGCGGCCAGACTGATGCCCTGTGCCAGCAGGATGAACACCTATCTGGCGAATATCGCTTATTATCAGCCCGCCCTGGATTATGTCTATGAACATGTGGAAATGCCGAAAGAGCAGTATGATATCCGCAAGACTGAGCGGAAAGAGACAAGGCCGCTGGCCATTTCCCAACCGATTCTGCTGGAACATATTGATTATCGTTATCCCGGTACGGAGCGGTATATTTTTCAAGATGCGCACATGGAAATTCCGGTGGGAAAATCCGTGGGGATTATCGGTACGTCCGGCGCCGGCAAATCTACGATTGTGGATGTGATGCTGGGGCTTCTGAAGCCGGAGAGCGGTACGGTGTGCATTGGGGGGATGAGTGTGTTTGAACAGTATGGAGGATGGCTGGCGAATATCGGTTATATTCCTCAGACCATCAATCTGATGGACGATTCCATCCGGGCCAATATTGCCTTTGGTATACCTGAGGATGAGATTGACGATGAGCGTGTGCAGGAAGTGCTGGAAGAGGCACAACTGGAAGGGTTTATCGAACAGCTTCCCGAAGGCAGCCAGACCATCGTGGGAGAGCGGGGGGTAAGACTTTCCGGTGGGCAGCGACAACGGATTGGCATTGCAAGAGCGCTGTATCACAATCCGGAATTGCTGATACTGGATGAGGCCACCTCTGCGCTGGACAATGATACGGAAGCGGCGATTATGGATGCCATCAACAGATTCCATGGCAGAAAGACGATGCTGATCATAGCACACCGCATGAAGACCATCGAACACTGTGATTTGATTTATCGGGTGGACAACGGTAAAATCGTCCCATCGGCCCTGCCATAGAGCGTACTGTGACGGGCAGGAACGGGATGGACATATTTTTCAGGGAAAATCTTGGAGATACAGGAGAAAGCAAATGTTAAATATCTTTTTTCAGGCGGTGGATTCGGCGGGAGGATACCAGTCGGCAGTGCTGCGGGAACTGGATGAGAAAGTGCACTTTCAGACGTGCCTTATGACAGTGAAAACGAGCGACGGGGCAGATGCTTATGAACCGGGTAAGTATATTCCCGTGAATTACGATATCTGTGAGCAGAATCAATATGACAAAATTGTGGATTTCAATGAACTGCTCCCGCTGGACCGGGGACTTCTGGAGGCCATGCATCCGTATGAACTGACGGCAATCCGCATGCTTGTGCGCAATTATGACCGGGATATTTATACGATGGACGAGGGGATGCGGTATTACCTGCGGCATCTGCGGTTTTGGAACCATATGCTATTGACCTACGAAGTCAACTATGTATTTTTTAATAATACGCCCCACCATACCCATGATTATGTGATTTATGCCCTGGCACAGGTCTATGGGATTCGAACCAATGTCTGTATTTCCACCAATTTTGAAAACCGTTATTTTCTGGCGGAGACACTGGAGGATGCCTGGGAGCGGACGGCCCGACTGTATGAAAACAAGTACAGACATATGCCGGAGGTGACATTACCAAAAGACATTGCGCAGTATTATGATACCATCTGCCATGGCAGCAAAGAAGAAAACGAAAAACTGGTGTTACAGGGGGTTTCCAGAAAGCAGGAAATTGAGGATAAGCGCAGGCTGTTTCGGGGAGAGATGGCGTGTAAAAAGATGGTGAAGAAAAATCTGTCCCGCCTGAAATGGCAGGTTCTCCGGGCGGAGAATCACCGGATGCGGGCGGAAGGAAAGGAAGCCATTCGGAGAGAATACCGCTATTATCAAAGGGGACGGATGAAGCTGCGGGAGATGGTCAACACGGATTATTACAACCGGATTGCCGGGGCGCCTCAGCCGGGTGAGGCGTATATTATCTATTTTCTGCATTATCAGCCGGAAGCAACCTCCCTGCCCCAGGGGGGCGTATTTGTGGACCAGGAACTGGCCGTGGCAGTGCTGGCCCGCAGTGCAAAGGAACTGGGATATAAACTGTATGTCAAGGAACATTTTGTACAGCCGTACCGAAATAAGACATTTTATGATGATTTGCTGAACATAGAGAATGTGAAGCTGATTCAGACCGGATATGATTCGAAAGAACTGGTTAAGGGAAGTTTATGCGGCGCCACCGGAAATGGAACGGTGGTATTGGAATCGGTGATACGCGGGACACCGATGCTGATCTTTGGGGAGAGTGGTTTTCAGGGGTGTCCGGGCGTATATCGCGTGGGCAGTGTGCAGGACTGCAAGGCTGCGATTGAAAGCATCCGCAGAAAAAAAGAAGAGGGCATCTCACAGAAGGATATCCGGGCGTATCTGGCAGCCTTTGGGGAGAACTCGTTATTCTCCTATGTATACAATCATGAAGGCCTGAAGAAAGACAGTCCCTGGTTCCAGGAAAGCAAGGAAAAGCTGATTGCCTGTATCACAGAGCGGCTCAGGGAATCGGGGCTGTGTTCTTTGGATGCGGGGGGCTGATGTACCAGGAAGCCAGTTCCAGATCCTGGGGTGTATCAATATCCAGACCATGGGGAAAGGGAATCACATATCCGTAATGGTTGTCATTCAGGCTGGTTTCTGCTGTCAAGTCCCGGCAGTAATTGATATAAATCGCCCCGTTTACGTGATAATAGGGCGGCATATCCTGACGTCTGACCGTACTGCCTACAGGCAGCAATGGTTTCAGACGTTTTGTATGTTCGTCAATCCGGCGGGTGAGTATGGGATGCTCTTCCAGTTCGGACAGAGAGAGCAGACTGTCGCAGTGGTGTTCCATAAAAAATTCCAGCGCGTGGGTTATATCATCCCCTGTCCGCAGGGGAGAGGTGGGCTGGAGCAGAATCATCAGATCATACTCCCTGTCACAGGCAGCACAGAAGGAGACGGCATGCAGGATGGCGTCGATGGAACGGGCGGTATCGGAACTTAAATAATCCGGCCTCAGAAAAGGTACATCGGCGCCACTGTTTCTGCTGACTTCCGCGATGGCCGTATCATCTGTGGAAACCAGAACCCGGTCAATGTAGGGGCAGTTTTTTGCCGCCAGGATGGTATGGGTAATCAGGGGCTTTCCGCCCAGTGGTGCAATATTTTTATGGGGAATTCCCTTGCTGCCGCCTCTGGCGGGGATGATGGCAAGAACGGATTTTCCGTCGATCATATGCCTGTTCCTCCTTGAAGCAATCAAGTATAGTGGTGTTTTGGAGTCTGCGGTCGGTTTAGTAGATATCAGTCAGTGTATTAAACTGTTTCTGCAGGGAACCGCTCCACAGCGTATCCTGGGAAAGAATGTCCATAAACAGCGCCGTACTGTTGCCGTTGCCAAAATCCCGGCTGGGTATGCGGTAGTCGGCCAGATGCTGCAGCGCTGCTAGGATTTCTTCCCGGCATGCATTCACATGCTGGATATTACGCGCCCTTTCCGGCAGATATCTGCCGGCCTGCCGGTTTCCGATATCTACGGACGGGATGCCATAGACGCAGGTTTCCCGTATACCGGCGCTGGAATTGCCGATCATAAATTCCGCATGGCGCAGAAACGTCAGAAAATATTCAAAGCGAATGGAAGGAAAAATCCGAAAATGGGGATCCCCTTCCAGACGATGGTATTCGCTCAGAATAATTTCTGTCCCCAGATCATTGTTGGGGTATATGACAATATATTGCCTGCCGGATGCGATGACAGCGTCCACCAGTTCCCGGATATAGTCTCTGGTGACAGAGAATTCCGTGGTGACCGGGTGGTACATGAGAATGCCGTACCGGTCAAAGGGAATATCATACCGGTCTTTGGCCTTGTCAATGGAAGGCAGGCTGGGGGAAAGCATAATGTCTATGTCGGGGGAACCGATGACATGGATATTTTCTGCTGCTTCGCCAAGCTGGATCAGCCGTGCTCTGGCTTCTTCATTGGATACAAAATGGTAGTGGGCAAATTTGGAAACCGCGTGCCGGATAGATTCGTCAATGGTGCCGGAAACCTCGCCGCCTTCTATGTGGGCCACGCGGATATTGTTCAGGGCGCCTACAATGGCGCCGGCCAGAGCATCAATCCGGTCGCCGTGCACTACAATCAAATCCGGCTGGATGCTGCCCACATAGCCAGTGAGGTCACAGATAACATTGCCTGTATTATAACTCATACTGTCTGAGTAATGCTGTCCGAAAGCAATCTGTACATGGCGGTAGCCGTCCTTGAGCACTTCATGATAGGTGCCTCCGTATTTTTCCAGAAGATGCATACCGGAAATATAAATATAGAGGGTGAACTGATCCGAGTGTTCCACGGCTTCCATCAGGGGTTTGAGTTTGCCGTAGTCGGCCCTTGTGCCTGTGATAAACAAAATGCTTTTCATCTTATTCTCCAATCATATCCCAGCTTACATGGGTATCATTCGGAATATTCTGCACGGCCCTGCGGCCCAGCAGTTCTTCATAATGTTCTGCCCGGATAGGGCCGGTGCCGGGGCGTTTCACCCAGATATTTTCTTTGGTGAAAGGTTCGCCTGCGGTGATAGGACGGATGGTCACGACGGTTGCAAAGGCGAAATCAATGGTTACTTTTTCTTCAGGCAGCGCCTTTTTTTCACCTCCCAGCATCTGGGGTACTTCCTTTGCTGCCAGCAGCAGTTCTCCCAGGACCTGTTCATCCATGGAACAGATAATATCAGGGCCTGTCCGATCCATTCTGTCCGTATAGTGGCGCTCCACAACCTTTGCGCCCAGTGCCATAGCGCTGATGCAGGCATTGTTGTTGAGGGAATGATCCGAAAGCCCTACAGGTACGTGGGGAAATTCCCGCATCAGGGCCTGCATGGCGCCCAGACGGATCTGAGAGGGCGCGGTGGGATAGAGGTTGGTGGTATGCAGCAGTGCATAGTCTGCCCCGTGTTTTTCCAGAATATCCACAGCGGCGGCGATTGCCGGTATATCATTCATACCGGTGGAAACAATCATGGGTTTGCCAAACCCCGCGATATGGTCAATGAGGGGATAGTTGTTCAATTCACCGGAACCGATCTTATAGGCTTTGACACCAAACCGTTCCAGACGGTCTGCAGCCGCTCTGGAAAAAAGAGAAAAAAAAAAGACCATGCCCAGAGATTCC
>ERZ778518.2335-NODE-2335-length-10547-cov-4.261914_pt1 | contig 10547 bp, 9 predicted proteins | sample MGYA00510340_ERZ778518 | MGnify/ENA primary metagenome ERZ778518 (study PRJEB29527, sample SAMN07138967) | mouse gut metagenome | material: feces | host: mouse | place: China:Nanjing | collected 2016-01-25 ... | reverse complement strand
TGAACAATAGATTGCAGGCTTCGCCAGCAAACCTATTGTCATGAATAAAAAAGAATCCCGTCCGGCAGGATTCTCTTCATACAACAGCTTTAAACGCACGCGACAGTCCACGCATGCCGCTTTATTCAGTCCGGGCTAATACAGGCGCTTCTTCGATGCCAGTGCAGCCCCAATATCTTCTTTCATTTCCAGTACTGCGGCCCTGGATGCATCGGCATAGCATGAACCGCCAAATGAAGCGTATTTTTCCTGCTGCCATGCAGCAATAATCCCCCTGGAAGAATTGATCACCGCACCCAGGCCGTCTTCATTAAAAAAGTGTACCAAATCCGCTCCCTTGCCACCCTGGGCGCCATAACCGGGCACAAGAATATAGGCCCTGGGCATAATCCTTCGCAGCGTTTTCCCCATTTCCGGATAAGTTGCGCCAACGACAGCGCCGATATTGCTGTATGACTCACTGCCCATACAGTCCTCTCCCCATATGGCTACCTGCTCTCCCACCAGCTCATACAACGGTCTGCCATCCACTTGTCGATCCTGGAATTCTCCGCTACTGGGATTGGAAGTTTTGACAAGAATAAACAGCCCTTTATTTTCTTCCTGACATACCCGAATAAAAGGTTTCACCCCGTCTGAACCCAGATACGGATTCACGGTAACAAAATCTTCATCAAACCCTCTGTACACATGTGTACCTACCTGTACCGTTCCCAGATGCCCCGCTGCATAAGCCGCTGAAGTGGAACCGATGTCACCCCGTTTGATGTCACCGATAACCACCAGCCCCTTGTCCCGGCAATACCGCACTGTCCGCTCGAAGGCTATCAGACCTTCAATTCCAAACTGCTCATACATGGCAATCTGAGGCTTCACTGCCGGCACCAGGTCACACACTGCATCCACAATCCCCCGGTTATACTCCCAGATAGCCTCTCCGGCGCCTTTTAATGTTTCCCCGTGCTCTTCATATGCCCTGTTCCTGATATGTTCCGGGATAAAGGAAAGCATGGGATCCAGTCCCACCACAATGGGTGCGCCGGTTTTCTCAATTCCTGCAATCAGTTTTCGTATCATCATTTCCTCCTGAAAAAAGCGGCAGGATCAATACCCCGCCGCTGTATTTTTTCTCTTACAGATCATCATTTACCAGTTTAATCGCAGCCGTCTTATTCGGAATTTTGAAATAGATCTTATAACCGCTTCCGCCTTCTGCCATACCGGTGGCCACAGCCTGTACATTGCCGGTGGGATCACCGTCATCCTCTTCACATTTTGCAGTGAATGTAACCTTGCTTCCGTCTCCCTGTCCTTTGTCTTTTAATGTAAAGTATACATACAGACGATCTTCTCCGTCCACATTCTTAATCTCGTAATCATCAATGGTAGCCGCCTCGCCCTGGGTGCCGGTCATATATCCGTAATGTCTTACAGAATAGCCGGCTTCAGACTCTCTCTGATAATAAACAGAATTTACAACAATATACTGGCAGCTTCTGCTGTAACCTTCCAGCCATACTTTTACCACTGTATTACCAGTCCCTTTCGCCTTAATCTTCAACTGGAAAGAGTCTGACTTCTGGCTGCTCAGTTCCACCTTCGCAACACTGGGATCATCCACTGCATACTTAACCACATATGCTTTGGAGCCTTTCCATTCCTTTACATTGACTTTTACTTTTCGGCTGCTGTCATCATGGGTAACTGACACTACATTCTCTGTCACCGAAATAGTGGGCTGGCTTCCCGCCGATGCCGTCAGTCCAAATGCCAGAAACAATCCCATGACACACATTGCCGACAACCATTTTTTCAAACCGAACTTCATTTCTACTCCTCCTGCAATTGGCTGGACCCTGCATATGGCCCGTTTCTTTGTCTATGTATCACAATAACAGACAAAAAAATGCCTGTCAATGTTTCCCATATAAATCTGATGTGGAAACTGTTAAAATTAAGAAAAATTTAGGAAAATCCCGTTACCTGGTTTTCAGGAATTCATACTCCCGCTTTGCCTTTGCATCATCCGGATACAGTTCCAGATAGCTTCTCATCAGCTCGGCTGCCTTGCCAAACTGTGCCAGCTTTTCGCAGGCTGCGATTTCATTATACTTGAGCGTCTGCATATATGTGGTATCTTCACAGGCCAGCCCGGCCTGGAACGCAGTCAGGGCCGCTTCATATTCGCCCATTTGCATCTTGCACATTCCCAACTGGTTCTGCACCTGCGGGCTGTCCGGATGATCTTCCAGATACCCTGCATAGACGCTGGATGCATAATTAAAGTCCCCAAGTGCTTCATACGCCCTGCCCAGAAACAGAACCGACTCCGCAGTCCCCGTGTCCCGTGCCTTTTCCAGACAGTTCCGGGCATTCTCATAGTCTTCCAGGAAATAATACAGACGTCCCCGGTCATAATCAGATATTCCGTCGCCGCCCTCGGTCAGCGCTTTCTGCAGATATTCCACACCGGCTTCTTTATAACCATTTTTATCCATACTGATATAAATATCCAGCAGACAGTCATAATCTTTTTTATCCAGTTCTATGGCCTTCTGAAAATCCGCATCCGCCTTGTCATATTCATCTTTCTCCAGTTCCAGCGCCCCCCGCAGACAATAAGCCGTCTTCTCATCTTTCCGCAGGGCCAGTATGGCATCATAGACCTGTATCGCCCTGTCTCTGTCGCCGTTTTTATAATAAGCCAAAGCCAGATAATAATTGATGTCAAACTCCAGACTGCCAATATGGCCGTTGCAAAAGCTCAGTGCTTTTTCCAGCGCAGCCGCGGCGTCCTCATACCTGGACAGTCCAATGCATGCAATACCCTGTCCCCGGTACAGCAGTTCTTCATCCTCGCCTTCCACCAACGCTTTTTCAAAACAGGCCAGCGCGCCTTCATAGTCAAGCTGCGCGATGGCTTCCATCCCCTGATCAATATTCTCCTGCTTTTTCCCTATGCCACAGCCCGACAACAGCAGCATGGCACCGGCGGCCAACAGCAGTATCCTGATTCTTACCCTTACCTTCATACGGAACTCTTTTTCTCCTTCATATCAGTACCTATATCGTTCCCCTCACCACTAAATCAGCTGATCCAGGATGGAATGGCCAATGGTCCCCTCCGGCATGGAAAGTCCGAAATTCTCCGCAATGGTAGCGCCGATTACGGCAAAGGTATCTGCATCTTCCAGACGGCCGCCGCCCCCCATAGACGGTGACCAGGCAAGCAGCGGAACCATCTCCCTTGTATGATCGGTACCCGTATGGGTGGGATCATTGCCATGGTCCGCTGTAATCAGCAACAGATCATCCTCCCGCAGATGCAAAAGCAGCTCACCCAGTTTTTCGTCAAAGCGTTCCAGTTCCTGTGCATATCCCGTCACATCCCTTCGATGGCCCCACAACGCATCAAAATCCACCAGATTTACATAACACAGCCCCGTGAAATCCCGTCCGGCAATCTCAATGGTCTGTTCCATACCATGTACGGAACTTTTGGACTTATTGGATTCTGTCAGACCTTCCCCGTCAAAAATATCATAAATTTTCCCCACGGACAGAACCGAAAGCCCGCCGTCTTTCAGCGCATTCAGAGCCGTGGGCCCAAAAGGTTTCAGCGCATAATCATGCCGGTTACTGGTACGCTTAAATTCGCCTTTCTTCTTTCCCACATAAGGCCTTGCTATGACACGCCCCACCTTCCATTCGTCTTTCATGGTAATTTCCCGCGCAATCTCACAACACCTGTACAGCTCTTCCAGTCCGAAGGTATCTTCATTACCGCATATCTGCAGTACCGAATCCGCAGACGTATACACGATCATATGGCCGGTGGCAATCTCCTCTTCCGCCAGTTCATCCAGTATTTCCGTACCGCTGGCACTCTTATTGCCGATGATGACCCTGCCCGTCCTGGCGGACAGTTCATCCAGCAGCTCTTTGGGAAAGCCCGTTTCCGTAAATGTCTGAAACGGTTTCGTAATATGCAGGCCCATCATCTCCCAATGGCCCGTCATCGTTCCCCTGCTTGCCTCCCGCAGTTTCATAAAGTACCCCAGCGGTTTTTCCGCCGGCAGCACCTGTCTCAGAGGATGCAGATTGGCCATACCCAGCTTCTGCAGATTGGGTATGGAAAAAGTATCCACAGAGTCGGCAATATGTCCCAGAGTGTCGACACCCTGATCTCCATACTCCGCCGCGTCTGGCAGTGCTCCCACCCCCAGCGAGTCTATTACAATGGTAAAAATGCGTTTATAAGTTTTCATATGTTCTCCTTTCTGCGGACAGATCATACCGGATGCAGCCATTCACTCATTTCCCATACAAAGATAAAAACCCCGCCTCCGGCAGCGAAGCATCAGATTTGCAACGCCGCAGGAGGCGGGATAAACTGTTAACTCCTCTTGACCCGGAACATGCTGGTCAGGTTTTTCAACAATCCTGCCTGTGCACTCAGTTCCTGGCTGGTAGCAGCGCTCTCCTGAGCCGTAGCCGAATTGGTCTGTACCACGCCGGATATCTGGCTGATCTGCTCCTGTACCTGTGCCACGGCAGTGGCCTGAACACGGGCGGCATCGGCAATCCCATTGGTCATCTCCACCACTTCATTGGCTCCTGTCACAACACCTTCCAGACGGGCCGCCGTCTCATTGGCAATCTCCGTTCCCTGTTTCACCGAAGCAATGGAACGCTCAATCAGCTCTGCCGTAGACTGTGACGCCTCTGAACTCTTTCCTGCCAGATCACGCACCTCCTCTGCCACAACCGCAAAGCCCTTACCTGCCTCGCCGGCCCTGGCCGCTTCCACGGCTGCGTTCAGCGCAAGGATATTCGTCTGGAACGCAATATTTTCAATGGTTTTGATTATCTTCTCGATCTCACCGGAGTTCGCGTTGATTTCCTCCATCGCTTTGATCATTTCCTGCATCTTCTGGTTACTCTCCAGAATCTGCCCGCCTACGCTGGCAACCAGCTCAGTGGCTTTATGGGCATTTTCCGCCGTTTCCGATACATGTCCGGAAATCTCCTCGATACTGCTCTCCACTTCTTCTATGGCGCTGGCCTGCTCTACCGCACCCTGGCTCAGATCCTGCGCCCCCATGGCCATCTGCTCCGAACCGTTGGAAACATGGGCGGAACTATCCACGATCTGCGACATGGTCGTGTTCAGTTTATCCAGTATATCGTTTAAAGAAGACTCAATGGACGTAAAATCCCCCACATATTCCTGTCTCGTCTCCATGGTCAGATTTCCTTCGGAAATAGCCTCCAGTATCCCGGAAAGCTCTCCTATGTATCCTCTCAGGCGATTTATGGTCTGCCCGAAAATCTCAGCCAGATAGCCGATCTCATCATTGGAACGGATATCGACTGTCATATTCCTGTTATCCCGCAATCCCAGATTTCCTTCTTCCATCGTCTGTGCCAGTTCTGTCAGACGGCCAAGGGGGCCGGAAACGGAACGCCTGATAAATATGGACATAACCAGAACACTGATCAGTACCATAATGATACCGGCCGCACAGGCCAATGCCATTGTCAGATTCACCTGTTCAGAAACGTCCTCCATGGAAATCCCCGCAAAAATCAGGCCGATGATCTCCCCGTTTTCATTTCGCCCGGGCACATAAGAACAAAGATGCTCCACGCCAAGTATCTCAGCCCTTCCTACATAGCTCTGTCCCTGTTCCAGCACAATCTCCGCCAATTCAGGTGACAACGGCGTTCCCACAACGCGCTCCCCGTTCTGCTGAATGGTCGTATAGGCCCGCGTATCCCCATTGAAGATCGTAAACTCACACCCCAAATTCTCCTTCAATTCATCCAGCATCTGCGTTTTATCTCCTGTAGTGTCATACGTTCCCAGTTGATATGCCAGCATATTGGTTCCGTTTACGCACCGATCCTGCAGCATACGCAGCGCAAGGCTGTAGAACATAGACACGCAGATACCTACGACGGCAGCAATACTGACTGCCAGGAGACACATCACCAGACCATTGACCTTACTGCCAAGATGCCTGATTTTTCTCTTCTTTACCTGATTCATCTTACCACACCTCAACGTCATTAGAATAGTTCAGGCTCATACACCGCCTGTACCTTCCATATTATAGATTCTGTCTCCAAAATGCAATAACATTTTAATAAAATATGGAAACATTAAAGAGATATTTTTTTCTGCCGTCATTGCCAGACAGAAAGAATTGTTGTATAGTACTGGAAGGTCGAAAAAACGTTCAAATCTGCAGGCAGGAGTGTATATGAAAAAAGGTGAACAACTCAGTGGAACTGTAACAGAAGTAAAATTTCCCAACAAAGCGGTGGTGCAGTGTGAGGACGGCAGTGTCTGCATTGTCAAAAACGGACTGCCCGGTCAGAAAATTTCCTTTGTGGTCACTAAAAAACGAAACGGACAGGCACAGGGACGGCTCCTGGAAGTTCTGGAACCGGCAGCCAATGAAATACCAAGCTGCTGCCCTCATTTTGGAATATGCGGCGGCTGCAGTTGTATGACACTGCCCTATGCTGCCCAGCTCGCTCTCAAAGAATCCCAGGTAAAATCACTGCTTTGCCCCATCCTTGCAAAGCAGGACATCCCCTGTACATGGGAACCCATCCGTCCCAATCCCCAGATATATGGCTACCGGAACAAAATGGAGTTCTCTTTTGGAGACAGCGTGAAAGATGGGCCTCTGGAACTGGGTATGCATAAAAAAGGCAGCTTTTATGACATTGTCACCGTATCCGAATGCCGGATTGTGGATGGCGACTATCGCAAAATCCTGCCTGCCGTGTTAGCGTATTTCCGGGAAAGAAACATCTCTTTTTATCACAGGCTGCGGCATACCGGCTATCTGCGGCATCTGCTCGTCAGAAAAGGGCGGCATACGGGAGAAATTCTCCTGGCCCTGATAACGACAACCCAGGAAACCCATGATCTCACAGCCTTCAAAGATATGCTGCTCTCCCTCTCACTGGAGGGAACCATCACAGGTATCCTGCATATTGAAAATGATTCCGCTGCCGACGCGGTAAAATGTGACAGCACTGTCATATTGTATGGAAAAGAATATTTTTACGAAGAACTGCTGGGACTGAAATTTAAAATTTCCCCGTTCTCTTTTTTCCAGACCAACAGTCCGGGCGCGGAAGTATTGTATGAAACCGCCAGAGATTTCATCGGATCTGCCGGAGCCGGCGCCCGGGACGGCATACTGTTTGATCTCTACAGCGGCACAGGCACCATCGCGCAGATCATGTCCCCGGCAGCCAGACAGGTAATCGGTGTGGAAATCGTGGAAGAAGCAGTATGGGCAGCCCGGAAAAATGCAGCGTTAAACGGTCTGGAAAACTGCACCTTCCTGGCCGGAGACGTGCTGAAAGTTCTGGACACGGTAGAAGAAAAACCGGATTTCATCATACTCGATCCCCCAAGAGACGGTATCCATCCCAAAGCCCTGAAAAAAATCATCGCCTACGGAGTGGACGGAATCCTCTATATTTCCTGCAAACCCACCAGCCTGGCCAGAGATCTGGAAGTATTCCTTGCAAGCGGGTATGTTGTGAAAAGGGTCACCTGCGTGGATCTGTTTTCGGGAACCGGGCATGTGGAGACGGTTGTGTTGATGCAAAAGGATTCTGCGCATAAGCGCAAACAATAGACAGCACGCTTTGCGAACTATCTATTGTTATTTGTGTCCACCAGTTTTTCCGCCAAAGCAGCCTCAATCCGGCTGCTGCCCATCATGGCGCTTCCACTGACACTCCATCATCTGCATATGGGAAAACACTGCCTTAAAGGAAGAATCTTCCGGAGAGCATGCATAGATACCGAACCGCACGCGTCCCTTTCCATGATGCATGTGGCAGATGCGCATTTGATGAAAGCTGCTGCCATCCTCAGAACATTCAATGCGATAATCATCTTCCCTCCTGCTGAGACGATACCACATGGATTTTACGGAAGCGTCGATCTCCGTTGTGGCCCAGTCCGAATATCCCTGATTGGTCACAACACTTCCCAGATGCTGATATGTATCGTTTTCATACTCGATGGAACCTTTCAGCCAGTTCTCACTGTCCAGGTACAAGACGATACCACACTGGTCAAATCTGTGATGACTCTCCTGAAACTCTGTTTTTACCACAAAGCTGAAGTACTGTTCCTCTGTCTCCATCTGCCATACAGGCGCATTGTCATTCTGAAAATGATAATAGGTTCTCTGCCACAGATCCGTATGCGGTTTTGTGACCACCTCAACGACGCCATCCTGTATTCTGCAGCGTTCCGGTTCTCTCGTCCACTGAAATTTTGATAAATCCATTTTTTCCTCCCGTATCCTGTTGTATAATCAACACCCTGCATCCATACGCTCGCTCAGACAAAGCCCTGTGTATTTGTCGCTGTCCAGGCGGGCTTCCATTGGGATACCCTTTTCATTGTCCGGCGGGATGATGAGAGTAGTATAACACAAACGATGCGGAAACGGGTGAAGAATTTACCGGATAAATCTCCTTTTCTCCACCTGTCTTTTAGGTAAGTATCTATCTGAGATTCAGTTCAAAGGCTTCTCCGATCTGCTGATAATCATCACCCATTTTTCCGCTTTCCTCCGGCAGTTTATGCACATACACTGTCAATTTAACCGTATCCGCATTTTCATCTATCCGTCCGTCATACAATATTTCCTGATTGATCATATGGCCCTCACCTATATCTCCATAAAATACGCTGGTTGAGAATTCCACCTGATGTCCCCTGTCGTCCTCGGCAATCACCTGCAAAATATAATCAGACGTTCCCTGCATGGAATAGGAAATCCGTTGTTCCAGCTCATTCATGGAAAGCTCTTTGAGTGTAACCGTCATCCCATCCTGGATCCCGATCGTTTTCTCTATGGGTATCCTGCGCGTATCTGCAAGCAGTTCCGTAGCGTCCGCGACAAACTGAAACTCCCATTTTCCTTTTACATCGATTCCCATACCTACATTGCTGAATTTGATCTGATACGTATTTTCCGCTGCCATATCAATCCCCTGAATTTGATAGGACATATCCACACCCAGAATTGTCTGCGCTTCGTCCAGAAACACACTGCCGCCGGATGCGGCTCCACGGATGGCTCTTCCATTGATATACAGCATGCCGTCCGGAACAGGCGGTATTTCTCCCAGCGACAGACCATCCTCTCTTGCCACTGTATAATTGATCACCAGTTTTTCCTCTGTGGCTACCACTTCCTGCAGGGTAAAAACATATCCCTGGTCATGTACGGATGAATTCACCACCTCCCGGTATTTTTCCAGCGAACCGGGAAGCCCCAGCGCGCTGCTGATACTCCAGCTTATATGCTCAATCGCTGCATGTACATCACCGCTGAATACTGCGGTCCCCAACAGCGTCGCTGCCATACATGCTGCCGCCATATATCTAATATAGGGTTTGCGGGTATTTGCCCTGGCTTTTTTACGAAACGCTTTCCGATACTTGCTGAATTCTTTTTCACTCAATCCGATTCTGTCATCCATACCTCTGATTTCTGAACCCATATGTAAACTGTTGGCTAGTTTATATGCATTTCTGTTCATAATCTGACTCCTTTCCGCCCTTTTATAGCGCCACGTAATTTCTTTTTGCCGCGTGAAAGCCGCACATAGACATTGTTTCTGCTGATTCCCATGGCCGCACCTGCTTCCTCCGGCTCTTCCTGATCCATAAAGATCCTTTGAAAAAGCTCCCTGTCCCTTGGCGAAAGAAAATTTAACAGCTCTTCCGTTTCACTGGACAGTTCACGCTCCACGACCCTCGTCAGGGCTTCGTCTTCCTGTGAAATTTCCACTTCGTCCAGTGAGATTCCCACATACTCCCTCTGTAGCTTTCTCAGTGCATCAATCGCCTCCAGACGGGCCACACCGGCAGCCCAGTTCACAAAACTCCCCCTGCTTTCATCAAAACTATCTATGTTTTGCCAGATTCCCCAGAAAATATCATTCATACATTCTTCCATACGGTCCGGAAATGCCGACAACCGCTTTCTCACTATAGATTGCAGCAATCCTCCATATGTTTTCATAACATACAGAATACCTTCCTCCCTTTGCTGCCGGATCAGGGATATAAAATTTTTTTCTGTTGCTTTCATGTCCGTTTCTCTCCTTTCACTCTATATTCCGTTTCCGGCAGCCAAAATCTTACATAGATTTGCAATTTTCTGTCAAAAATATATAGAAAGCACGCTTTGCGGACTTTCTATTGTCATGAACAATAGATTGCAGGCTTCGCCAGCAAACCTATTGTCATGAAACAAAAAATCGGCTCATTTTTCCCTCAAATGAGCCGATTTCTACTAATCCTATCATGAGATACACACCTCTACACACAGGTGCTCTTATCTGTTCCTGTCTTATGACACACGCTCTCAGGCAAGGGTAAACTGCCCCACCAGCTCTTTCAGGCAGGCAGCCTCCGCAGAAAGCTGTTCACTGGCGGCAGCACCTTCCTCAGCAGTAGCGCTGTTATTCTGTACAACCTCCGAAATCTG
>ERZ778518.2330-NODE-2330-length-10559-cov-4.350819_pt1 | contig 10559 bp, 10 predicted proteins | sample MGYA00510340_ERZ778518 | MGnify/ENA primary metagenome ERZ778518 (study PRJEB29527, sample SAMN07138967) | mouse gut metagenome | material: feces | host: mouse | place: China:Nanjing | collected 2016-01-25 ... | reverse complement strand
ACAGCTTTTTGTGATCTTGATGATGCAATGAAGCGCGCAGGTCTCATAGATATAAAAATACCCGATGAGTCAAAGCCGTTAGGGTATCGCTTTGAGAACAAGGTTAAAATTATGGCTTATATTCACGATGAATGTTTGATGTCTATTGATAGTACAGTAAATCCTTACTATATGTATAAACTTATAAAGGAGAACTGTATGAAACAGATCTCCGGGCATCCAACATATTACTGTGGAATAAATATAATTTCAAATTGGTATGAAGGAAAATCTTCGAAGTTTGAAGCGCCGGTACGATATGTAAATAAAATAGTTGCTTCAAATCCAAAGATTTATAGGGAACCACAATCTGCGGAGGATACTAGAGATCAGGTATTAGCAGATATTCGTGAATTTTCACTGTCTCGAGTTGAGACAGAGTTAGCCAGTATATATCCCCGAACAGACGAGCATATTTACGATTTAAGGGTTATTATCCCTAAATTCAAAAATTATGCAATCAAACCGCTTGTGGAAACTCATTTAAAGTTGCATCGAAAACCCAAAAAAGGAGACAATAATGATTTTGTAAAGGTCAGTTTAGAAACTTTGGTAGCCTATCGCCAATACGAGGATAATCTGTTTATTGACTTGGATGGGACAGCGTATTCTTTTAATATAAAGAAACTTGAGTCAAATTTTGATTCTGAGCTTGTAAAAGAACGAATACAGGATTTTGAATTTAATATTGATGAGATTCATGTTTCAAACGAATTTAGTGATTTTGAGGAAGATATTCCAGACACTATTTCTGAATATGCTTATACAAAAAACCTAGATATGTTGACACAGCTTTTTGGAGGAGTTTAAAATGGCACAGGAATTTCTAACCGTGCAGGAAGCGAAGCAAGAATTTCTAATACCGGCACCGTTTCACCCTTATTTTACTGATAGCTGTACGTGGTGCGGTGAGCCAATGGTTATAAATCGCACTCGTACTGTACTTTGCTGCGGAAATCCCCATTGTGTAAGACGTGTTGGAAATCAAGCCGCTGCGTTATTAAAAGATCTTGGATACAAGGGGTATGGCCCAGAAAAGCTTACAGCTTACTGCAGGTCTATGGGAATTTATAGCATTATAGATTTTTTGTGTTCTCCGCCATTACCGTTGAATCCTTTGGAGGATCTTAATAAACTAGCGCCTACATTTCCTACACTAATAGAGATGCTGCATATTCCTAACATAGGAAGTAAAGCACACAAAATATTTGGGAAATTTGATTCGTTGTCAGATATGGTGGAGAAATTAGAAGGTGCAGAGGGTATTTATCAGCACATAATTAAAGCATTGGGCGGTCAGGAGTCTACGGCGCAGTTTATAGCTACATTTAATAATTACATTCAAGACATTAATGATATAACACAATATGTAACAGTATCACTACAAGCATCTTCAACTGTGCTGGTTGAGATTACAGGGCACATCACAAGAGTTCGTGATGATAATGGTAATTCCTTGACAAAGGATATGTATATTAGGGCATTGAATCAGCTTGCAAAGCCAATAGGAATGGAATTTCTCCGCTCTTCTAAATTTACCCAGTTGAAATTTATGATTGCAGATAGTCCATCGAATTCTAGAAAGTATCTTATTGGAGCACAACGTGGAATCTTAGTTACATCAGATAAACTTCTATCTGTAGTTAATGAAATGGTATCAAGGAAATGTGAACAGGAGGAAAATGGTCATGCTTAATGAAACACCCATCGATGTTGCTAGAAGTCAATTAGATGAATTGGAGTTTGAACTTGATCGCCTAAAAAATGCGAGTGTGGGAACTTCAAAAGCTGGTGCAGCTGTACGAACATTTGTAGGATCAGGTTTGGATAAAGCTAGTTGTGATGAGTTACGAGCTGCAGTTATCGATGAAAACAGTGAATTCTCTACAAGCCCTCGGTTAGGTTGTCTGAAACTTGCCCTCATGATTTGTCTTGATGCAAATAGCTCTAGAGCTCGTAATTTTGTACAGTCGACAGCTATTCCTGATGTAACTGATGCACAGAAGGCTGTTCTTTCAGATTTGTATTATAAATTAACAGATGTGCGCTATACAGATAGCCAGCTGTTTGCATCTAGTGATGCACAAAATGATGAAGTGCTGAGAAAGCTTCGTCTTGAGATAGCACAGCACACTCGAGCAGTACGTATGCTTGGGGCGCTAAATGATAAGTTACACCAGTATTATAATAAAGCATTAGCCGATGTGGCTATGATAAAACTTGTTTTGGATGATGAGGATACGCAAAAAGAGTTGCAGACTACGCCGGCAGTTGAAGCAGTCAAAAATCGTATTTCCCTCCTTGAGGATGCCATAGCGAATGAGCAGGTTGTTTTTATGGATAGATTGAGCTATCCGGCGCGTACAGCAAAATATGTTTGTGGGCATTGTGGTGCCAAGAATGATGCAGTCTCTATTCTATATTCCAGGATGCATACTGCTGATGAGTCAGATTATATTACTGCGCAGCAATGTCTGCTTGGGCAGGCAAAAGCCACCTTGAATGAACGAAGTATTATTCATGATACTTGCATTTTTGCGCCTGTTTCTTGTACCTGTGGATATGTTAATGTGCCCAGTACTATGTTCATCCAAGCATACCGATTTGGGGTATTGCGCCGTTGGTCGGAAATGCCACCTAAGGGATTCAGCAATAAGGCTATAATAACATATGGAGCAGATGTAGTACAGGAGCTGGTGAAAGATAATTCAGACTGTTTGCCTCAGATTGTCGAAGATATTCAGGAAGATATCTTGCCTGAGGTTAGCTATTCCGATATATTTAGCAGTCAGACTTACGAAGCATATTTGTCGTCACTTGAGTTGCAGGCAAAGAGTGATATGCTTGATAATATAGATACACGGCATAACAAATTTTTAGGGTATCTTATTTCACAGCTGCATATTTATAGCATTGGATATACAGAAAGCGATTTTATTTATTCATGTATAGAAACATTTGCAACAGAAACATTTAGGATTACTGCAGATAAGTATCTCGAAACATCCAAGCGCGTTGAGGAACTGAAGCTCGTTCTAGCTGTTGTATCTAATGAAAATTTCACAAAGAACTTTACACCTTACAGCGATATCTTCCTCAGTACAGATTATATTAAACCGCTTCTTGCTAAAAATATCTCGGTGCCAGTTGTAGCTCAAATATCTTCCTGGCTCTATCCGGAGGATATGCTGCAGCAGCTTACTAATTATATAGAAGAGGCTTGTTATCAGCAAAATACATTGTACGAGACGCTCATTAATGAATGTTCACAAATAAGGGAAAAATTCATAGAGATGGAGCGCACTGCTAAGGGTGATATAAACAACTCTTTGCAGGTGGTTATGGCTAATAACTTATTTACTATACGTGCAAATCGCAGTACTACAGATAAAGTTTTATCGTCTGGTATAGGTTTCCTGGTGTGGGAAAAACTACAGGATTTGTATCCTGTTGCATTGCTGAATACAATAATCTCAAATAGAAAGGTGCTATATAAAACATCTTTGTTTAAACGTGTCTTTATGCAGAATAGCCAGACATCGGTAAAGAGGATAGTACATGATATATGTTGTATGACGAGTGGTCAAAATCGCATTAGCAATAATGTCAATATTACTGATCAGGATAGCATACTGACTGCATTGTTAGATTCTTGTTTAAATGCTGTAAATACGGATGCTTTGGTCATGGCATTGGGAATTAACAAGGAAACCCTTTTACGGATTAAGGCAAGCAGTATACCCTCGCTTGCAGAGGCACGGCGGCTTATTATTTATGAAGCATTAAATACAACCTGTTACCCATATTTGTCAGCATTTGCAGATGGGGAGACAATTGATGGTTTCGCTGAACGTTTAAAAGCTGAACGTTTAGATTCTGGAGAGATAGACTCTGCTGAGTTAGATGTGTACACGGAGGCAGAGGTTGCAGCTGCGTTCTATTTGGTATGCTCGCCTTTTGGCGATACTGCAAATAATTTAAGGGGTGATCTAAATGCCATTAACACATTCACAAGACAAAGTTATACCAACACATTTGGTGCTTCGTGAGGGTGTGAATGTATTTAGAAATTACATTGAAAGCATTGAGCGTTCTGTAACCCCAAATTGTGTAAAGCATATTACCTCAGATAACTATTTGCAGTTTGCGCAGCAGCTTTCGACCAAACCAATGTTTAGCAGATATTATTTGGTGTATGCTAACGTTAAAGAGTCAGATACAAAATATTTTGACTATCTTCATTCGTTGTCGGTTTGCGGGTGGGTTCGTCTAATTATCACTGTTCGAAGTAAATCAATGTTTGACTTAATAAGGTGTCATCACTTCTTTAGGGATTACAAGATATTAGACTGCTATAACGTTACTATTAGGGTGATGGATGCATATATTCGTGATGAGCTTTTGCGTTGCGGTTGTAACCCTAAATTTGTGACTGCATCAGCAGTTACTAGAATACGGCGTAGAGCTAAGTATAAGGCGTATGTGCTTGATTCGGTATTACCTTTACTTGCAAGAACCAACTTGTCAAAAAGAGTTGTTGAAAGTTACATATCGCCGTACACAGGTGTGAGTTTACAGAATATTGGAACACAGTTTTTTAACCCGTCTAAGCAGGAGGTTATTGCATCTTACTTGTTTCGCTATAGACGTTATATTACTAATATCTATAGACAGGTTCAGAACTATGTTTCGGATTGGTTTGAGCTTTATGACGAATATATCGATGGGCGTCTCTGTGAGGAAACAGTTGCTGATTGGGTTGATACAGAGGGGAGCAAATTCGGAATAGCACAGGAATATCAGGCCCGAAGATGGTTGAGGTCATTCAGCAGCCTATCTTATGATTTCATGTCTATTGTATTTGTTATATTGGAGGAAAACACGAACGCTTCGAACAATCAGCAGTTATTGGCGCTATATAAAATATTTAGGATGGTGAGCTGTACATGAGCGTTGATTTGGATTCTTTTATACATGCTACTGAAGGAGAGAAAGTTCAATTGTCGCCTAAGGAAAGCAAAGGTCTGCAATATCCCTTTTTGTATGTGACTGAAATCACGGATGTGGAAGTGCGTCATCTAGTTGATTCCGGCATTTTACAGAGAGAACCATTAAGCAGTGAATACCTGCAGCTTTTTTTAAAGAATGATGGTTATCGTCTTTTGGGGTATGTTGCTCTGAACTTTAGTACGGTGCTGCATCTAAATTATCTTAGGGAACATGATGTACAACTTAAGGCTAATCGAGACTCAAAAATGAGTATTACCCATGAGTTGTTTGAAGATTTGTTATTATCGAGGTGATTGCTATGGTATCTTACACAAATTATTTTACGTTATCTCACGAATTGCAAGAAGTTGGGTTTAGTGCTCCGACGCCCGCATTGACGGAAGGGATGAATTATTCAGAGGAAGATCTGCGGTCTGCACTTGAAGAGATACTAGGATGTATTAACACACTGGACGATTACAGTACACTTGTTGATATCCTGAATGGAATGAAAGACAGAATAACATTGCGCTTCTTATATATTTTTTATCAGGCGTTAGCATCTGTAGAAGAGCGTGTGTGGGCATCTGCAGGGATGCATCCTCCTATACGAGAGCTTGTTGATGATCATATTGATTTGCTGTTAGATCAGTATACTGATTATATACTTGTTCTTGAGCAGGGCTTGGTAGATTGGACAAAAGAAAATGGTTTTTTTGATGACCCAGTTGCTTATGAGTTCATTCTTAAACGTAATCAGATATTTGCTAAGTACTCTGTGTTGGCAGGTGAAATTATTAATGGACATTGCTAGATTGCTGTTATTATTAGTTTTTCCTGCCATACTTTATATTATATATAACAGTAACGAAGAGGAGACATCTAAAATCGAATCTACCAGAAAGATAGATTCAACAAGTTCGCCGGTAGAGGAATCTGGCGATAGTTTATATATGTCAGAGGATTTCAATATTGATGATCTTATATCAGCATCCAGGAGGGAACAAAAGTGATTGCAGCCCATACAACAGAATTTTTGGAGTATGCGTTACTAGATACGTGTGCTCTGTCTGCAGATAAGAATAAGTGTCTTGCAGTTTTGCGTAAGGCAATATTTAGAAATACCAAGGATGGTAGGCCATTTTTGCGTTTATGTTTTGAAGATACTCATGGGTATATCATAATCGGAAGAATGTTTGACATACCGGATCCGCAAGGCTATGGTGCAAAAATAACTGCCATGATTGGAAGACTTGTGTTAATTGAATATACGCTTGATTATTTTAATGGGACATCATTAAGCATAACATCTATTTCTTTGCTTAAAGAAGAGGCGGCAGCAAAGTATGCGGGCTTTTTTGTCGGAAAGTATATCCAAGCAGAATCGCATCTGCTGTCGTGTAATTCTCAGATTCTAGTTCGAAATATTCCCCAACAATTGAATGAGTTCCGGCAGTGTTACTGTAATCTGGAATTCCTAGTCGGTGTAAGCGAAGAAACGATTAGTAAGGGGTTGCGCGGATACATACTTTCAATTATAGATAAAGTGTTGAAAATATCGACAGATGCCTCACATGAAGCAATTGTGGCATTTTTATACGCTGTGGTAACATGGGTACATACACGGCAAGAAGTTGACTCCAGTTTTGATGATAACGATATGCTCTTTGTTGCAAGTATGATGTCTCGAAAGGTGGATGCCGCTAATGCAGGCATGGGCAGTTTGTCAAATAAGCTATCTGAATTTGCCGCGTTATTTGTCGGTAATGCAAAAGTAATATCTAGTGATACATATGCACTATATAATATTTGGAAAACATTGGTCGAAGCTTCAAATATTGCTGTGTTAGAATCAAGATTGCCTGTCGATGGTTTCTGTGCTTACCGCACTTATACGATTAGGAGAAGTTAACATGTATGATGTGTACTTAACCGCAACCTTAGGTGATGGGACGTATAAACTATTATTTGTTGATCAGTGTTTAACAGAACGTAAGGACTATATACAAATCTGTGATTACAATACCCTGGATAGATTGTTGCACTCCAAGGATTTGGTGTTTCATAATGTCAAGTGCGATTCCGCGCATAATCTTTTGTCTTCGAATATACGAGACAATAGTGAGACAGCAGTGAAAGAGTCGCTACACATTTTAAAGCCAGAGTATACTCTGTGGGATCTCCTTGAGGTTCTTATTAGCTGCAAGGCATCTTTCATTTATCGAGGTGTGGAATATCAATTTCGTGATTTGGTATTTGACATCTCTAGGGATCTTATAAAGCTTCAGCCGCATGAGGGTAGTAATGTATCAGCGATATTATGGTCAATTGCAAGCTCCAGTATCAATTCACCGGCTTTGACTGTCTCATGTCCCGCCAAGGGGGTTAGCACTGACTTTTTTGAGCATTTTGATGGTGTGTGGAATATAATTCCTTCAGCCTCTACAATTAGGTTTTCATTACGAATGAGACACTGTAAATACGCGTGGTCTTTTGTTCATAGCATGCTTAGGTTTAATGCCGAGGAATTAGCTTACCTAGCTGAGGCATATCTGTGTACATTTTCATATTTGTTAGGTACAGAAATTGGTTTATATTTTATGAGAGCCATAAATGGGATAAATACAGCGGGTACTGATAGATATAGTTCCTACTTCGATCTGTTAGCAAGTACTGCTGTATTTAGGTTTGATGTTGAGTTTCCCAGCGTAGCAAAAGTTATTGCTCAGCTTAGCAAGAATCCGTTATATGTTTATGAAGCTCTGAAGCCTAAGCTCCACAGCACTCAGGAATCGGTAGTATTCTTAGAGGAATATTGTGGTGAGTGTGGTTCTTATTATGATGCCTTATTTAAAGGGGTGACAACACAAATTACATCGGATAAATCAATTGCTGATTATGAGTATGCTTGTAGTCAGACTCTTCATGACTCTCTGCAGAGATTGATTATTGGTATATATAAGTACAGACTTGCACTAATGTCTACGCCAATGCTTTATATGCCTCATGCGCTGTCATTGTCGGGTGGAGCACTATTAGTAGAAAGGAATTCATAAAATGTTCTCTTTTGTTCATAAACATGTTGAGTTAGCGGATGCTGTAAATAAATTTTTCTCCTCCTCTAGCTCTACAACAAAGAATCATTTGGTATGCGTAAATTATGTCCCAGTAACTACATTCTCCGGTAACAGCAAAGTGTACTCTATGCTAAGTAAGCAGGGAAATAGCTCTTTGATCCTTTCATTGAAGAAGTCGTACAGTTCTCGTCCCGAAGATCCGGGCTTTTTCCGTTCTAAAATCCTGGGCTTAGATGCTCTGCAATCAACAATTATTGATATACGTTCTCAGATGTCTGCAGGTCATCTTGGCGACAGGGGTATAACATTAACTGATATGCTTGAGACTGTATCTCAAGCATTGGAGGATTTACTTGAAATAACGGATTCTCCTGCCGCATTATCTACAGAATTTTCTGATTTAAAAGCAGGGATTGAAACTGTATTTTCTGAGATGTCGAAATCGTCTATTTCAGATACTACAGCTTTGCTGCAACGTTATCTAAATGATTTGTTATCTTGGATTACAAAGATTCGTGGTATCCCGGAGGGTATTACAGATTTGTTTGCATTCGTGGAAAAGAGCTTCAGTTCCCCACCTAGTGTGATTTCATTTATTGAGGAACTATCTGCGATAAATATCTTAACAGAGGACTTCCGAAATCTTCAAGATGACATGACTTCTGTAGGTGCGGCCGCAAGACTCACCAAAGAGCGCATCGCATATGATCAGCATATGTTGCATGCTAATTATGAGCTTCTTTCCGTATTTGTATCAAAACTTTCACGTGATCGCTATGATGTCCCCATGCAGGAAACCTATAGACGTTTAAAGGAATATGTGCCAATTGCAATGAAGTTTTGGCATATCTATAATCCTCTACTTGATTCGCATCCTGTTTTCCATAGGCGGATATGGGATACACTAGCCGAGAAATTTAATATAATAAAGACGGCAGAGGTAGTAACAAATTTATGCGGCGCAAATGGGCATAAGATGGATGTTGAGGACGTAACGTATTCGTCGAGTGATGTTACTACAGAGTACATTGGACACATTTATTATGGTATGTGTTCAGACTTTAATAGTATCTTTAAAGACGAAAGAACTGTTCCTGAAGTAAACCAACTTTTAGTTTATAGAGTGTCTCCTAAGCAAGAGCGCTGGATGCCAAATACAATTGTGTATACACCATTCCTAGCTGAAGCAGTTGTATTAAAAATGCTAGAGACTGCCAAAACGTTGGATGAGTATCAGGGGAAAGAAACATATTATATTGCGGATAATGCAGATGCTAGTTGTAAGCTGCTTTTTCATGCTGAGGATGACGGATATGGGAAAGTATCTGATATTGTTACTTTGTATACGACAGGTGTAGCTTCTTGCGCGGATGACATCGTTCAGAATCTGTCACTGATAGATGCAGCCTTGATCCGCGTGGTTGTAGAATCACTAAATATAAACACTGTCAATTACTCTCAGTTGCAAGCTGTGCTGAAGCATATGAGTGATTCTCTCAATAAAGCAAATCTGGTAAGTATCGGCAGTGAGTGGCTGTAGACAGCTGGAGGTATAAAATGACAGGTAAATGTGCAGTACTTCATAACTTGATAACCTGCCCCTTAAATGAAAGAGATAGACTTGAGGAATTAGCAAAGGAGGCAGATATCCAGGATATACTTGGGTTACAATATGGTACACATATTATTCTTATTATCGCCTGGTTACGACAGAAGATAGAACTTAAAAGTGCGGATATAGAGTCTCTGATGAGTGGGAATCCTCGAAGTAAAGCTACTGCTAGGCGCTTGTGGAAAATCGCTCTTAGTGCTACAGTTCCCGGGGAGAGAGCCTTGGTTTTCGGAGGAAACATTATCCTTCCTAAAGGTGAGCATATACTGCTTGCAGAGGTTACTCAGGCATTACAGTTACTTAATCCAGAGCATCCAATACAGATCCTTCTACAAGATGTTTGCAAAAAGCATTATACTATAAACTATTTGGACTATAAAGGTCTAGAAGAACTAATACAGTTAATCAAATTCCCTATAACATCATTAGCAGCCCTTATCCTTAGTTTAGGGTATAAGTATTTGGTGGGAAACCAGTACCTTGATAAAGGAATCATAATTGGTACCACGAATTCTAATTCTCATGAGATGTGTGCCTTGTACGGTAGGGGAAAGTACAAAATAATGCCATTTAATACATTTATGTTTCTAGCATCTCAAGATGCGTTAACTACACCACTATCGGAGTATGAGGCATGTCAGCTGGGAGTATTCACTAATCACATCAGTAAGGAGACATAATGAGCTATATATTTTATGACGTTGAGACTACAGGTCTCAATAGAAATTCTGACATATTGTCACTAGCTGCAATAAAATGTAATGATCAGTTTGAAATACAGTCGGTGTATAATGAGTATTTCTTGTATGGCGCTGAAGTCCCATCAGGAGCTGTTGCAGTAC
>ERZ778518.2325-NODE-2325-length-10574-cov-5.030516_pt1 | contig 10574 bp, 10 predicted proteins | sample MGYA00510340_ERZ778518 | MGnify/ENA primary metagenome ERZ778518 (study PRJEB29527, sample SAMN07138967) | mouse gut metagenome | material: feces | host: mouse | place: China:Nanjing | collected 2016-01-25 ... | reverse complement strand
AAAAGTTAGGATGGTCATTATGGCAGATCTTACTCCGGGAATGATCTTCACCGATACACTTCGAAACAAGAAGCCCGACGCGCTGGCATGGATTCGCGGAAATGCACAGAATCCGCAGTTGAGCGGCATTGTCAAATTTTACGAAACACCGTATGCCGGTGTGCTGGTTGAGGCGGAAATTTTTGGACTGCCCAACATAGCAACACAGTATTCATCTGATTTTTATGCGATGCACATTCATGAAAATGGGGACTGCACCATGCCTTTTGACAAGGCAGGAGACCATTATAATCCGACCAATGCGCCCCATCCCGATCATGCAGGGGATTTGCTTCCGCTCATGGGCAGTCAGGGATATGCGTGGCTTGCGTTTTATGACAAGCGTTTTCTGCTCTCAGAGATTATTGGAAGAAGTGTGATTCTCCACAAAATGCCGGACGATTTTAAATCCCAGCCGTCAGGGGGCGCCGGTGAGAAAATCGGGTGCGGTGTGATCCGGTAAAAAACAGCAAGAGGGAGCGTGTGCGGCAGTTTTCATAAAGGAGCTGTTCAGAAAATTGACAGAGCTTGGCTTGTCTGTTTCTGAACAGCGCCTGATGGGACAAGCATCAAGCGGAGCATAGTACATGTCGGAATATGTAGTTCAGTTTTCCCACAGGATGTGGATAACTCGTTAGAACTGCATTGTTTTATATGGCTATCCACATATTTATGCACGACATCCACAAAAATATAGCCAAAGAATCTCTTGTAAATACTTAAAAATGTCTAAAAATGTCGAAAATTCTGCAAAATATTCCAAGATGAAAACGTCGATTTTGCATAAAAAATTAATAAATATGCTATTGTTTTCTGATTGCAAAAGGGATATCATAAAAGAGGAAAATAAAAGCGAAAACGGAGGGAATCATTATGGCAATTTTAGTTACAGGCGGCGCCGGCTTTATCGGCAGCCATACAGTAGTAGAGCTTCAGAATGCAGGGTATGATGTGGTGGTGGTGGATAATTTGTCCAACGCGAGTGTCAAGTCCTTGCAGCGTGTGGAGAAGATTACGGGGAAACCGGTTACTTTTTATAAGGCTGACATTCTTGACAGGGAGGCAATGGAAAAGATTTTTGACGAGCAGCAGATTGATTCCTGCATTCATTTTGCCGGATTAAAGGCGGTCGGGGAGTCTGTGGCTAAGCCGTGGGAATATTATAATAATAACATTGCGGGAACATTGACGCTCGTCGATGTGATGAGACAGCATGGCTGCAAAAATATTATTTTCTCCTCCTCAGCGACGGTCTACGGGGACCCTGCATTTATTCCAATCACGGAGGAGTGCCCTAAGGGACAGTGCACAAATCCCTACGGCTGGACAAAGTCGATGCTCGAACAGATTTTATCGGATATGCAGAAGGCAGATCCAGAGTGGAATGTAATCCTCCTTCGCTATTTTAATCCAATCGGTGCGCATCAGAGCGGTACGATGGGTGAGAATCCGAATGGCATTCCGAACAATCTGATGCCATATATCACGCAGGTCGCAGTGGGCAAGCTGGAGAAGCTTGGCGTGTTTGGCAATGACTATGATACGCATGACGGAACAGGTGTGAGGGATTATATCCATGTGGTAGACCTTGCGGTTGGTCATGTGAAGGCATTAAAGAAGATTGATGAGAAGGCAGGACTCTGCATCTATAATCTTGGCACAGGGACAGGCTACAGCGTGCTTGACATTGTGAAGAACTTTGAGGAGGCGACAGGCGTCAAGATTCCGTATGAGATAAAGCCAAGGCGCGCCGGGGATATCGCGACGTGCTACGCAGATGCTGCAAAGGCAAAGGAAGAGCTTGGATGGACCGCGCAGTATGGCATCAAGGAGATGTGCGCAGACAGCTGGAGATGGCAGTCCAACAACCCGAATGGATATGAAGAATAAGTAAAAAAATCCGCAGTCTGGGCTGCGGATTTTTTATGCACACGGGCGTATTCTCTATTCAATTACGTCAAGATTTCACCGTTTTTGTAGCGGTTGATGTAGCTGTGAATACGGTCATTTGGATTGAGCAGATCGCTGATGGAGGAGTCGTGGTTTAAGGTGTCGATAATATAGGCGATATACTTGCTCATATCGCAGCTGATATACCACTCTTTGTCCAAAAGCTCTGGTTTCTGGTAGATCATGTTGGTCGTGAGGACGCGGTAGATTAATCCCTGTTCAAATGCCTCGTCAAATTTATCCAGTCCGGCGGTAAAGAGTCCAAAGGTTGCGGCGGCAAAGATACGTTTTGCCTTGCGCTTTTTGAGGTCCGTGGCAACCTCAATCATACTCTCGCCGGAGGAGATCATATCATCTACGATAATGACATCTTTGCCCTCCACGCTGCTTCCGAGGAACTCGTGGGCCACGATGGGATTGCGCCCCTTGACAATCTTGGTGTAGTCACGCCGTTTGTAGAACATGCCCATGTCAAGCCCCATCACATTTGCCATGTAGATCGCACGACCCATACCGCCCTCGTCGGGACTGATGATCATCATATGATCCGCGTCGATTGTGAGGTCAGGGACGTTGTTTAACAGACCTTTGATAAACTGGTACGTGGGCGATACGGTCTCAAAACCATTTAGGGGAATCGCGTTCTGGACGCGCGGGTCGTGGGCGTCAAAGGTGATGATATTGTCCACACCCATGTTGACCATCTCCTGCAGTGCCAGCGCACAGTCAAGAGATTCTCTGGAATTTCTCTTGTGCTGACGGCTCTCATACAAATAGGGCATAATCACCGTGATGCGCCTTGATTTGCCGCCGATCGCAGCGATGATTCTCTTTAAGTCCTGAAAGTGGTCGTCGGGTGACATATGGTTTTCCTGACCGCACAGAGAGTATGTCAGGCTGTAGTTGGTGACATCCACCAGAAGATAGATGTCGTCACCGCGCACAGATTCCAGAATTTCTCCCTTTGCCTCACCGGTTCCAAAGCGTGGAACACGGGTCTGTATAATATAAGAATCGCGCTGATACCCCGCAAACGCAAGAGAGTCCTTGTGTTCACTCTCACGTTCGGCCCTCCATTTGACAAGATACTTGTCCACCTTGTCGCCCAGCTCCTTGCAGCCGCTCAAAGGAATGATGCCTAATGAACCTACAGGTATTGAATTGAGATTTCTTTTTTCCTCACGAACTGGCATAGAAAAACCCTCGCTTTCCGTATAAATAGTATGTACATTTTCATTTGTTTGCAGATGATGTTTTCTTCTGCATCCGGATGTCTTGACCGGTTAGTTTGCATATATCATAATTGCTTGTGATGCGTGAAAAGATCCTGTCAGAATATCGGTCCCGCAATTCGCCAAGCGAAAGATTTGTTGTGATAATGGTTGCTTTTTTGCGCAGATGTCTGTTGTTTAGGCAGGAAAAAAGCTGAGAGGAAACAAACGAGTTGGTAAGCTCTGTTCCCAGGTCGTCGATAATGAGCAGGTCGCAGTCACAGATGTCGTCCGAGATTCCGGAGGCTGCCTCCGCGCTGTCTCTGTCAAAGGTACTTTTCGACAGAAGCTCAAAGAGCTGGGAGGCGCTAAAGTATATGACCAGTCTGCCCTGATCAATCAGTTCCTTGGCTATACAACAGGATAGAAAAGACTTGCCCGTTCCTACTGTACCATAAAAAAACAAATTTCGGTAGTCCTTATGAAAGCTTTTCACAAAATTTTGGCATATTTGTACAGCTTTTGTAAATTTTTCGAGGTCCTCCCCCGCATAATAGTCATAAGAAAGCGAACAAAAGTTCTCGGTTTTGAGCAGATCGCGGATGTGGGACTGCTCATAGATCAGATCAATCTCCGCAGCGCGGAAACAACTGCATTTTTTATTGTCAATGTAACCAGTATCGCGGCATTTCTCACATGCGTAAACCGGTGACAGATAGTTCTCTGGAAAACCGTTCCTTCGCAGCAGGGAAGCCTTTTCCTCAGAGAGCTTTCTCAGGCGCTTGCGCAGTTCAGGCAGTGCCCCGGCATCGCCGTTTAGAAGTTTTCGTCCCTGCTCGAGCGAGACGGCGGCAACTTGGCGGTCCAGCGCTTCATAGTCTGGGATTTTCTGATAGACAGTCTCGGTGTTTTGCTCGAGACGGCGTCTTGCGGCACGCTGTTTTTCCTCATAAGAGCGCATGATTGCGTCGTGTTGGCTGTTTGTCAGTGGCATGTTCATTCCCCTTTTATTCTGCCTGTAGCGTTGAGCGATGATGGACAATTGCCTAATTGCTCAGGATATTTTGCTCGAGTGCATCAAAGTCATATGTATTCTGAGCAAAATTGTTGAATTTATTCTTGGTTGTTACGATATTGTTGCTGCTGTCATTTTTGCGCTGCTTGTCCGTGATCGCACAGATGCGCTTGTAGGAGGCGTCAGCCGCCGGAATATCTGCCTTGTGATGGACACCTGCCTGATACCATTTGGTGAGGATACCGTCCGCGTAGGCGAAGCGGTTTCTGTCCGTCGTCAAGACAGTCTTGTCGCACGCTTCCTGTATCACATCTAACCAGAACCCATACTCCTTCGTCCATTTGTTAATGTACTCGAGCTCTTTGGGCGCAGGGTCTGCGTTTTTGCCAAGTGATTTCATGATGGTGTAGACCACCTTGTCATATTTGCGGGAAGCGCTCTGGGCATCCGCAGGAGACACAATACCCTGCTCATGCCACGCGAGTGCGACTTTTTCCATATATCGGAAATCCTTCTTGCCGCGCTCCACACAGTGCTGTACCAGATAGTCAATGAGGTCTGTGGAGAAACCAAGCCTGTCATATAAGAACAGGATGGTCTCCATGTCGCTGCGCGTTAGCTGCCGCGCGACATACTGTTCTGTGACCAGCAGGAGCTGCTCGATATCCTCATTGTTCTTAAAGTCTGAGAGATCGTCAAGAGAGTAGTCCGGTCTGGTGATTTTGCTGTTTCTGTTCGTTCCATCTGCGGGCAGGCTGCCGTTGTCAGCAGCATTATTTTTGGGAGATTGCTGCGTCACAGTGGATCTGGCAGTCATGCCCGTCAGCATGGAGGCCGGTCTGACAAATGACAAGACCGGTGTGATACGGGGAGCTGTTCTGGGCGCCTCGTATACGTTCTCAAGGGAAAGTACCCTGATTCCAGACAGGTTGTGAGCCGCGTCGAAGTCGAGTGCCAGAAGCTGTCTGGACTCCCAATACATCAGCGACCTGAGCACATCCTTTTCTGTATAGTTAAACTTGTCCGCAATATCTGTCACGCTCGTTGGGAGATTTGCGTTCATCATGCGGATCAGAAAAAGATAAATTTTGAGTTGTGCATCGTTGGCATCCGCCATGTATTCATCAATGAATAAATTGGAAATAGTTGTCTGATCATTTGTGGCAGCCCGATAAATATTGACACGATTCATAATACCTCACCCGTCCTGTAAAAAATTCCTTCGTATGGTCCGGCGTGGGAGGCGCCGGCATGTGGAAGGTAAGTGTATTGTAGCACACTTATGCAAAAAAGCAAGCCCCCGACCCCGCGCAAACCCTTGTGAATACTGGACTTTTTGGCAATGTGGATACTGTGGATACTGTGGATAGCCGCATCAGAAGGGGGCATTTCCCCGTCAAATCCCTGAGGAAGAATGTGGATGAAAGCAAAAAATATCCACACGCTGTTTTGCCTTTGCGGGTGCCAAAAAATGTGGATATTGTGGATAATTACATGCCAAGCAGGTTTTCACCGATTTTTACAACATCCCCGGCGCCCATAGTTATCAACAAATCGCCGTTGATACAATTTTTTAATAAAAAATTTTCAATCTCGTCAAAAGACGGGAAATAATAACATTCTTTGCCAAGTTTTTGCAGTTCACGCAGCAGATCTTTCGAGCTGATGCCGATGGTGTTTTTCTCGCGTGCGGCATAGATGTCTGTCAACACGATTTTGTCTGCGAGCGTGAGTGCGCTTGCAAAGTCGTGCAGAAATGCCTTGGTGCGCGTGTAGGTGTGCGGCTGGAACACGCACCACAGGTTTTTGTGCGGATAGTTGGCAGCCGCTTTCAGCGTGGCAGTGATCTCGGTAGGGTGGTGTGCATAGTCGTCGAGAATCTTGATGCCGCACATTTCGCCTTTTAATTCAAAACGTCTGTCCGTTCCCGAAAAGGAGGACAGGGCGTCGCGCACCGTCTTATAGTCTATGCCGAGAAGGTCTGTCAGGGCGATGACGGAAAGAGAGTTTAGGATATTGTGCTCCCCGACGACGCCAAGGTTTACCGTGCCGCAGTTTTCGCCTTTTTTCATGAGGGTGTAGGAGGCGCGCCCGAGCGCATCATAGCGGGCGCCGGCAAAGCTGTAGTCGGCATCGGCTGCGGCGCCAAACGTTATGACGCGGCAGCGAAGCCCCTCAGTGAGCTGTTCAACATGGTCAATCTGGCGGTTGATGATCAGACACCCGTCATCAGGAAGGAGTTCGGCAAACTTCCGAAAAGAGCGACGGATATCCTCAATATCCTGAAAGAAGTCCATATGGTCCTCCTCGATGTTCAGGATTATGCTGATGTTCGGGAAAAAGCTCAAGAAGGAGTTGGTGTACTCGCATGCCTCCGTCACGAAATAGTCGGATTTGCCGACACGGATATTGCCGCCGATGGACTTTAGGATGCCGCCGATGGACAGGGTCGGGTCAGTGTCCGCCGACAACAGCACTTCAGAGATCATGGAGGTCGTGGTCGTCTTGCCGTGTGTGCCGCTGACAGCGATGGCAGTCTTGTAATTTTTCATGATCTGGCCTAACAGGTCCGCGCGCGTCATGAGCGGGATATCTTTTTCCACGGCCGCAGCGAACTCTGGATTGTCCTGTGCGATGGCAGCCGTGTACACGACAAGGTCAATGTTGTCCTCAATGTTGCTGGCCATCTGTGGGTAGCGGATCTTGGCGCCCAGTGCGGCAAGGTGCTGGGTGAGCGGGGACTTCTTGGCGTCAGAGCCGCTTATATCAAAGCCGGCATCGAGCAAAATCTGTGCAAGGCCGGACATGCTGATGCCTCCGATGCCGATGAAATGTACATGGATGGGGTGATTGAAATTTATCTGATACATTGTTTTATGTTCCTTCCTGAAATAGATTCTTCTTTTATAATATACACCTCATAAGAGAACTTTTCCATAGGTAAAAAAATAAATTGTGTTCTCCTATATACATATGATGCCAAGCAGCAAATTATCCAAAATATGCGAAATTTTTCAAATTTTGTATTAAGCTTTGTCAAATAGCACCGATATATCTTATGTAACCATGAAAAATATATAAAAATATTCTTGTGAAAGCCATGAAAGTTGTTTCCTTTAACGAAAATGTATGTTATAATATAGTAGGGTCTGAAACCCATTATTAAGCAAGTAGGGGTGACAACATGATTAAAAAAGAAATGATCGCCATGCTTTTAGCAGGTGGACAGGGTTCGAGACTGGGGGTCCTGACATCGAAAATGGCAAAACCGGCTGTTGCTTTCGGCGGAAAGTACCGAATCATTGATTTCCCGCTCAGCAACTGTATTAATTCCGGTATCGACACAGTCGGAGTGCTTACACAGTATCAGCCGTTAAAGCTGAACACACACATCGGTATCGGTATTCCATGGGATTTGGACCGCAATGTCGGTGGCGTGACGGTATTACCGCCCTATGAAAAGAGCAGTGAGAGTGAATGGTATACTGGAACTGCCAATGCTATCTTTCAGAATCTTGAATATATGGAGAACTATAATCCTGACTATGTGCTGATCCTCTCAGGGGATCATATTTACAAGATGGATTACGAAGTGATGCTGGACTTCCACAAGGAGAGCGGTTCGGAAGTGACCATCGCTTCCATGCCTGTTCCAATTGAGGAGGCAAAGCGTTTTGGCATTGTGATCACTGACGAGAACAAGAAGATTATTGACTTTGAAGAGAAGCCAGAAAATCCGAGAAGCAATCTCGCTTCTATGGGAATTTACATATTTAACTGGAGAACGCTCAAAGAGGCACTGATCGCCAAAGCAGACCAGCCAGCGCTTGATTTTGGAAAACATGTCATTCCATACTGCCATGAGAAGGGCTGCCCGATGTATTCCTACGAGTTTAACGGATACTGGAAGGACGTGGGGACGCTGAGCTCTTATTGGGAAGCCAATATGGAGCTGATCGATATTGTTCCCGAGTTTAATCTCTATGAGGAATACTGGAAAATCTACACCAAGAGCGAGATTCTCCCGCCCCAGTATATCGCGCCGGACAGCGTAGTAGAGCGCAGTATCATCGGAGAAGGCGCTGAGATTTATGGACAAGTTTTCAATTCGGTGATCGGCTGCGGTGTCACGATCGGAGAAGGGACTATCGTGCGCAATTCTATTATCATGAATCAGGCACAGATAGGTGACAAGTGTACGATCGAGAAGGCAATTATAGATGAGTTTGCACAGATTGGCAGCGGTACACAGCTTGGCACACTTCCTGAGAAGGAGAATGATACCAGACCGGACATCTACAATAGCGGACTTGTCACAATTGGAGAGAAAACAGTTGTTCCCGCCAATGTTAAGATCGGTAAGAATGCTGTCGTGATGGGTGAGACAGTGGCGTCTGATTACCCAAACAGCGTTTTGGACAGCGGCAAGACATTGATAAAGGTGGGTGAGTGATATGAGAGCATTAGGTATTGTATTAGCAGGTGGAAACAGCAGAAAGATGGGAGCGCTCTCCCACAAGAGGGCGATCTCAGCCATGCCGATCGCAGGCAGTTATCGGAGTATAGATTTTGTGTTGAGTAATATGTCCAACTCACACATCCAGAAGGTTGCGGTGATCACGCAGTATAATTCAAGAAGCCTTCATGAGCATTTAAGCTCCTCAAAGTGGTGGGATTTTGGACGCAAACAGGGAGGTTTATACACATTTACACCGACAGTCACACCGGAGAACAGCAACTGGTATCAGGGGACAGCGGACAGTATTTACCAGAATCTCCTATTTTTAAAAAGAAGTCACGAGCCATATGTAGTGATCGCGACAGGCGATTGTGTCTACAAGATGGATTACAATAAAGTGTTAGAATATCACATTGCAAAGAAGGCGGACGTTACGGTGGTCGTAAAGGAGATGCCGGAGGACGCAGATGTGGACAGGTACGGCGTTGTCAGGATGAACGACGACGGCCGTATTGAGGAGTTCGAGGAGAAGCCGATGGTGGCACGGTCTAAGACCGTATCATGCGGGATTTATGTGATCCGCCGCAGACAGCTCATCGAACTGATTGAGAAGAGCGCTGAGGAGGGAAGGCACGATCTCGTGCAGGATATCCTGATACGCTATAAAGATGTGAAGCGGATATACGGATACAAGATTGAATCCTACTGGAGAAACATCGCGACAGTTGAGGATTACTACGGTACCAATATGGATTTCCTCAAGAAAGAAATCCGCGATTATTTCTTCAAACAGTATCCCGATGTATATTCCAAGGTCGATGACCTGCCGCCAGCGAAGTATAACCCGGGGGCTCATGTCAGAAACAGTCTGGTATCGAGCGGTTGTATCATCAACGGCACAGTGGAAAATTCCATCTTGTTTAAAGAGGTGTTCGTCGGCAACAATTGTACTATTAAAAACTCCATCATTTTAAATGATGTGTATCTTGGCGATAATACCCACATTGAAAACTGTATTGTAGAAAGCCGTGATACCATTCGCGCAAACTCACACCATGTCGGGGAGACTGGCATCAAGGTTGTGGTAGAGAAGAATGAGAGGTATGTTCTGTAAAAATTTGAATCAATGACTTGCAAAAGGGGGACAAAAGAATGAGAATAACAGATGTTCGCGTTCGCAAAATCACAAAAGAGGGAAAAATGAAAGCAGTAGTTTCTATTACGCTTGATGATGAATTTGTAGTTCATGACATCAAGGTCATCGAGGGTGAGAAGGGGCTTTTCATCGCGATGCCAAGCAAGAAATCCGCAGACGGAGAGTATAGGGACATTGCACATCCAATCAATTCCAACACAAGGGATACGATCCAAAAGACAATTCTTGAAAGTTATGAGAAGGCGCTCTTAGAGCCAGACGAAGAGACCGTTTCTTAGAATATTGAAATAAAATGTGGGTAAGAGAGCCATCCGTTCATAGCGGGTGGCTTTTTATGCACAGACCCGTGATTCTCTTCTTTCATGTTCGGGTTGAAAAGAGACCGTATGTATGGTATGCTGATATAGAATCTAAGAATACAAAGGAGTCAGTTGATGTATCAGGAGACGGAAAAATTTAAGAAGTATGGAAAACTGTTTATGCCATTGGTGGGCGCAGCGCTCCTGCTGCCGTTTTTGGCGGCAGGGATTGTGAGTGTTTGTTTGGGGAATTTTAAGCTGGATGGAAAGAAAGTCAGCATGTACACGGCTGCGATTGACGATCATGTCATTTACCTCAATTCCGATGAAGGAAAAAAGGCCGTGGAGGAGGCGGACAAGTATGTCGCGTATTTGCAGGAGGCAAAGCGGGCAGCACAGAAGAGAGGGTGGTAAGCGTTTGAGACAGGGTGAGAGTGGAAAAAAT
>ERZ778518.2324-NODE-2324-length-10582-cov-4.704379_pt1 | contig 10582 bp, 8 predicted proteins | sample MGYA00510340_ERZ778518 | MGnify/ENA primary metagenome ERZ778518 (study PRJEB29527, sample SAMN07138967) | mouse gut metagenome | material: feces | host: mouse | place: China:Nanjing | collected 2016-01-25 ... | reverse complement strand
AAAAGAACCTTTGCACTCGCAAATAAGACTGGCGGGCTGTCTGGACCTGCAATTAAGCCTGTTGCAGTACGTATGGTTTATCAGGTGGCAAATGCTGTAAAGATCCCTATTATAGGAATGGGGGGGATTGCATGTGCAGAGGATGCAATTGAATTTTTGCTGGCAGGTGCGACGGGTGTTGCTATCGGTGCCATGAATTTTGTTAATCCCTACACGACAATCGAGGTGATAAAAGGTATTGAGGAGTATATGCGTCAATATGATATTAAAGATTTGACACAGATAATCGGAACTGTAAAATAAAAAAAGTCATAACAAGTCCTCCCACAGCATACATTTTACTAGAGCGTGTACGCTGTTGGGAGGTTTTTATATGGAATTAATGAAGAAAAATATCCATACAGAACGGATAAAATCAAAAGCGTTATTGCAAGTACCATTGGAGACGGATATTAATGTGTCTGATGCAAAACCAGATGTCGCGAAAGTGATTTATGACTGTGGAAAGATTAAGGTTGATGAGATTAAGACCGGAATGAATAAAATCTGGGTAAAAGGGCGTCTGTGTTATCAACTTTTGTATCAGACAGAGAGCGAGGACAAATCACTTGCTGGAATGGAAGGAGATATTCCTTTTATGGAGGAAATCTATCTCGATAAGCTGGAAGGGCAGGACAGAGTAATCTGCCGCAGCAGTCTGGATGATATGCGGGTGCACATCATTAATTCACGGAAACTCAGCATTCAGGCAGTGATGACACTTGAGCCCCGCGTGGAGGAGAGCATTGCGGAGGAATTGTGCGTAGAGCTGGATCATTCTGGGGACTCTGAGCTTGAAAAACTCGAGTACCGCAAGAAAAGTCTGGATTTCTTGGAGACAGTTGTCAAGAAAAGAGATTTGCTGCGCATTCACGAAGAGACGCGCCTGCCAGCCGGAATGCCGGATATTGGCGCCGCCCTGTGGAAAAATGCGGAGATTAGCAGCATCAGCTTCCGCCCGATGGATGAGAAGCTCGGAATCACCGGCGAGCTGAGCCTGTTTCTTGTGTACCGCGAAGATGCTTCTGGCAGAATGAACTGGTATGAGACCATGATTCCGTTTAACGGAACAGTGGAGTGCCAGAATAGCCGCGAGGGCATGATTGCCGATGTGATGTACGAGACAGGGCATGAGGAAATCTCCATCAGGGAGGATGCGGACGGCGAGCAGCGGCTGATTGGGATAGAGATGACAGTAGAGTTAGAGATTAAGCTCTATGAGAAGGAGAGCACGTCCATTGTGGCAGATGTGTACGGCGTGAGCTGTGAGGTGCAGGCAGGAATTGACAGCAGGCAGTTCCGCAATCTGTGCACAGAGCAAAATATTGAGGAGAAGCTGACACGCAGTATCCGCTTAGAGGACGCAGACCCCAAGATTTTGCAGGTGTGCCACAGCGATGCGCGGGCGAAGCTCGAGGAGACTGTATTTAAGGAGGGAATGCTGCGCTTTTCTGGAGAGATTGAGCTGCAAGTGCTGTATGCCTCGAACGAGGGCGGCGCGGGACTGTATCCAGTGCGCACCAGTGTGCCGTTTGAGATTGAGCGCGAGCTTGCGGGCGTAGATGAGTCGCAGGTTGAACAGTACTCGCTGTCCGTGCAGATTCCACAGCAGACAGTGAGCATCAAAGACAGCTCGCAGCTTGAGTGGCGCGGGACGATGAATATCGAGCTGCGGCTCTACAGTGCAAAGAGCGAGGATATTCTGACAGAGCTGAGCGTCATGCCGCTCAATGCGGACGTGCTGGAAAAACTGCCGGGATTTGCGATTTATTATGTCAAGCCGGGTGATTCGCTCTGGCAGATTGGCAAGAAATATTATGTGAGCGTAGGACGAATTAAGGAAATGAATAATATGACGGAGGACGACATCAAGGCGGGCGACAAACTTTTGATTGTCAAATAACTTCAAAAAATCGAGCAGGTTACCTGCTCGATTTTTGTGTGGACTTTTTACTGTGCTCTTGCAACGACAGTGCCGTCTTCTGTTGTGGTGACAGTATCCTTTGGCGGCTCTGTTGTCTCGGTCTTTGGCTTCATCAAATTGTCGAATTTTTCCAGTACGGCATCGTAAGTTTTCTGTGAGATTTCAGGAAGCTTGCCGCCCCACTGTTTCTCAGCCTTCTCATATCCTTTGAGGAAAGCGTCGCGCATCTTCTCAAGCTGTTTGGGATCATTGCCCGCAAGAGAGGTTGCGAAGGATACGATGCGGTCTGAGGTCTGCTTTACACCCCAGTATCCATTCTCTGAGATGGATTCCTGCGCCTTTTTCTGTGTCGCAGCGTCAACCTTGTAGTCTCCTTTTGCGAGGAACTGCCAGATATTGTTTGCCTGACCAAACGTGTTAGTCTGTGTAGAGAGCATACTATGTACAAGATCTGTCAACTGGCTCTGGCGCTTCTCCTGATCTGCCTTGAGCTGGGCAACGATGGACTTTCTGTCATCTGCGGACAGTTCTCTCTTGTCATAGACTGCGGCAGAATTTTGGTTTTTATTTGTTTCTGTTTTGGAGGCTTCCTCAGTGGAAGCGTTCACTTTGTCAGCTTTGGACGCTGTACTTTCTTTTTTCTCTGCTTCAAGTGCATATAGATCAGTCGTGCTGTTATACCCAATTCCTGATAAACTCATATGGTATCCCTTCCCTTCTTATTTTATATAAAATTATGATTCCGTGTCAGTAACCCTCCATGGCAGCCGTCCAGCCCGCATCAATGCGGTATGCTGGTTTTAAGTTTATATCGTCATTATCGCATAAAAACTTTAGAATGTACAGAGAAAATCGCAAATTCATGGAAATTATTAGCAAACAAAAATATACAGCAATAAGTTACTGAATTTTACGAAAAAAGAACGTTTTTTATAAAATTTGCACAAAAAGTAGTTGAAAGTAAGAGGAGAGTGTGTTATATATATATCTGTGAGAACGAAATCTATATAAAATTTTGCGGAAATTTTGTGTGCCGCAGAGAATAAAAATGTGCAGAAAGGGGAATTTATATGGATTTTATGAGTGGGAAAGGCGTAGTGCCAATTATGGGTGCCTACATAGAGCGGGAGGTGTCTGAGTGCAGGAAGGTCACGGAGAAAGAACTCAGCGCAGGCGGAATCGCACCGGAGGCACGGGCAGCGTTCAGCCGCAAACCGTATTATGGTTCAGCCTCAATGAATTTCAAGAACCGTCCAGTCCTTAGACCATAGCGGCAAAAAGCACCGCCCAGACCCGGCATAGTGGTTTGGGCGGTGCTTTTATGGACACGGGCACATCTGCAAAAAATTTGGATAAAAATTTTCGTGGAAACTCTTGATGATATATGATAAGATGTAAATGAATATATTTATCGGAAAGGGAAAAGAAAATGGCAAGTGTAAGCATCAAAACAGTAATAGAACAGTTCAAGCTAAAAAACCTCACGCCGCAGATTGATGTGGAGAGTGTGAAAATCCACCAGCCAGACATTAACCGTCCAGCCTTGCAGTTAGCGGGCTACTTTGAGCACTTTGAGGAGACCAGACCGCAGATTATTGGGTTTGTCGAGTATTCTTATATGAAGAATCTTCCCGAGGACCGCAAGAAGGAGGTGTACCCCAGCGTCATCTCAGAGAAAACGCCCTGCATTATCTTCTGCCGTGACTTGCATCCTGACGAGATGTTTATGGAGACAGCGCTCAAGTGCAATGTTCCGCTTTTGATGACAGAGAAGCCTACTTCGGCATTTATGGCGGAGATTATCCGGTGGCTGAATGTAAAGCTGGCGCCCTGTATCTCAGTGCACGGCGTGCTGGTAGATGTCTACGGCGAGGGTGTGCTCATCACGGGCGAGAGCGGAATCGGCAAGAGCGAGGCAGCGCTGGAGCTGATTAAGCGCGGGCACCGCCTTGTGTCAGATGACGTGGTAGAAATCCGAAAAGTGAGTGACGAGACACTCATTGGCTCAGCGCCCGACATCACGCGGCATTTTATTGAGCTGCGCGGTATCGGAATCATTGATGTCAAGACGCTGTACGGTGTGCAGAGTGTTATGGACACCACCAACATCAATCTCGTGATTCGTCTCGAGGACTGGGACAAAGAAAAGAAATACGACCGCTTAGGACTTGAGGAGAACTTTACAGAATATCTTGGCAATAAGATTGTGTGCCACAATATCCCGATTCGTCCGGGGCGGAATCTGGCGATTATCTGCGAGTCGGCGGCAGTCAATTACCGTCAGAAGAAGATGGGTTACAATGCTGCGCAGGAGTTGTACCAGCGCGTACAGAACTCGCTGTCAAAGCCGCGTGAGGACGACGAGGAATAAAATGAAAGAATAAAATCATAAAAAAGCAGTTTGATACAAAGAATACAACAATGAGAAGGAGATGGAAAAATGGCGAAGTATTGTTTTGGCGTAGACTTAGGTGGAACCTCGGTGAAACTCGGATTGTTTGACCCAGAGGGAACCGTGCTTGAAAAGTGGGAGATTCCCACCAGAAAGGACGAGGGCGGCAGCAAAATCCTGCCGGATATTGCAAAGTCGATCTTAGATAAGGCAGCAGAGAAAAATATTGCCAAGGAAGAAGTAGCCGGTGTGGGCATCGGCGTTCCGGGTCCTGTGGACGGCAAGGGTATTGTACATAGGGCGGTGAACCTTGGCTGGGACGTAATGAATATCAATGAGACGCTCGGCGGGCTGCTTGGAATGCCTGTCAAGGCAGGAAATGACGCCAATGTGGCAGCGCTCGGCGAGATGTGGTGCGGCGGCGGAAAAGGCTACACGAATATGGTGCTTGCCACACTCGGCACAGGCGTCGGCGGCGGCATTATCATCAACGGCGAGATGGTGACAGGCGCGACAGGTGCCGGCGGCGAGATCGGGCATATCCATATTGAGGACAATGAGCCAGATGCGTGCGGCTGTGGCAACCATGGCTGCCTCGAACAGTATGCCTCGGCGACAGGCGTTGTGCGGCTGGCAGAGCGTAAGCTGGCAGCATCGGACAAGGACAGCGTACTGCGCGCCGCAAAAGCAAACGGCAGACTGAGCGCGAAGGCGGTGTTTGACGCTGTGAAGGCGGGCGATGAACTTGCCTGTGAGATTGCGGAGCAGTTTGGCGACTATCTCGGCAAAGGGTTTGCGATGATTGCAGGCGTGGTCAATCCAGAAGTGTTTGTGCTCGGCGGCGGCGTGTCTAAGGCAGGCGAACTGCTGTGCGAATACGTCTCAAAATATTATAAAAAATATGTGTTCCGCGGCTCGATAGACGCGCAGTTTAAGCTGGCGACACTTGGAAATGATGCCGGCATCTACGGCGCAGCCAAACTGGTGATTGGATAACCGGATCAATGTAAAAAGAGGATAGAAAGAGGATAGAACGATTGAGAGCAGAGTTTGATGAGAAATTAAGCCAAAAACTCTACCAAAGACTGTCTGGCGTCCTACAGCCAGAGCAAATACTTGCAAATGAAAACATGTCAGCTCACACCACCTTCCGCGTAGGTGGCAGGGCTGACATCTTTGTAGAAATCAACCATGAACATGAGCTTGGGAAGGTGCTTGGCGTGCTGCAAGAAGGGGGGCTTACAAGGCTCAATGAGGATTTTTATCTCTTGGGAAACGGCAGCAACGTACTGGTGAGCGACGATGGAATCCGCGGGGTGGTGCTTCATTTGTCGAAGGCGTACAGCACAATCCAAGTGGAGGGCACATCGCTGGTCTGTGAGGCGGGCGCCACGCTTGCCGCCATCGCGCACAAGGCGTATGAGAACAGCCTGACTGGTTTTGAGTTTGCGTCGGGCATTCCCGGCAGTCTTGGCGGTGCGGTTGTCATGAACGCCGGGGCATACGGCGGCGAGATGCGCCATGTGGTTTTGCGCGTGCGCCTGATGACGCTGGCTGGCGAAATCGTGGAGAAAAGCGCAGAGGAGATGCACTTTGGCTACAGGCACAGCCTTTTAAAAGAAGAGCCGCTGATTGTGACGCAGGTCACACTCTCGCTTGCGCATGGCAGCCAGCAGGAAATCCGTGAGAAAATGGAGGAGCTGGCTGCGAGACGGCGCGAGAAGCAGCCATTGGAATATCCGAGCGCAGGTTCGACCTTCAAGCGGCCGGAGGGATATTTTGCGGCGAAGTTAATAGAGGAGGCGGGGCTTCGGGGCTTCGCAGTCGGCGGTGCGCAGGTGTCGGAGAAACACTGCGGTTTTGTTGTGAATAAGGGCGGCGCTACCGCCAGCGATGTCCGTGCGCTGATGACGCAGGTACAGCAGCGTGTGCAGGCGTCCGCGCAGGTCACAATCGAACCGGAGGTCATTATGCTGGGGTTTGAAGAATAGTCGTCATACAACACAAAAGAAAGGATGACAGGGATGAGATTTGTAATTGTGACGGGAATGAGCGGCGGCGGGAAGTCCACTGCCATGAAGATGCTCGAAGATGCGGGATATTATTGTGCGGACAATATGCCAGTGCCGCTGATTGAAAAGTTTATGGAACTTCTGGCGATGCCCGACAACGGGATTTTGAAGGTGGCGCTGGGACTCGATGTCAGGGCGGACCAGTCCTTTGAAGATGTCAACCAGCTCATCGCCAGACTGCGGGAGACCTACACATTTGAAATCCTGTTTCTCGAGGCGGCGGACAGCGTACTGCTAAAGCGCTATAAGGAATCACGGCGCGTCCATCCGCTCTCCGTGGACGGTGATCTGATGAGCGGCATCACCAGAGAGCGGGCGCTGCTTGCGAGCATCAAGCAGGCGGCAGACTATGTCCTCGACACGACAAATCTGCTGACGCGGGAGCTCAAGGCAGAGCTCGACCGCATCTTTGTCAGCAATCAGGCGTACAACAGCCTGATGGTCAATGTCATGTCCTTTGGCTTTAAGCACGGGATTCCGCAGGACGCCGATCTGGTGTTTGACGTGCGCTTCCTGCCCAATCCGTTTTATATGGACGAGTTAAAGCAGAAAACGGGGCTGGACCGCGAAGTGCAGGATTATGTGATGGGCTTTCCAGAGGCGCATGAGTTCGTGGACAAATTGACAGACATGGTAGATTTTTTGATTCCGCACTATATTAATGAAGGCAAATACCAACTGGTGATAGCGATTGGCTGCACAGGCGGCCAGCACCGGAGTGTGACACTTGCAGGGGAGCTGTATAAACGTCTCAAAGACCGGGGAGACTATGGACTCACACTGCGCCACCGCGACACGAAGTAGGTGAACTATGTCTTTTTCAGGAGAAGTGAAAGAGGAGCTTGTGAAGCTTACGAACGATGCAAGGCACTGCCAGCTTGCAGAGCTTGCGGTAATACTGGTCTATGCGGGTGCCATCAGGACAGACACATCTGGCGCGGCGCGCATTGAATTGCAGTCCGATGCGCCCTATGTGGCGGCGCGGTGCAGTATGCTTTTTGCCAGATTGTTTCATTTTACCCAGCCTGCGGGGGAGAGCGGCAACAGCCTGTCACTGTCAAAAAATGACATTCGTGTCATAAATAAGACGCTCGAGGCAATCAAATACAAAGAGGGCGACAAGCTCGTAAATCCGCTTGTGATCAAAAGCCTTTGCTGCAAGCGCGCGTTTCTGCGCGGCGCCTTTTTGAGCACCGGCTCGGTCAGCAACCCGGAGAAGGGGTACCATCTGGAATTTGTGTGCAGCGGCGCCAAGCAGGCAGAACAGCTGGTGGAGACGCTCATGTTTTATGAAATCCGTGCCAAAATAGTAGTGCGGAAAAAGTATCATGTGGTCTATATCAAGGAGAGCGAGGAGATTGTTGAGCTTTTGAATGTGATCGGCGCGCATATTTCTTTGATGAAGCTTGAAAATCTGCGGATACTAAAAGATATGCGCAATGCGGTCAACAGGCGTGTCAACTGTGAGACGGCAAATATCACCAAGACCGTCAACGCGGCGTCGAAGCAGATTGATGATATACAATATATCAGGGAGCACTATGGCTTTGACAATCTCGCGGACAATCTGCGCCAGATGGCGGAGCTGCGCTTAGAGTACCCCGACGCGTCACTCAAAGAGCTGGGCGGCTACTTAACGCCCGAGGTGGGAAAATCTGGAGTAAATCACAGGCTTCGGAAATTAAGTGAATTGGCAGAAAAATTAAGAGGCAAAATAGTATGAAAAAAGCATTATTTATAATCAATCCACATTCTGGTAAGGGATTAATCAAAAATAACCTGCTGGGGATTGTGGATATACTGGTAAAAAACGGATATGAAGTGACCGTCTATCCCACGCAGGGGCGCGGGGACGCAAGCCGCGCGATGCGCGGGCGGCACGAAAGTTATGAGCTGGTGGTGTGCAGCGGCGGGGACGGGACACTCGACGAGATTGTGACAGGCATGATGCAGTCTGGCTTTAAGACGACCATCGGGTATATACCGGCAGGGAGTACGAATGATTTTGCAAACAGTCTCAAGATTTCCTCCAGCATGAACACCGCGGCGGAGGCGGTGGTGAGCGGCACAGTTTTTTCCTGTGATGTGGGCAGGTTTAATGAGGACGTTTTTGTGTATATCGCGGCGTTTGGGCTTTTTACAGAGGTTTCCTACGGGACGCGGCAGGAGATGAAAAATATGCTGGGACACATGGCATATATCCTTGAGGGCGTCAAGCATTTGCAGAACATCAAGTCCTATCATATGAAAGTGACAAACGTGTCAGAAACTGGCGAGACGGTAGTGATCGAGGACGAATTTATCTACGGAATGATAACCAACTCGTACTCGGTGGGCGGTTTTAAGAGCATCGCTGGAAACGTTTTTAAGGGCAACATCGCGCTAGATGACGGGCTTTTTGAGGTGACATTGATTAAAATGCCCAAGAACCCGATGGAATTAAATTCTATTTTAGCCGCGCTTGCAATCCAGAATATTGATACAGAATATATGTACAGCTTTAAATCGGGCAGGCTCATCATTGAGTCGAAGGAGGAGGTGGCTTGGACGCTGGACGGGGAGTTTGGCGGAAAGCACCGTGAAGTGACGCTCGTGAATGAGAAGCAGGCGATGGACATTATGGTAAAGGAATAAAAAGGAAAATACGAAGATGAAACACAGAGTAAAAGGGAGTCTGCTCTGGCTGCTGCTCGCCATGGTCATTGCGCTGGGCATTTTGTTTTACCAAAGCCTGTCATGGCATTATGAGATGCGGGGCGAGGTCACAGACCTGTCCGGGCTTCCGATCGAGAGTAGCGGCTATGAGGTAATATATGCGGGCGGCGGTCCGGGGAAAAGCTTCACTGTGACCGGCGAAGACCCGCAGTTTTTGATGGCGGTGCAAAATATACAGATCGGGGGAATCGAGCTGGTATTTCACGACGCATGGCAGGCGAAAGAGCCGCTTCCAGTGCAGGTTTTTTATATGAAATCAGGTGAGGCGTTTGCTGAGAAGCATTCTGTAAAAGGCACGCTGAGAGAAGGCGCAGCCTCCATGCTGCTGCCGGTGCCTTTGGGAACATATCAGACACTGCGGTTTGACGTGGACGGCGATTTTGCATTGTCCGCAGTGCGGAGCTGCTCTGCGCCGATGGCAGCGCAGGCGTATGTCTCAAGCGAGACGGCAGAAAAGTGTCTGTGGTATTTTCCGGCAGTCATCATCGGATTTAGCCTGATTTACTGGGCGCACGGCGTCCGCAAAAGACAGGGCGGCTATACAGGGCGCGCCTATCTCAAAAGTATTTTTTTAGGACCGGAGACATCAAGAGAACGCGCAGTGTATCTGGACTATCTGCGCGTGCTTGCGGCGGTGCTTGTGATACTGGCGCACACCTGTTCACCGATGGTTGATGCCGCCGACGCGGACTGGAAAAGGCTGGTGCTTGTCTTGGGGCTGAGTCTGGGACTTTGCTGCAATATCCTGTATGTGATGCTCTCGGGCACGCTGCTGTTAGGCGGCGGACGGCAGCAAGAAGGCGTGCTTTCTTTTTATATCAGAAGAGCGTCGAAGGTGGTTATACCACTGATTGCCTATTATTTACTGTTATTGTATTTGAATCATGAAGTCGCATTTTTGCCGCCGCGGCAGATTGGCGCCGCGTTAAAGCGCGTGATGACAGGGGCGCCCGATGTGGGGCCGCATCTGTGGCTGATCTACACGATTGCTGCGCTGTATCTCGTGACGCCGTTTTTCCGTGTGATGGTACAACATATGAGTGATACGCTGCTGGCTTCTCTGGCGGTGGTGGTTTTGGTGCTGAACACGCTGACGACCTATCTTCCGCTGTTTGGCATGGCGTTTGGGGCGACGACGTTTCTGGCAGGCTGGGAGGGCGTCTTTTTGCTGGGCTATATCCTGACAAGGCAGGACAGCGTGGCGGGCGCACCGCGCAGAAACAGGTGGATATTGCTTGCGGCGGCAGCGTCCTATATTATCATGGTATTAGTGGTCTTTCTGGATTCTGGCAAGATGAATCTGGTGTATGGCGGCACGCCGCCGATTGTAATAGCCTCCAGCGGTATTTTTGTATTGTTTTTAAAATACAAAAACTGGTTTCAGGACAAATCAAACGCCGTTGTGCGGCTGTGCTCAAAATACAGCTATTCCATCATTCT
>ERZ778518.2311-NODE-2311-length-10637-cov-4.124173_pt1 | contig 10637 bp, 9 predicted proteins | sample MGYA00510340_ERZ778518 | MGnify/ENA primary metagenome ERZ778518 (study PRJEB29527, sample SAMN07138967) | mouse gut metagenome | material: feces | host: mouse | place: China:Nanjing | collected 2016-01-25 ... | reverse complement strand
GCGACAGCGAGCCCTCGAGTTCCCGTGTGGCCATAATCCCCTATACATTCGAGCACACCAATTTCTGCCGTATCGTGCCCGGTACGCGCGTCAATATCGAATTTGACATCATCGGCAAATATCTGGCCCGTCTGGCCGAACTGAAAGAAGACTAAGAGAGTCGTGTGGAGAAACTGATGCACTATGTATGGCACCACCGCCTGTGGACGCCCTCAATGATGAGGACGGTCGACGGGCTGCGTGTCGATGTGCTCGACCCCGGCCTGCCCAATACCGGGTCGGGGCCTGATTTCTTCAACGCCAAGATGAGAATAGGCGACAGGATGTGGGCCGGCAACGTCGAGCTGCATGTGCGGGCTTCCGACTGGGGGCGCCACGGCCATTCCTCCGACCGTGCATACGACAGCGTGGTTCTCCACGTGGTCGGTGTCGACGACGCACGTGTGCGCCGCCCCGACGGAAGCGAGATTCCGCAGTTGCTGATGCCGTGTGCCCCCGATTTCAGGCATCGCTATGACGCCATGGTGGGGAATGTGGCTTCGGAACTTCCCTGCGCGGCTGATTTGCCGCAATGCCCCTCCATCTATATCTCCGACTGGCTCTCGGCGCTTGCCTTCGAGCGTTTGTACCGCAAGTCGGCGCGCGTGGCGGAGCTTGTGAGGCGTTTCGAGGGCGACTGGGGGTCTGCTGTCTTCGTGGTGCTGGCACGGGCCTTGGGCTTCGGCACCAATGCGGAGCCGTTCGAGAGGCTTGCCCTCTCGCTGCCTCTGCGAATGCTGCTGAAACACTGCGACAGTTCCCTGACGATAGAGGGCATACTCTTCGGACAGGCCGGATTTCTCGACGGGCAGCGTGCCGACAAGGGCGAGAATTACTACATAGCACGCCTCAAGCAGGAACACGCCTTTATGGCAGCCAAGTTCGGCCTCGACGCCCCGCGACAGCTTGGCTGGAAGACCGCCCGGATGAGGCCGCAGAATTTTCCGCACCGCAGGCTTGCCACTCTCGCGGCCATGGTTGCCTCAGGTTTCCCGATTGCGTACAACATTTTCGGGGTGTCGTCCGAGGCCGAGGCGCGCTCGCTATTTGATGTGGAATTATCGGGCTATTGGAGCCGTCGCTATAATTTCGGCACGGAGAGCGCCCCTGCCGGACGCGCCTTGAGCGACAGCTCGGTAAGTTCTCTGATTATAAACGTGGTGGTGCCCGTGCTGCACGCTTATGCCACGGCTTACGGGCGCGACGATATGCGCGAGCGGGCTGTGGCGCTGCTGCAAGGGCTGGCGCCGGAGCGCAACTCGGTGACGCGCATATTCACGGCTGCAGGCATAGCCTGTGGCGACGCTTTCACCAGTCAGGCCATGATAGAGCTGCGCCGCTCATACTGCGAGCCGCGCAAGTGCCTTTACTGCCGCATCGGCCACCGCCTTTTAGCTAAAAAAGCAAGACCTTGAACATATGAAACAATATCTCGACCTTCTTCAGCATATACTCGACCACGGAGTGGTGAAAACCGATCGCACCGGCACCGGCACCAAATCGGTGTTCGGCTACCAGATGCGTTTCAACCTCGACGAGGGCTTCCCGCTCGTCACTACCAAGAAGCTGCATCTCAAGTCGATTATACACGAATTGCTGTGGTTCCTGCGCGGCGATACCAATGTGCGCTATCTGCAGGAAAACGGTGTGAGGATATGGAACGAATGGGCCGGTCCTGACGGCGATCTCGGCCATATCTTCGGCTATCAGTGGCGTTCGTGGCCCGACTATGCCGGCGGCTCTGTCGACCAGATAGCGGAAGCCGTCGAAACGATAAAGCATAATCCCGATTCGCGCCGTATCATAGTGAGCGCGTGGAATGTGGCAGACCTGCCGAATATGAACCTGCCGCCCTGCCACGCTTTTTTCCAGTTCTATGTGGCCGACGGGCGCCTCAGCCTTCAGCTCTACCAGCGCAGTGCCGACAGCTTCCTTGGCGTGCCGTTCAATATAGCGTCCTATGCCTTGCTTCTTCAGATGATGGCGCAGGTGACAGGTCTTAAGGCCGGCGATTTCGTGCATACCCTCGGCGACGCCCACCTCTATCTCGACCATCTCGACCAAGCCCGCCTGCAGTTGACCCGCGAGCCTCGACCGCTGCCGAGAATGGTGATAAATCCCGACGTCGACAGCATCTTCGACTTCCAATATTCCGACTTCAACCTCGAGGGCTACGACCCCCACCCCCACATCAAAGCGCAGGTAAGCGTTTAAGGAAATGAGGAGGGACGGGGCGTGCAGCGTTATTTTCGTCTGAACTTGCGTACATTATTTCTCGTTCGGCATTATTAAAATACCATCGCCTATGGGGCCGCGATATATCGCGACCCTACAAGACTGACATAATAACCTATTCACTTAACCACTTGTCTACTTAACCACCTACCCACTCAATTAAAAATGGTTTGTATAATAGTTGCGATAGACCGCCGGGGGGCCATAGGCCGAGGCGGCGACCTTCTTTTTTATATTAAAGACGATTTGCGCAGGTTTAAGGCGCTTACCATGGGCAATACCCTGGTGATGGGCAGGCGAACCTTCGAGTCGCTGCCCAAGGGTGCGCTTCCGGGCCGCCGCAACATAGTGGTGTCGCGCAATGCCGCTTATACTGCTCCCGGCATAGAGGTGGCGCCGTCGTTGGAGGCCGCGCTTGCTCTTGCCGCTGACGGGCCGGGCGATACCTTCGTCATAGGCGGTGGCCAGATTTATGCGCAGGCTCTTGCCAAGGCCGACGTGCTCGAACTTACGGTTGTCGACGCCGAGGCCGAAGCCCCCGACACATATTTTCCCGCGATTCCTCTCGACGACTACCGCGTTGAAAAGATAGAGCGTGGCGAAGGCTACAGCTTCGTCACGCTCGTAAAGGTCTGATTGCGGCCAGCGGGCTACAGGTGCAGTTTCACTGATGCCATAAGGCTGCGAGGCGTCATCGGGCCGTATATATAGCCTGAGTCGCGCAGATAGCCTTGGTCGAAATCGCGCTGGTAGCTGTTGAATATGTTCATGATGCCAGCGCCGATTTCTACGCATGCGGTATGGAATATGTTTACCTCGTAGGTTACTTTTGCGCTGAGGTCGAAAAAGTCGGGTGTGTTCACGAGGCGGTCGACCGGTGTACCCGAGCCTGCCAGGTGCTGCACGGCCATAGAGCCGGTGTATGTGCCTGATAGCGATGCGTGCCAGTGGCGGTCGATGTCGTAGTTGGCTGTCAGGAATCCATATAGGTCGGGAGTGCGGAACATCTTTTTTACCGGTGCCACATCGGGATTTTCGCTCCATTGCTCGGGCTTTTTATAGCGGCTCTGCTGCCATGTGATGCCTGCCTGCACCTGCCATTTGGCGGCTGCGGCGCGAGTCTCTATATTTAAACCGGCCACGCGCGCTCCAGAGCCGTTGTAGCGTTCCTGAACGGCGTTGCCGACTGCGTCGGTATGGTCGAGCTGCCTTATGGCGAACACGTCGCGCAGGTCGGTGAAGAAGCCTTCCACCATTAGATTGGCCTGCACCGTGCCGAAGCGGTGGTAGAAGTCGGCCGAGCCGCTTATGCTGTTGCTGCTTTCCTGCTTCAGATCGGGCGCCAGAACAGTCACCACTCGTTCGCCTCCTACGATTGCGATATGGAAATCCTCGTCGTATGCCTGCGGCGAACGGAAACCGGTGGAGTATGAGAGGCGGAAGTTGGCTTTTTCCGACGGGTTGAACCGTATGTTCACGCGGGGCGACACAATAGGATTGTGTATCATCGAATGCTTGTCAATGCGGGCGCCCACGAGGAATCCCCAGCGGTTGTCGCGCCATTCGTTCTGGGCATAAGCACTGTATATGTTCACCCGCTGCGCTATATCGTGGTCATAACCCACGGTCACGTCGTGGAGGTAGTTGTGGTTGTACTCAAGTCCTGCCACAAGTTCCGACGGCATGAACCACAGGCGCTTGAACGAGTGGTTCCACTGCGCGCCCGCGCTTACCACGAGGTCCTTGGTACGCCCATAGGCGTTGGGGTCCATCTCGCTGCCGTAGTAACTCTGGCGGTTTGTTGAATTGAGGGCCGTGAAAACATTCAGATGGTTGTCGCGCTCGCTGCTCCATAGGTCGAAGGCCGCCTCGCCGCCGTTGATGTAGTGCTCTACCTGTTCGGCCACCATGGCCATATGCGCCGGTTGGTCAAGCTTGTCGCCGCCTCGGCGGAACTCGTGGGTGCCGTGGTACTCTATGGTGATGCGTGAGTCGGGTGTGGTACGCATATTTCCTCGCAGGCCGAGAGTCTGGCTCTTAAGCTTCGGTATTTCGGTGAAACCGTCGCCGTCGTGGTCGTAACCGTCGCGTGCGCGGTTCTGTCCGTATACCATAAGGCCGATCTGATTGTTGTGGCCCACCACGGAGGCGTTGACGGTGGTGTTATTGTCGAGTGCTCCGCTTATGCCTATCGACTGTACCGTGTGGCTCGCCTCGGCATAGTTTGTTTCGGGGTCTTTGGTTATTATATTCACGGTTCCGCCCACTGCCGACGAGCCGAACAGGGCCGAGCCGCCTCCGCGCATCACCTCCACCCGCTGTATCATATTGGCCGGAATCTGTTCGAGCCCGTACACTCCGGCAAGAGCCGAGAACACCGGGCGGGAATTCATCAGTATCTGCGAGTAATGGCCGTCAAGACCGTTTATGCGTACCTGTGTGAAACCGCAGTTCTGGCAGTCGTTCTCCACGCGCACTCCCGGCTGGTAGTTGAGGCCGTCGGCGAGCGAGCAGGCATTCACGAGTTTGAAAATGCGGTCGTCGACCACGCTCACCAGAGCCGGGCTGTGGCGGCGTTTAAGCTCGCTTTTGCTGCCTGTCACCACCACTTGGTCGAGCATCATCGCGTCGGGCTCGACATCGAAATTAAGCTCCGTGGTTGTGCCTGCTTTAAGGTCGATATGGCGTGTCTGTGTCTTGTAGCCGGTGTACGACGCCTCCACGGTGTATTTTCCCGGCGCGAGATGGCGGAAAGTGTAGTGTCCTGAGGCGTCCGACATGGTGCCGGCCTTGGACGCGCCGCTTAGTTTTATGATGTAGAATGGCAGATGTTCGCCGGTTTCCTTGTCGACCACGTGGCCCACGAGGTGTGTGTCGCTTGCCGCCTGTGCGGAAGCGCCGAGTGCCGACGCCACAGCGAGCGCCAACACCAATATATATTTAAGCATAAAAATTGGTTTACAAGTGATTAGACGTCTGACAGATATTGCCAAATGCCGATAAAAAAATTCTTGAAAAAATTATTTAGAAATCACTTGCAGGAGGTGCGCGCCCGGCTGTGCGTATGGCCTGAGCATATGTAAGCAGGGCAGAATATGCGGCGCATATCTTCGATGAGCTTAGATGCGGCTTCCTGATAATGGGCGACTTGGCGCCCACCATGGCTCCGAAAGCCGCATTCAGCAATGCGAGGCCCGTCAATGCCTCGGGGCTGTGGCTGTGCTGGCCGCCGGGAAGATAGGGGTGGGAGTGAACCACTCGCTCGCCGTCGAGCAGTCTGTGGCTATGTATGAAAAGAGTGTTTCCGCAATAGAAAAATGCGAAAATAAGCAGTAGCGCCCGGCTTATGTTCTGTAATTTTTGCAGCCTCATCTTTTCAAGATGCAAAGATACGAATTAGTCGAGCGCAAAAACAAATATTCTTATTTGGTTTTTGCCGAGCAGGACGAAACCAGAGTTGCGCAGGTTGCTTAATGTGAAGTCCTTATAAAAGCAACTAATGAATGTTACGATTCAGAACTGTCGGAGCTTGTGTTTGTTAGTCAATATGCAAGACAAAATAATCATACAATATATTTTAGACTATGGATTGTAAATGCAACAAGGAAAAGCACTCCTATCACTTCAATGTCAGCGAGGTGAAAGATGGGAAAATACGCGAGGTTATGGACTTTAACTTCGGCGGCCATCACGATATCGCCCTTATGGCACAGACTATCGCTGCCAAGGGCGATATTTCTGAAAAACACGCCAAGGAGCTTGCAGTCGCTATCCGCCTGCTGCACCATGTGCTTAAGAAATGTGCCGACGACAGCGCAATCTTCTCCGACTTCTATCCTGTGTTCGAGGAGTTCAAGAAGGCGGTAAAGGAGCACTACTGCGGTTAAGGCGGGTCTGGCCTGTTTGCGAGTCTGTCTGCGTGAAAGCGCGGGGCAGGCTCGCTGCTTTTCATAAGTTAGGGACATGGCTAACGAACAAAAAATCAGGAGGCAGGAGCCCGCGGGTTCCTGCCTCCTGATAATGGTATGTGTAAGAGTTAGTAGTTGTTGGCCTTGCGCTGGAACCAGCCCTGGTCCATGCCGCATACCGGGCAGCGCTTGGGCGCGGCCTTGGCCGTGATGGTGAATCCGCATCGGCGGCAGTACCATTCGACAGGCTCTTCTTCTTCAAATTCCGTGCCCGATTCGAGGCGCTCCATCAGCTTGATGTAGCGGGCTTCGTGCATCTGTTCCACCTTGGCTATGAGGCGGTAGAGATTTGCAATCTGGGGGAATCCTTCTTCCTGGGCTGTCTTGGCGAAGTTTTCGTATAGTTCGCCCCATTCCTCGCGTTCGCCTGCGGCGGCTTCGGCAAGGTTGGTCTTGGTGTCGGCTACTACGCCGGCAGGATATGCGGCAGTGATTTCCACTGTTCCGCCTTCGAGGAGCGAGAAGAACTGGCGGGCGTGGCTGAGTTCCTGTTCGGCTGTTTCGAGGAATACGGCGGCTATCTGTTCGTAACCTTCCTCGCGGGCCTTGGCAGCGAAGAGAGTGTAGCGTGAGCGAGCCTGGCTTTCTCCGGCGAATGATGCAAGGAGATTATGTTCGGTTCTTGTTCCTTTGATACTTTTCTGTTCCATATAGGTAGTTTGTAAACGTTTTGGTTTTGTTGTATAAACAAGTGACCGAGCCGGATTGTTCGCGCGCAGGTATATAAAAATAGCCTGCGCCGAGTGGAGCAGGCTATTTGTGTATGGTGAAATATGATTATTTCGAGAGTTTTTCCTTGAGAGCTGCGAGAGCTTCGAGGTCGCCCAGAGTGGTGCGTTCCAGAGGAGTTGCAGCTGTTGCGGCTTCTTCGGCAGCGGGTTTCTTGGCAGCGGGGCGTTTGGGTTTGCGTTCTGCTGTCTTTTCTGCGCGAACTTCGTCTTCGAAAGTGCGGCTGTGCGAAAGGATGATTCGCTTGCTGTCCTTGTTGAATTCGATAACCTTGAAGTTGAGCTTTTCTTCAACCTTGGCCTGGCTTCCGTCTTCCTTGGCGAGGTGCTTGGGAGTAGCGAAGCCTTCCACACCGTAGGGAAGAGCTACTACAGCGCCCTTGTCGAGCATTTCAACGATGGTGCCTTCGTGTACGGAACCAACGGTGAAGATGCCTTCAAATACGTCCCAGGGATTCTCCTCAAGCTGCTTGTGGCCGAGGCTCAGACGGCGGTTGTCCTTGTCGATCTGGAGTACTTCCACTTCGATGTCGGCACCCACCTGTGTAAATTCGCTGGGGTGTTTGATTTTCTTTGTCCAGGAAAGGTCGGAGATGTGGATAAGACCGTCTACACCTTCTTCGATTTCTACGAACACGCCGAAGTTGGTGAAGTTGCGAACCTTTGCGGTGTGGCGGCTGCCGATAGGATACTTGGTGTCGATATTTTCCCAAGGATCGCTCTTAAGCTGCTTGATACCGAGGCTCATCTTGCGGTCGTTGCGGTCGAGGGTCAGGATAACGGCTTCGATTTCGTCGCCGATCTTGAGGAATTCCTGAGCGCTGCGCAGGTGCTGGCTCCACGACATTTCGCTTACGTGGATAAGACCTTCCACGCCGGGTGCTACTTCGAGGAATGCGCCGTAGTCGGCCATAACCACTACTTTGCCCTTAACCTTGTCGCCAACCTTCAGTTCGGGATCGAGAGCGTCCCAGGGATGGGGGTGGAGCTGCTTCAGACCGAGAGCGATGCGCTTCTTGTCGTTGTCGAAGTCGAGGATAACGACGTTGAGCTTCTGGTCGAGCGATACCACTTCGCTGGGGTGGCTTACGCGGCCCCACGAAAGGTCGGTGATGTGGATAAGACCGTCGACACCGCCGAGGTCGATGAACACGCCGTAGGAGGTGATGTTCTTGACAGTGCCTTCGAGTACCTGGCCTTTTTCGAGCTTGGAGATGATTTCGCGTTTCTGCTGCTCGAGTTCGGCTTCGATGAGTGCTTTGTGGGATACAACCACGTTGCGGAATTCTTCGTTGATTTTAACCACGCGGAATTCCATTGTCTTGCCGACGAATACGTCGTAGTCGCGGATAGGCTTAACGTCGATCTGCGAGCCGGGGAGGAAGGCTTCGATGCCGAATACATCTACAATCATACCGCCCTTGGTGCGGCATTTGATGAAGCCCTTGATGATTTCGTTGTTTTCGAGGGCGGCGTTGATGCGTTCCCAGGAGCGAGAAGCGCGGGCTTTCTTGTGAGAAAGAATCAGCTGGCCTTTCTTGTCTTCCTGGTTTTCGATGAACACTTCCACTTTGTCGCCGATTTTGATGTCGGGGTTGTAGCGGAACTCGCTCATCGGAATGATGCCGTCCGATTTGTAGTCGATGTTAACCACTGCTTCGCGCTTGTTGAGGGCGATGATGGTACCTTCGATTACTTCTTTGTCTTTTACCGAGTTGAGCGATTCCTCATAGGCGTGCGTAAGCTCTTCGCGCGATTTTGCGCCGGTGCTTTCGCCGTTTTCGTAGGCGTCCCAGTCGAAATCTTCAACGGGGGAATTTTTCAATTCTGTCATTAATAAAGTTAATAAATAGGGTTAATTATAGTTCTCTCTTGCAGACACAGCGCGCGGGCGCGCCGCATTTGCGCCGCAAAGTTACATCAAATTACGCTCATAACCAAATATTTTGCACCCCGACAAAATATTTTTTGCAGGGCGCAGGCCGTTTTTTAGCGTGCGCGTACTCTCTGCGTGTTTTCCTGTCAGAATCTGTACGCTACAGACGCCGAGAAGGCGTTCAGAGTGTCGTAGCACATCTGCTTGGTCACATGCAGGTCGAAGGAGGCGCGTATGCGTAGCCGCCATACATCTGCCCCTACGCCGAAGCGCCATAAGAGGGCGGCGCGGTGGCCGTCAAAGCCCCAGTTATCGGTTGAGCCTTGATAGATGTTGCACTTCCCTACGGGGCCTGTGAATATCGAAATCGGACCGCCTATAGTGCGGCCTACATAGAATCCGAGGCCGGCTCCGAATGTGTTTGCATGTAAGTCGCTTGCACCTCCGCCGTCGAGCCTGAGGTTGTCAGGATAATATTGGTAATAGAGCGAAAGCTCCGGGTTGATGAAGTATTCGGAGAATCGCAGGGTATAGCTTCCTAATGCTCCTACCTGCCTGTACAGGCCGATATGCGACATATCCTTTCTGTGGGTGAATGAGAAAGTGCCTTCGACGCCGGCATGGAAACTATGCCGTGGTTCGCCGATGACTTTGCCGGAGGCCGTCGCGCAGATGATGGCGGCAAGCAGCGATACTAATATCTTCTTAAACATATCTTTGAAATTTATCTGTTTGGGATTATTTCATATATCATATCAGTAGTGTTGTTATTGGAAAAACCGGAAGGCAGTGCGTTTTTAATTGTTCGATAATAACCATTGTTAGCTCCGTTCCATCCCCAGTTGATATAATATGAGAAGGTGCCTTGACTATGGATAATATCTTCGGCATATGCCATTGTGAATTGGTCTTGGAAATAGAAAGACCAAACTTCAAATTGTGACCAGGTTTTGGAGCTGTTTGAACCTGTTATTATCCATTCGTGACCGGCTTTATGTCCGTCTTTACTTTCCAAATTGCTTCGCATTATGCATGGAATCTTGAAGTTATTGTTGAAACTGCCTTTCTTGGTTGTATAACCGAATGATTTTAATACATTTTCTATCTTTGATAGTGTCGTATAAGTGCCATCTTCTCTATAGTCGCAATTAGCTTTTTCGGCTATCTGGAATAGGAAAGAAGATGTAGTTTTATTGCCATAGCCGGATCTATTCATGCCATTCCAATTAATGTTGGAAGGATGCTTGAAATAGTACATAATTTGTCCGCAAGCGACGGGTCCACAACCAGCAAACGCATTTTGTCCATTTCCCAATTTAGGGAAAGATTGGTTGTACCCAAGTTCTTGTCCCCATTCTGCCTGTTCTTGGGGATTTCCTATAGTTGTTGATTTCGAGAATGTCTTTTCGACAACAAACGCAATGACTTTATAATCGTTTTCATAATACGGATTGGCATAATAGTGTGCGAGTTCATCAATATCAAAACCGTTAGGGGACAGATTGCCATAATAATTGATGTATTCGTCAAGTCTATAGACAGAAAAGCCTTGGGTTCTCCAGCTATTAATTGAGTCTGATGCCAAATCCATTAAACGCATATATTCATCTTCTGGAATATCAATGAGATTAGGTATTTGATAAGCTCTGCTTTTTTGTGTTACAGGTAAGAGTGGAATCCATTCTTTTTCGAGCTTTTTTAGAGAATCTGCATCAATTTCCACACTCTCACAGATGTTTTTAGAAACTGTTTAAAATTAGAATTGAAAAAATGTTATAGGGCATAACAAAC
>ERZ778518.2310-NODE-2310-length-10650-cov-14.070694_pt1 | contig 10650 bp, 8 predicted proteins | sample MGYA00510340_ERZ778518 | MGnify/ENA primary metagenome ERZ778518 (study PRJEB29527, sample SAMN07138967) | mouse gut metagenome | material: feces | host: mouse | place: China:Nanjing | collected 2016-01-25 ... | reverse complement strand
TGACAGGGCGCCGCAGCCTAAATGGTTGCAGCGCCCCGCTTATTTTTCAGTCGCAACGACGGCTTACTTGCCGCCGGGCATGTTTATATCGGTCTTTTCAGGCTCATCGTCCTTGAGCAGTCCGCGGTTGCGCAGCAGAGCCTCCACGCGTGGCTCACGGCCGCGGAACTTCTTGTAAAGCTCCATCGGATCCTCAGTGCCTCCCGCCTCAAGCACATACTTCTTGAAAGCGGCCGCAGTGGCAGTATCAAAGATACCCTTCTGCTTGAACAGCTCGAAGCCGTCGGCATCAAGCACCTCGGCCCACAGATAAGTGTAATAGCCCGAAGCATACCCGTCACTTCCGAATATATGACGGAAATAAGGGCTTCTGTAGCGGAACTGCACCTCGGCAGGCATACCCAGACGCTCTGCCACCGACTTCTCGAAAGCGCTCACGTCGACATTTTCGGCATCGGCGCCGGTCAGCTTGCCCCACTGCAGATCAAGCAGCGCGGCACCCACCAGTTCGGTGGTCATGAAGCCCTGATTGTGCTTGGCAGCAGCCTGAAGCTTCGCCACAAGCGAATCGGGTATCACCTCGCCGGTCTTGTAGTGGCGGGCATAAGTGCGAAGCATCTCAGGCTCAAGCGCCCAGTGCTCATGGATCTGCGAGGGAAGCTCCACGAAGTCGCGGTCGACATTCGTGCCGGCCTGACTGCGAAGCTTGGCGCGGGTCAGCATACCGTGCAGACCATGGCCGAATTCATGGAACATAGTGGCCACCTCGTCGAGGGTCAGCAGCGAAGGAGTATCGCCGGCCGGCTTCGAGAAATTGCCCACATTGTAGACGATCGGACGCTGCGACTTGCCGTCGGGATCGACAAACGCACCCTGAAACTCGCTCATCCACGCACCCTGACGCTTCGAAGCGCGGGGAAAATAGTCGGTCATGAACACCGCCACATGCTGCCCCTTCAGATCCTTCACCTCATACACCTTCACTTCGTCGTAATACTTCGGAGCATTGGGCAGTTCGGTGAATGTCACTCCATAGAGTCTTTCAGCCATAGAGAATATACCCTTTCTGACGTTTTCGAGAGCAAAATAGCTGCGCACCTCGTCCTCGTCGAGAGCATACTTGTCGCGACGCACCTTTTCGGCATAGTAATAGTAATCCCACGGAGCGATCTTGAAGTCATTGCCCTCCTTGTCGGAGAGAGCCTGCATTTCAGCCACCTCCTCATGCACCCGCTCTACCGCCGGCTCCCATATCTTCATGAGCAGACCCTCGGCATTGGCCGGATTCTTGGCCATCACATTGGCCGTCATATACGACGCATAGTCGGGATAACCGAGCAGACGCGCCTTCTCCGCACGCAGCTTAACGATCTGCTGTATGACCGGACGGTTGTCAAACTCGCCTGACGACGCAAGATTGATGTATCCCTCATACATACGGCGGCGGAGATCACGGTTGTCGGCATACTGGAGCAGCGGCAGACGGCTCGGAGCCTGAAGCGTGAACACCCACTTGCCGTCAAGTCCGCGCGACTTGGCCTCCTCGGCGGCCACAGCCACATTGCTTGCCGGTATTCCGGCGAGCATAGCCTCATCGTCGACCACGATCGAGAAAGCGTTCGTAGCGTTCAACAAGTTCTTGTTATACTGCAGATAAAGCTCCGTAAGCTGCGAATTGATCTTCTTGAGCTTCATCTGATCCACCATGTTGAGCTTGGCGCCCGACCTGACGAAATCCCTGTAAAGTTCCTCCACGGCTCTCTTCTGCTGCGGGTTCAGACCCTCTTCGTCGCGGGTTTCATACACGTGTTCCACACGTCCGAAAAGCAGCGAGTTCATCATCAGCTCGTCGCTGCTTTTCGACACGAGCGGATAAGCCACCTCGCTTATGGCCACCATCTCGGGCGACGAATTGGTCTCGTCAAGACTCGAGAATACCATCATCACACGGTTGAGCAGCTCGCCCGACTTCTCGAGCGCAAGCACCGTATTGGCAAATGTCGGCTCGTGAGCCTGGCCGGTGATCTTCTCCACCTCCTGCTCGCGGCGGGCTATGCCCTCCTTGATAGCGGGCAGATAGTCGTCGTAGGTGATCTTCTCAAACGGCGGAATGTTGAATTGCGTGCCATAAGGCACGAGAAATGGATTCTTGCGTTGCTGTGACATCGCTTCTGGTGTGAGTGCCACCGCGGCAGCCATAAGAGCCGCAGTGAGCGTTAGATAGTGTTTTCTCATATTAATGATTGGTAGAAAATCCAACAATATATTGTCTCGCTGATGATTTCAGAGAGTGTTTGAATTTCACTTCTATTCACTCAAAGAGGATTTTCGGAGAGATTTGCGTCAGTTGAGGAGGGAGCGATGCGGGCATCGTGACCGATGAAACCTGACGGAAATCGCCCGAAAAGACCTTTGAGAGGATAGAAAGAAGTCCATATATATTTCTTCGTGTTAAATTCAAAACTCTCTAAGAGCAGTCCGCGGGAGTTGATGGCACTTCTTACTGCCCTGACTCACCTCCGACGCCCTTGTTGTCGCCACCCTTGCGGCGGCCATGCCACTTGCGGCGGCCGTTGTTGCGACGCCCTCCGCGGTTATCGCTCCCAGCTTCAGCCCCACCGCCCTGCGACGGCCTATCGACGGCTGTCATCGCGGCGTCTTTGGCATCCCTGGCGTCCCCTGAACTCTTACGGCCACCTTTGGGCGCACCGTTCCTGCGCGAATTTCCGCCACCGTTGCGTCCCTTCTGACTCTTCGGCTGCTGCCTTAAGCCTGAGCGACGTTCCGGCCTGTACTGAGGCGCCTCGCCAATACGCTCGGGAAGATCCTCCTTCTTCACCTCATAACCGAGGAAGCGCTCTATGCCGCCGAACTTCACCTGATCGCGCTCTCCGACAAACGTCACCGCCGTACCGTCGCTGTTGGCGCGCGCCGTGCGTCCGATACGATGTATGTAATCCTCCGGCTCGTATGGCACATCATAGTTGACCACCATCGCGATGTCGTCTATATCGATGCCGCGCGCCACGATATCCGTTGCCACGAGCACATCGATATTGCCAGCCCGGAAGTCGAGCATCACATTCTCGCGCACCGACTGGTCAAGATCCGAGTGCATCTCGCCTATACGTATTCGGGCCTTCGACAGCGCGCGCGCCAGCTCCTTGACCTTTAGCTTCGACGCGGCAAACACTATGACACGCTGCGAATGACGCTCACGGAGCAGATGCTTCAGTATCTCCGTCTTCTGCGCCTCATAGCACACGAAAGCCGACTGGCTTATCTTGTCGGTAGGCCTCGACACAGCGATCTTCACCTCCACAGGATCGTTGAGTATCGTCGCCGCCAGCTGCTGTATCTTCGGAGGCATCGTCGCCGAGAACATCAGCGTCTGACGCTCCTTGGGAAGCTGCCTTACGATCTGCATTATATCGTCGTAGAAACCCATGTCGAGCATACGGTCGGCCTCGTCGAGGATAAAGAACGACACCTTCGACAGATCCACATAACCCATGCTCAGATGAGCGAGCAGACGCCCCGGAGTGGCTATCACCATATCGGCGCCCATCTTGAGACCGCGCTCCTGACGGGCAAACTCCTTGCCGTCAGTGCCGCCGTATATGGCCACACTCGATATCGGCAGGAAATAAGAGAAACCCTCCATCTGGCGGTCGATCTGCTGCGCAAGCTCACGCGTGGGAGCCATCACTATGCAGTTTACGGCATCGGAAGGATAATCGCCCTCCGACAGACGGCTGATCACCGGCAGCAGATAAGCCGCCGTCTTGCCTGTGCCGGTCTGCGCCACAGCCAGCAGATCGCGCCCTTCGAGCGCTATAGGTATTGCCTGCTCCTGTATTGGGGTGCACTCGCTGAAATTCATGTCATAGAGCGCGTCGAGCACTTCATCACTGAGGTCAAGCTCTTCAAAAGTCATTGTGGGTATAGATTGTTACTGCGTTTTTTCGATTCACCCACAAAGTTACGAATTTTTTACCGCACTCTCCCCTTGGCGCCGCCCAAAATTACCGCCCATTATGCTTCCCATTATGCTTCCCATTATGCTTCCCCGCCCCAATAAGCCTCATCCGATACGCTCCGATCCATCCGACAACTCCGATCTCACTCAAAAATATCCGCCAGGTGGTCAGGAACGTGAGTCAGCAGGAAGCATCTCCACCGTTTCCGTATCCATGCCCGAGGCATAGTTGAACAGGCGCAGGTCAAATTCGCCGCACACAGCCGCTATATGCTCGAATATCTCGCTCTGCACAGCCTCGTAGGCGGTCCATGCCGTAGTGGTGAAACACCATATCTGCAACGGAATCCCCGTAGTGGTCGGAGCAAGCAGCCTGACAAGAATCTGCTGGTCGGTCACGATCAGCGGATGATCGAGCAGATATTGGCACATATACGCGCGAAACAGACCGAGATTTGTTTCGATCGTGCCGTTGACCACGGCTGTGCCCGGATCATAATCTACTTTGCCGGCACTCTTCGCACGATCTATAAACGCCTTCATCTTGGGATATTTGGCCGAAACGCGCTGAAGCAGATCGTCGTCACACCGCTTCACAGTGTAAGCCTCGAAATTGACTGAACGGCATATCTGCCGGGCACCCGACTGCGACATGCCGCGCCAGTTTTGAAACGAAGTCGACACCAGCGTATACGGCGGAAGAGTCACTATGGTATTGTCCCAGTTTCTCACCTTCACAGCCGTCAGCGACACATCCGTCACTATGCCGTTGGCAATTGTCGACGGCACCACGATCCAGTCGCCCACATGGAGCATATCGTTGTTCGACAGCTGTATGCCGGCCACAAAACCGAGTATCGTGTCCTTGAACACAAGCATGAGCGCAGCGGCAAACGCGCCAAGCCCCGCCAGAAAAGCTCCGGGAGTCTTGCCCAGAAGCAGCGACCCTACTATGACGGCCACGATAATCCACACTATCCCCTTGCCGACATTCAACACGCCCTTCAGCGGAAGATTGTTGGTATTCTCCTTCTCGTCAAAGCGCGTCCACACAAATGTCAGCACCGCACACACCGCCATAGCCACCACCACCACGGTATAGACATACAGCGCCAGACGGAACAGACGGAGCATCGGCGAACTCGTGTCGAAAGCAAACGGCAGAAGAGCCAGCACCACAAGCGGAGGTATCACGTGGCTGCACTTCGTCAGCAGATGCTGTTCCAGCATGAGCCGTCCGGCCGCACTGTCGCGGAGCCTTACGAATCGCTTGGCCACAAACAGTATGCAGCGCCTGACAATCCAGCCCGCCAGCAACGCCACAGCCACTATCACAGCCACATACACCCACTCCTCGACACCCTTCGCCCTGTCGAGTCCAAGGTGATCAAGCAAACGGTCGATATGAGTCAGAAGCCATTGCGCGGCCTGATGGGTGGGAATGATGTCAGCCAACATAGTAAAGCAAACTTGATAATATTGTTGAAACTTACACATTACCAACACTCCGGCTACCACAAAAGTTCCGACGCCCGACGCTAAGACCGACTTACACAAAATCTAACCAGCCACACACTAAGTAACTCGCAAAAATTAGCTGCGAGTGATTTTTGAGATTTGTTCGAGTGGTTTTTGCTTGAAGACGAGGGCGTGTAGCGAGCTACACAACTGAGGATGAAAGCAAAAAACGCCGGACAAAATCAAAAAGTACCGCAGCAAACCATGGGTTACTGACGAGTTTCATAATATCAACTAATTTTTAAGAGTTACTTACCATCACATCAAAAACATACCGCAAATAGTCAAACGACTTGATTCACCCGTCCGATTTACAGCTTGTTTAACCTTCTATAGAATTTAAGGACGAGTTTTCACTAAAATTTTGTAATTTTGCAGCGCGTCGAGGATATGACAGGATTTCACATCCACTCATATCCTGATCCGATCTAATTTTATTTAGCTATAAACCAAACGTTTTTCAATTATGGCAGAATTCAATCAGGCCGCACCGCTCGGCTTTGTAGACGCGGTCAAACGTGTAATCAACAAGTATGCTGAATTCAAAGGACGCGCATCGCGCGCCGAATTCTGGTGGTGGATGCTCGGATGCGCCGCCGTATCGGTAGTGCTCAGCATCCTCGCCGCAATCACCGGATTCAAGCTCTTCCAGATGATCTCCGGACTCTTCTCGCTCGCAGTGCTCGTGCCCACACTGGCTGTTAGCTGGCGCCGTCTCCACGACACAGGCCGTGCCGGAGGATGGTGGTTCATCAACTTCATCCCCGCAGTAGGACTCATCATCTTCATCGTTTTCTGCGCCGCACCGTCAGAGCCGCAGCCCAACCGCTTCGGCGAAGTTCCCGCCAACTGATCTGAACGGCGGCCTTGACCGCCCGGCAACGGATCGGCTCCTATCGTGTGCCGATCTCACGTATAGCTCCCGTCTGCGCGTCAAACACCACGTAGGCGGGAGCCTTTTTGTCGGTAAACATGTCAGGATCGATACCGAACACTATGCCATACTGGGCTATGCCGGCGTCAACGTCGGCCATCACCTCACCCTCCACCTCTACCTGAAGCAAAGCCGATCCGGGCACACGATAGGCAAGCCCCCCCTTCGGGAAACGCTTCTCCTCACCCTTGTCGTTGACCGGTATCTTGCCTCTGGACGTCACATTGACCGAAAGCACCACAGGCACACCCGACAGATCGTCGGCATCGACCGGGCCGTCGGTCAGCGACACACGTCCCACAGTCACCCTGTTGCTGTCATCAACGCCGTCGGGCACATACGTATAGGTGCGAACGGCCGTCGACACCTGTCGCGTGCCCGTAAACATAGCCGTCAACGCATCCTCCTGTTGCTGCAGACCGGCCAGCACAAGCTTCAGTCCCTCGCCGTCGGTAGGCGCCTGATCGGCATTGCCCGACATTATGTCGCTTCGGCTCTGCCGCAGCTCATAGATACGCGCTGCCGCAAGTTCGGCACGCTTGGCGGTGGAAGTGCTCCGAAGCATATCCTCCGTCATGGCCTGACGCGCCGCAGCTGTCTCCAATATCGTCGGACGAGCGGCCACTGCCTCCGGAAGTTGCGGCGAAGGCTGAACCTCATAGTCTTCGTCGTTGACCGTCAGCGGAAAATTATGCTCGTCAAGGATCATGAACGGCGCACTCCCGTTTTTGAACTGCACAAGATATGCCTCCTTCTCGTCGGCCACGCCACGGGTGGTGACAGTCACGCTTTTCACCGTCCACACTGTCGACGGCTCCGTGATCGGCTTTATACCCAGATACTTGCTGCAGTATTTATAGAATTCGCCGGGAGTGCTCACCGTTTTCTCGGCCTCTACAGTCACATCCACCGCCGTCAGCGGCAGATTGTAGACCAGTCCGTATTCGTTGAGCTTGCTCGCAGTGAATTTCTGTGTCGTCTGAGCGCCGGCCGTCATTGCCGCCGCAGCCAGCAGAAGCGCGGTAAGTTGGTGTTTCATATCTCGTTTTTGGGTTTCATTATCGATTGGATTGCTTTGCCTATATTGGCGGCGATATCGCCTGCGGTGACACCATAGACGCCATGCTCCTCTTCGGCCATTTCACCGGCCAGACCATGGATATACGCTCCCATCAGCGCACTCACCTCGGGTTTGTAGCCCTGCGCCATCAGACCGGTGATCAGACCGGTCAGCACATCGCCGCTACCCCCTTTGGCCATCGCGGGAGTGCCCGTAGGATTGAAATACACTTTGCTGTCGGGGCGCACGAGAGCCGTATAATGTCCCTTGAGCAATATCAGCACCTGATAGGTATGAGCCACCTCCATCGCCTTCATCAGACGCACGGAGTCGCTCGGCTGATCGCCGAAAATGCGGTCGAACTCGCCGACATGAGGCGTAAGCACCGAGAGCACAGGCAGATCCTGCAGCAGATACGGACGCGCGGCCAGACAGTTGAGGGCGTCGGCATCGATCACCACCGGCCGCTTATGCACCTTCAGAAAAGTGTCAAGCGCGCTGAAAGTCATCTCGTTTGTGCCCAGTCCGGGGCCAAGGCCTATCGCCGAATAGTCATGGCGGGGATTTATACCGCTCACCACCAGCTTGTGCTCGTCAGGCTCAAACATAGCCTCAGGCACCGCCGACTGCATTATCTCGTAGCAACACAGCGGACAGTGAGCAGTCACCTTCCCCACGCCCGAACGCAAAGCGCCACGCGCGCTCAGCACAGCAGCTCCGGCCATGCCGTAGCTTCCGGTCACCAGAAGAGCCGAACCAAGATCGGCCTTGGACACGAACGGACTGCGAGGCTTGAGCAGATGACGCACCTCAGCCTCTTCTACTATATGAAAACTGCTCGGAGTCGACTTGATGATATCCTTGTTGAGACCGATCTTCACCACACGCCACTCCCCTACCAGATCGGCATTATCCCTGAGGAAAAACGATATGCGGGGAAACTCCACCGTCAGAGTCAGATCGGCATGGACTATATTGCGGTTGATGGCATCGGGATTGAGATCGCCCGTCATGCCCGACGGTATGTCGATGCTCACCACCGTGGCCGACGACTCGTTGATATACCTCACCAGCACCTGGAAACCACCCTGAAGACCCTCGCGCAGACCCGTTCCGAACAGACCGTCTATCACTATCGTGTCGGCCGTCAGCTCCGGAAGCTTCAGCTGATCCTTGATCTCTATGAAATTGACCTGACCGCCCGACGAAAGCATCTCGTCGCGGAACGTCCGGCAGTCGAGCGACAGCATCTGGCCGCCGATATTGAGCAGATACACCGTCGGACGGTAGCCCTGACCCATCATTATGGTGGCTATCGCCAGAGCGTCGGCGCCATTATTGCCCGGACCGGCAAAAAAGACGAACGGACGCGTCGGACGCCATCTCGCCATGATCTCGTCAGCCATGCCGCGGGCCGCACGTTTTATCAGTTCGCGCGACGGGATGCCGTCTACCTCCATGGTACGCCGGTCGATCGCTCTTACATCTTCGGTGGTGAATATCTTCATAGATTATGCTGTTCGATAGAGTCCTGTTGTAATACAAATGCTTTCCTACCGCAAAATTACTACATTTACCCATTGTTCTCACCAAATTAACGAATATTTTATACGCCACGCCGACACACCACGCCGGCATATGCTGCCTTCCGCCGCTTTTTTAACAGATACTTAACAGACCACACTGGCATCGGGAAATGGTATTTTTATTAATTTTGCACCCACATGTAAGAAACAACAACGACTTCCTAAAATGTCAGAAAACAAAAGAGTAAGCTACAACGGCTTGACTTTTAAGCCATTTATCGAGGCTTCGGCAATCGCACAGCGTGTCGATGAAATCGCTGCTACAATGTCATCGGACTACAACGGACTCCGGCCGCTCGTGATCTGCGTGCTCAACGGAGCCGCCGTTTTTGCTGTCGACATGTTCCGCCGGCTCTCGATCGACGCCGAAATCACATTCATCCGACTCAAAAGCTACGAAGGCACATCATCCACCGGAGTAGTAAAACAGGTTGTAGGCCTGAGCGAAGACATAGCCGGACGCGACATCATCGTCGTGGAGGACATCATCGACACCGGCACCACCATCAGCCGACTCATCGATGACCTCAAGGCCATGAATCCCGCCTCGGTCAAGGTAGCCACCCTCCTCTACAAGCCTGAAGCATGCCGCCACGACATCAATCCGGAATACGTAGGATTCACCATACCCAACAAATTCATCATCGGATACGGACTCGACATCGACGGACTCGCGCGCAACCTCCCCGACATCTGGGTAGTCGACCCGCAGAGCTGCCCCGACGCATAACCGTCCACAGCGGCGACCTACCCACATCCGCGACATAACAACCCAATAAACCACCATACACCAATCAAATGTTCAACATCGTAGTATTCGGCGCACCCGGCAGCGGCAAAGGGACGCAAAGCGCAAAACTCATCGAACGTTACGGCATACACCATATCTCCACCGGCGAAGTGCTCCGCAGCCATATCGCCGAAGGAACCCAGCTCGGCAAAACCGCCAAAGAATACATCGACAAAGGCCAGCTCATACCCGACGAGCTGATGATCAGCATACTCGCCGACATCATCGAAAACCACCCGGAAGCCGCCAACGGAGTAATATTCGACGGATTCCCACGCACCATACCGCAGGCCGAAGCACTCAACGAACTGCTGGAGAAGCGCGGAGCGCAGCTCGACGCCGTTGTCGGACTCGAAGTGGCCGACAACGAACTGATCGACCGCATGATCAAACGCGGACAGCAGACCGGACGAGCCGACGACAACCCGCAGACCATATCCAACCGTCTGAAAGTATATCACTCGCAGACACAGCCCCTGCGCGACTACTACATGAAACGCGGCAAATACCACGCCATAGCAGGAAGCGGATCGGTCGACGACATTTTCGACGCCATCACCGCAGAGCTCGACGACCTTCATCTCGCATCACGCCGCCAGGGACTCTGAACCGTTCTCACGCCGGCGTCTGATCCGCACAGATCCACACCCCGGCGTCAGCAACCAACTGCAAAGCACAAAAAAAAGCGCTGTGTCATCATATCGATCGACACAGCGTTTTTTCTGATCACGCGAGTTCGGGATAAGGAACACCATAAAAAAGTTGAATCGGCAGCTTGAAAAA
>ERZ778518.2306-NODE-2306-length-10678-cov-5.465311_pt1 | contig 10678 bp, 14 predicted proteins | sample MGYA00510340_ERZ778518 | MGnify/ENA primary metagenome ERZ778518 (study PRJEB29527, sample SAMN07138967) | mouse gut metagenome | material: feces | host: mouse | place: China:Nanjing | collected 2016-01-25 ... | reverse complement strand
GGATATGATACGGCATTGTACCGGATCGTGGATGAAAAGGATGCCGAGCGGAAAGTATTGGGGCATTACGTTCAAATGGCGGATAAATTATTTGCACAGAATAAGATTTCCAATGGAAAATATGATGAACTGATGCTTGCTGGGTTCCGATCAGACATCGTTTACGGAGACGAGGAGGATGATCAAGTTGATGACTGACCCTCCTCTGTATTTTGATACAGATTGCCTCTCTGCATTTTTATGGATAGAAAACGAGAGTATTTTAACACAGCTCTATCCCGGACGGGTCATTATCCCCAAACAAGTTTATGATGAATTGGGTAGTGTACCCCACCTGCAAGGACGGATTGATACCCTGTTGGGACGCAATGAAGTCGAATTGCTGGAGATAGAAGCGGATACGCCTGCAGCCGAGCTATATGCGGAGCTGACAGGGAGCCCACGCCCGGGCCATACCGTCATTGGGCGTGGAGAAGCGGCATCACTTGCCCTCAGCAAAGCGTTCAATGGGATCGTGGCAAGCAACAATCTTCGGGATATTACACAGTACATCGAGGAGTATCACCTTCAGCATAAGACGACCGGCGACATTTTGGTAGAGGCGTTGGATGCAGGAATCATAACGGAGCAGGCCGGAAACTCCCTGTGGAGCAATATGCTGAGAAGGCGGCGTCGGCTTGGGGCACCCTCATTTACCGATTTCCTGCATCTAAAAGGCCGCTAAGGCCCTGCACCTGATTTTTGGCGTGCCGTATCCATCAAAAAATTTAACCACAAGTTGAATGACAAACCGAGAAAATTGTGCTATGGTATTATCAACAGGCGCACAGAGCCAAAACCAGGAAAGGAGACCATACCATGAAGGCCATGATTACTGCCAACTTCTATGAGTGTGAGATGCAAGCTATCTTCCAGGCTGAGGAATATAGCTATTGTGAAGTGCGCCCATATCAGGATAAGCAGTGTCTGGTTGGATTGAGTGCTTAGAGTCTCACACCATCCTTCTATGAATGACTGCGCCGCTTGTCCTGACTGCAGGGCAGGCGGCTTTTATATGCCCGGAAGGGCAAGGAATTCATAGAAGAGGGGGTGAGGAGTAATGGTTCCCATTCCAACGGTCAATCTGGCTCTGACTGGTGCCAACATTGTCAGCCTGCGGAAGGCTGCCGGGTTGACGGTACATGACCTGCAGGTAGCCTTTGGATTCAATTCACCGCAGGCGATTTACAAATGGCAGAACGGAGCGGCTCTGCCAACCGTGGATAATCTGATTGGTCTTGCGGCGCTGCTGCATGTGCATATAGATGATATTCTGGTTGTAGACCATTCCGTCGCATAGCGTGCAGGGATTTGCCCCTGCATACGGTCCGCTCGTCTAAATGGTTAGGACACAGCCCTTTCACGGCTGCAATGACCGGTTCGAGTCCGGCGCGGATCTCCATACTGGGATATTGCCAAGCGGTTTAAGGCCCCGGCCTTGGAAGCCGGTATCGCTGGTTCAAATCCAGCTATCCCAGCCATGATGCGGTACTCAAGTGGTTAAGAGGACAGTCTGCAAAACTGTTAGCCCGCCGGTTCAAATCCGGCCCGCATCTCCAAACGGTGCCATCGTCTAATTGGTTAGGACGCCAGCCTCTCAAGCTGGAAATTGCCGGTTCAAGCCCGGCTGGCACTACCATATGGGTCAGTACGCATAGCTGGCGATTGCAGCGGTCTGTAAAACCGTGACGTATGAAACACCGTTGGTTCGATTCCAACCTGGCCCACCAAAGGGCCCTGAGTTCAGTTGTGAGCTCAGGGCCCTTTTTGTCAGGCTGCTCGCCGGATATAGAGAATCTTACCGTCTTTATGCTCACTCAAAGATTTCGGCCGGTTCCAGCGGTAGGCCAGTCAGTATAAAGCTCCAATCAACGGTGATACCTTCTATTACACCCAGCAAACGGGCTTGTACTGAGCCAGGGATCAGATGGCCGGATCAATTGATTTGCTGGGCGACAGTGTGGTCCCGCCGATATGGAAGGTTCGGTGTTTGATCAGCGGAACATGTGACACATCAATGAGCTTCCGCCACCATTCCCAAGCAAGGCCTGTGCATTCCTTGGCCTCAACATGGATGTCGAAGCAGTTGCCAGCCAGGGAGATATCCACAGAGAAGGGACTGGTTCGATCTTTCCCGTTCCCCTCCCACGAATGACCCTCCACCTTCTCAGCGCCCGCAGCATCATAGGTGCGTTCTTGCCACGTTACGCAGAACTGGCCAACATAGCCGCCGTCCTGGTGCAGTGTGATTGTCCCGTCTGCGTACTCGGTACAGGTCGTCTCGATGTACTCGGAGGTATCCTTCACTACGGCAGTCGCATCGTCCTTCATGAAATTGCAGGTGTAGCTGAACAGCCGGCCCGGGTTGTCTTTCCCACAGGCAGCGCTCTTGGCCAGGATGGTCTTGACTTCCTTCAGCTCTTTTGCCTGAATTAGTTCAGAGGCGTAGTGGACGCCGCCGCCCAGGACGATGACGGACATAGAGGTGTTTTTCAGGATATTCTTGTACTCTACGTTGGCCTCAATGTCAAAATTATCTTCCATGGCGGCCCGCAGGGCCGCTTCCACCTGGGAGCTGGTGGAGCTGGTTTCCAGTTTGACAAAAACCCGGCGGCCATAGCTGACGGCATGGACATAAGCGGGCGGAGCGCTGTTGCTGATACCTTTCGCCTGGAGATCCTGCCAGGTCACGCTGTCCGCAAAGAATTGAGCGGGGGACTCAGGTTTATCGCACTTCACCGTGAAGAAAATCTGCTCATATTCGCAGACCATGACGGACTTCTTCCCCTCGTTGATGGCCTTGAAATCAATGCCCAGGTCTGCGGAGGCAGACTTATAGTTCAAATTCAGGGCGGCGCTGAGCTGGCTCTCGCTGTAGGCCATAGTGTCCTTGTACCTGATGGCGGCGTTGATCTTATACTTATCACTGTACTTATCGCACCACTCGGTGAATTTTTCGTCGATCATCGTCTCCAGGGCGCTCTGCGTCGGATTATCAATGGTGAAGGCGCCAGCTTTGCCGAGGCCCGGCAAATCAATGTGGAAACACATAGGTGCGCGGGAGAAGGCGGGGACAGTGGGGTTGTTGTCCATGAGCGCACGGTTAGCCAGCAGGATGGCGCCGGGATACACGGAGTTTTTGATGTTCTCCAACGCGCTCAGCTCTGCATTCTCTGTGGTCAGGCTGGCCTTTTGCCGATGGACTACGACGTACTTCTGCTGGTCATGGTATCCTGTGTTGGGGATAAAGGAGGAGACGCCTTCCCCCTGTATGCTGAGGATTTCTTTTGGGTCATACTGCAGCCCGCGGATTTTATCGTTCAATTCCTTATTCATCTCTCATGCCTCCTTGGAATACAGGTTGTCCATAAAGGCCTTGAGAGGGATATGGGTGCTAAAGGCCATATCAAACTCGTGGTCATAGACGTAGACAGTTTCCTCGTCCGGAGGAAGGAAGTAGATGTTGCCAAAGGGGTCGTCCGCAATGGGGATCGCGCCGTTCTGAGCGAACAGCAACGGCCCGCCAGCCCGCTGGCGCTCGTCCTCCACAACCGCCTGCAGGGTCTCCGTCGTGCTGTTGCTGTAAGCAAGAGGATAGACGCTGGAGATTAGGTATGTGCAGCCGGCCGCGCTCAGGAATGGGGTATCCGGCGTAACCTTATGCCCGTCCCGGTAAAAATCGCACAGGTCTGCGGGCAGGGAAATTTCAAGTGATTCAGATAACTGCTCCACATCAGCGGCAGCAAGCGGCGCAGCAATCAGCTCGTTCTGGAACCCAGCTAACAGTTTCGCCCGCTGGAAAAGGTATTCGTGGATCTCTGCATTAGCCCGGTTTTGGACCGCGATCATCTGACGATCCTCTTCCAGACTGACATATTGGCCAAACCCGCCGATGTGGCAGCAGGTTTGACGGTGATATGCTGTGCGAACCAGCTGCATCTCACAGATGTTATCAGGTGTATACGGCACCATGTACTTATGATGCCAGGTATAGCCCGATGGGGTCTGTGTATAGCCGGCCTCTTCATTGCACAACTTGAAGTCGGCAGTGCGGTTGCCCGTCATAGGGATAGGGACGCTTTTTAGATAGTCGGGCACCGTACACCGGGAAAAGTCCGGCGAGTACCGGAACCGCTGCAGCTTATGGGTAGTTTCGATGCTGATAATGGGCGAATCGTAGGGCTTGCCCCAGGTCAGATTGGATGGACACATAGAAAAATCGCTCCTTTCAATGATTTGATTGAATGTCCAAATGGGATCCCATCTATATATCCCAATTAGGCCGCCATTTTACCGCAAAAAATGGATGCCGCTTTTCGGCGGCATCCAAATAGGGGTCAGGTTTGCAGTTCTCTGCGCAGATGCAAGAGGATTCGCTGGAGTTCTCGACTGACTTTTTGCTGAGAACAATCCATCAGACGGGCAATCTCAGTCTGGCTCAGTTCCATTTCAAATCGCCAGTAAAGCAAGCGACGTTCCTCAGCAGGCAGGTGTGACAGGGCGTTAGCAAGCTGGCGATGCAGATCCTCCCGCTCCACAATGTACTCCGGCTGTGATTCTGGCGGGCCTCCTATGTAGGCTGAAACATCATCCAGGGATGTTTCAAGCCTCAAACTGCGGCTGCGCAGATATTCGGCCCGACAATCAAGTCGATACAGAACATCATCCTCTGGAACATCTACCAGCCAGCGTTTTCCGTCCAAAACGACAAGCTGTTTTCTTTTGCGTTTCAATCATGTCTCTCCTTTTTGTTGGTATTCCTACATGCGTGCCTCACGGATAGCGTGCAATGTAGGCCTGCCAAGAGAAAAGGAGTTTGTCAACGGTTAGAGTTTACCGGAAAAGGCGGCGAGGGCAAGTCTCGGATCGGTGTGGTCCTCCGCGCTCTGCTTGGGCAGAACATGAACACCGGCAGTATCGCCAAGGTAGAGACCAACCCCTTCGCCCGTGCCGACTTGGAGCATCAGCTTTTGCTGGTGGATGATGACATGAAGCTGGAGGCTCTGCCGCAGACCAACAATATCAAATCCATCGTCACCGCCGAGCTGCCCATGGACTTGGAGAAGAAGGGCAAGCAGAGTTACCAGGGACAGTTGTATGTCCGGTTCCTGGGCCTGGGCAACGGCACACTGAACTCACTCTATGACCGGAGTGTGGGCTTCTTTCGGCGGCAGATCATCCTGACTGCCAAGGAGCGGCCGGAAGGCCGAGTGGACGACCCGTTTATCGCTGAGAAGATGTGCGAGGAGGTAGAGGGCATCTTCCTCTGGGCGCTGGAGGGCCTACGGCGGCTGATTGCCAACGACTACCGCTTCACCATCAGCGCACAGGCTCAGGAGAATATGAGGGCGGCGGTAGCGGACGGCAACAACGCCATTGAGTTCATGCGGTCCTCCGGTTACATCGCCTTTGAGCCGAGTGCCGCCGCCAGCTCCAGGGATTTGTACGCCGCCTACAAACTGTGGTGCGAGGATAACGCCTACAATGCCCTTTCCATGAAAAGTTTCTGTAACTTCCTTGGACAGAACGCTGGGGCCTACCACATTGAACCAACCAACAACATCTACATCGGCAATGGGAAACGGTCCAGGGGCTTCACAGGACTAAAGGTGGTGGCGAGGCAGTTTTGAAAATGTGCAGTGATCTGAAATCATCCGTACAGTTCGTACATGAGTACCAGCCAACGTGAGCGACAAATTGTCGGTCACGTTGTACGCTTGTACGCACTGTACGCTTCTTTCGAGGTTAGCGGCATTTCTTTTTCGGCTGGTCAGAATCAAAATTACCGACTAATTTTTAATGGCAGTGAGAAAAGCGAAGTTATTCATCCATGACAGATGAAAGTCCGCGATTCAGCGCACCGCTGGGCAATGACGCTGGTTCGCCGCTCCGTGGGCCTTTTCGCTGTTTTGCAAAATTTCCCGCAATTCCGCAAAATGCCATAGGCCCGCTTGTGACCTGGGCATCATCAAGACCAACTCAAATCGCTATAGGGAGGTATTCAATATGAACATCAGAAATGAGATCAAGGCACAGATCGTCCGCGCCGGTATGACTATGCAGGAGGTGGTGGACCAGCTTTCCATCGACTACGGCTGGAGCGAGAGCGTGTCCAATCTCTCCGGCAAATTGCAGCGGGAATCCATCCGGTATAAGGAGGTCCTGGAACTGGCCGCTGTGCTGGGCTATGACATCGTATGGAAGAAACGGGGTGGGCGGTGATGCAGAAGCCGCAGTACGCCATTCTCCGCTTCGCCAAATACAAGGGGCCGGAGATCGGCCACATTGAGGCCCACAACGAGCGCACCAAGGAGAAGTACGCCAGCAATCCCGATGTGGACACCAGCCGGAGCCATCTCAACTATCATCTTGTCCAACCGAAACGGAAGTACCGGGCCGAGGCCGAACATCAGATTGCTGAGGCCGGGTGCCGCACTCGGAAGGATAGCGTTCGGGTGGTGGAGGCCCTGGTGACCGCCAGTCCAGAGTTTTTCAAGGGCAAGAAGAAAGCCGAGATCCGCGCTTTCTTTGAGGAGTCACTTCGCTTCATAGAAAAACATCAGTCCAAGGGGACGATCATATCCGCCGTGGTGCATATGGACGAGAAAACGCCCCATATGCACCTTTCTTTTGTTCCGCTGACAGCGGACAAGCGGTTGAGCGCCAAGGATATTGTGGGCAACAAGAAGAAGCTGACCTGGTGGCAGGACGAGTTCTGGAAGCACATGGTCAAAAAGTGGCCGGACCTGGAGCGGGGCGAGAGCGCCAGTGAGATCGGCAGGACCCACATCCCGCCCCGGCTGTTCAAGGAGGCGGCGCACCTGAACCGGCAGAGGGATATGCTGTTGCATCTGCTGGGCGAGGTCAATCCCTTCAACGCCAAAAAGAAAAACGCCGAGATCGAGGCCCTTCTGGAGCAGTACATCCCCGGCGTGGAGCGGATACAGACACGGATACGGAAGTATGACGCCGCCTACAAATCACTCAAGGCTGAGAATGCCGGATTGAAGAAACAGGTGGATTCCAGCAAGGAGAGCGTCAAGCACCGCCTGGAGGTATCTCAGCAGCTCCAGGAGCTGGAGGACCTGCGCCGGACGGTGGAGAACATCCCGCCGGAAATTTTGCAGGCGTTTCAGTCTGCACACAGAACAAATGAATTTGAGAGGTAATTGAATGACAGTTGATTTTGAAAAGTATTTCAAGAACTATGTGTACGAGCCCATTGACCTGTGCGCCTGCTATGAGCCTATGGTCTTTCCCCCTGACGGCCAGTGGGACGAGCCGCAGAATCCGTTCCACGATACCATTGAGCGGAGGATCGGCAATACCTGGTATATCATCAGAACAGAGTGTGACGGACGCGAGGCGCTGACGGATAAGGTCAAGCGCCTCGTTTTTTCCGAGAAAGGAGCGGTTTCCTGATGACAAACACGAAATACTGTGATAACATGGACCCATGCACTACGGTACTGTCAGCTGACCCATTATCGAAGGAGGATCGCTCAATGGATCAGCAGAAGATCACCATTTTGTACTGTCGTTTAAGTAACGAGGATATGCTTGAGGGCGAATCGAATAGCGTCCAGAATCAAGATGGGATTTGTCAAGGATAATTTCTGCGAAAATTTCAAAAAAATAGGCCACTCTAATAAAGGCGGATGAGCTTGCAAGCGCTTTACAAGGCTGCATAGATAATGGTGCGAAGAAGGTGCTGCTGGCGATGACCTCGACTGTGAATTGGGGGACAGTCCTTGTTGACCTCATCGGTAGTTTTAACTTGATATTTTATAACAACGCGTAAGATACTGCTTTTCAAAGCGTTGGCGATAGGATGCTTTTATGATGTCATAGTACCAAAGAGCCGCTGACTCGATATGCTCAGTGGCTCTTTGGTATTTTCACAGAAATTTCGCACAAACAGGGAAAGCCGAAAAATGAAATTGACGGGATAGGCGGACTGTGCTAGAATAATAGCGTATGTCTTGATGACGTACATAAAAAGCAGCAACCGAATCTAAGTGGAAAGAGGACACACTATGTATCGGATCGTAAAAAAGCGGGTTTTGAACCCCACCGTGACCCTCATGGAGATCGAGGCCCCCGCCGTGGCCCGGAAGTGCGAGCCCGGCCAGTTCATCATCCTCCGCGTGGATGAGAACGGCGAGCGCATCCCCCTGACCATCGCCGCCTACGACCGGGAGAAGGGCACCGTCACCATCATCTTCCAGCTCGTAGGCGCAACCACGGAAAAGCTCAGCCACAAGGAGGAGGGAGAGTACCTTCAGGACTTCGTGGGCCCCCTGGGCCGGGCCACCGAGACGGAGGGCCTCCGCCGCGTAGCCGTCATCGGCGGCGGCGTGGGCACCGCCATTGCCTACCCCGTGGCCAAGAAGCTCCACGACGACGGGTGCCACGTGGACCTGATCGTGGGCTTCCGGAACAAGGACCTCATCATCCTCAAGGAGGAGTTCGAGGCCGCCAGCACCAACCTCATCATCGGCACCGACGACGGGTCCTACGGCAAGAAGGCCCTGGTCACCGACCTGCTCAAGGAGCAGATCGAGGCGGGGGTGAAGTATGACCGCGTGATTGCCATCGGGCCGGTCATCATGATGAAATTTGTCTGCCTGCTCACCAAGGAGTACAACATCCCCACGGTGGTCAGCATGAACCCCATTATGATCGACGGCACGGGCATGTGCGGCGGATGCCGTCTGACCGTGGGCGGGGAGACCAAGTTCGCCTGCGTGGACGGCCCCGAGTTTGACGGCCACCTGGTGGACTTCGACGAGGCCATGGCCCGGGGCGCCATGTACCGGGACTTCGAGATGCACGCCAGGGAAGAGACGTGCAATCTGTTCAAGCAGAAGGTCCAATAGGGGAACTGTCCTATGGCCGAAAAGGAAAGCGTGAAAAGATGCGGCTTGTACTTCGCACCTGCCGGGACCCTGCACGGCTTCGCGCCTGCCGGGTCACTGCATATCTATTTCGGCTGGCGCTCCCCAAACAAGTCTGTTCCCCCGATGACCGACAAGCAGTTTGACACAATATTAAGGATGGTCGCCATGATCCTGGATGGTTGCAAGGACCTGGAGGAAGCAAAGGGGAAGCTTGCGGCGCTCCTGGAGGAGAGGCGCGATCCGTCTGTGGAAGAGGTAAAGTAATATGGCTAATATGCGTCCGGATAAAAACCCCATGCCCCACCAGGACCCCGTCGTCCGGTCCGGCAACTTTGAAGAGGTGGCCCTGGGCTACACCAGGGAGCAGGCCATCGACGAGGCACAGCGGTGCCTCCACTGCAAGAACATGCCCTGCGTCTCCGGCTGCCCGGTCAAGATCCACATCCCTGAGTTTATCGCCAAGGTGGCGGAGGGCGACTTTGAGGCCGCCTATCAGATCATCGCCGCCGACAGCGCCCTGCCCGCCGTGTGCGGCCGCGTGTGCCCCCAGGAGACCCAGTGCGAGTCCAAGTGCGTGCGGGGCATCAAGCACGAGAGCGTGGGCATCGGCCGCCTGGAGCGCTTCGTGGCCGACTGGCACAACGCCAACGCCACCGAAAAGCCGGTAAAGCCCGAGAGCAACGGCCACAAGGTGGCCGTCATCGGCTCCGGCCCCTCCGGCCTCACCTGCGCCGGGGACCTGGCCCGGAAGGGGTATGAGGTCACTGTGTACGAGGCCCTGCACCTAGCCGGCGGCGTGCTGGTGTACGGCATTCCCGAGTTCCGTCTGCCCAAGGCCATCGTCCAGAAGGAAGTGGACGGGCTCAAGGAGCTGGGCGTGAAGATCGAGACCAACGTGGTGGTGGGCCGGTCCATCACCATCGACGAGCTCATGGAGCAGGAGGGCTTCGAGGCCGTGTTCATCGGCTCCGGCGCGGGCCTCCCCATGTTCATGCACATCCCCGGCGAGAACCTGAAGGGCGTCTATTCCGCCAACGAGTTCCTCACCCGGATCAATCTCATGAAGGCGTACCGGGACGGCTCCGACACCCCCATCATGCCTCTCAAGGGCAAGAAGGTGGCGGTCGTCGGCGGCGGCAACGTCGCCATGGACGCCGCCCGGTGCTCCCGTCGTCTGGGGGCCGATGTGTACATCGTCTACCGCCGCTCCGAGGCCGAACTCCCCGCCCGTGCCGAGGAGGTGGAGCACGCCAAGGAGGAGGGCATCGTCTTCAAGACCCTCACCAATCCCACCGCTATTCTGGGCTACAGCAATCCCGAGGACAAGCGGGATCCCAGGAACGGCTCCGTCCGCGGCCTCACCTGCGTGGAGATGGAGCTGGGCGAGCCCGACGCCTCCGGCCGCCGCCGCCCCATCGTCAAGGAGGGCAGCGAGTTCGAGATGGAGATGGACTGCGTGATCATGGCCCTGGGCACCAGCCCCAACCCCCTCATCAAGTCCACCACCAAGGGCCTGGAGATCAACAAGCGGGGCGGCATCATCGTCAACGAGGACGGTTTGACCAGCCGCGAGGCGGTCTACGCCGGCGGCGACGCCGTCACCGGCGCGGCCACCGTGATCCTGGCCATGGGCGCGGGCAAAAAGGCCGCTCAGGCCATGGACGAGTACCTCAGCCAAAAATAATCAGGCAGAAGACGCGGTGGTCGGAGGCGATCAGCTCGCAGCGGCCGCCCCGCCC
>ERZ778518.2303-NODE-2303-length-10689-cov-4.581061_pt1 | contig 10689 bp, 11 predicted proteins | sample MGYA00510340_ERZ778518 | MGnify/ENA primary metagenome ERZ778518 (study PRJEB29527, sample SAMN07138967) | mouse gut metagenome | material: feces | host: mouse | place: China:Nanjing | collected 2016-01-25 ... | reverse complement strand
GAAGCTGCGCATCCCTTTTGCTTCATAGGACGTACTTTCCTATGAAACAACAAAAGTGCGCTTCGCACACTCTCGCGTCCAAATTATCCGAAAAGCGCAGCTTTTGTTCCGCGCGCGAAGCTGCGCATCCCTTTTGCTTCATAGGACGTACTTTCCTATGAAACAACAAAACAGCGGAGGCCATCTGCCTCCGCCAGTTCATTCACAGACAATCCAACGTCTGCCTGGAGTGCTTTCTGTTGTCGATCCTTTCACAGCCTGCTATTTCAGCCGCTTCCCATACACTCCGTCTTCTTTCACAAATCCTGTCTTTTTCAGGTATTCCTCATGCTCCTCAGGCACATCAGGGAATGAAATCCGCTCAATCCCCCTCCCGCCCAGTTCCGCATACAGGTATTCTCCCACTGAGCAGTCCCGATACTGAGGCGTGGCATAATCCAGAAAAATCTCAAAATTTCCGTCCTGATGATCCCTTCCCAGCAGAATTCCTGCCGGAACCGTATCATGCACAACCATATAGGCCGCATTCATCCCGGGCTTTTCAAAGGCCAATCCCGGAAAACACTTCTGAATGTCCTCTCCATAGTACTTGAGAAAATACGCAAGGGAAGCGCTGCCCGGCTCCTCGGTTATGACCGCATACCTTCTGGGTGATTTGATAATCTTATACAGATAATACATATTGATCCCCACCAGGGCCAGATTCATCAACGCTGTGGGGTATGAGCGGATAATTACCGCATACACTGCAAAGATCAACGCCCCTATGGAATCCACAATCCGCAATTTGATCACGGAGGTCATCAGAAAAGATACCAGTACCAGCAGTGAAGCAAAATACCCCACCAGTTCCACAATCATTTGTGTATCCATTTTGATCATACTCCTTTCGCCAGACGGCTGGTTCCCAGCCTGTCCGCACCGAGACGGATAAACTCTTCTGCGTCTTCAAACGAACCAATGCCGCCTGCAGCTTTTATCCTGACCTCTTTTCCCGCAAATTCTTTCATCAGGGAAATATCTGCAAAGGTAGCGCCCCCTGTGGAAAACCCTGTGGAAGTTTTTATAAATTCTGCACCCGATTCTGTGACAACTTCACACATTTTCTTCTTTTCATCTTCTGTCAGCAGGCAGGTTTCAATAATCACTTTCAAAATCTTCCCTTCGCATGCCTCATGCACCTGACGGATTTCATCCAGTACTTCCGCATAACGTCCGTCTTTCACATATCCGATATTGATAACCATATCCACTTCTGAAGCGCCGTTCGCCACAGCATCCCTGGCTTCAAACACCTTCGCTGCCGTCGTACTGTAACCATTGGGAAAACCGATCACCGTGCATATGGACAGTTTTCCTTCCACATAGTCCGCTGCCTGCTTCACATAAGCCGCAGGAATACAGGCCGAAGCCGCTTCACACCGGATTCCTTCATCTAAAATGGTACGAATCTCCTCCCATGTGGCCGTCTGCGCCAGCAATGTATGATCCACCTTCTTTAAAATATCTTTCTTCTCCATGATCCCCTTACTCCTGTTCCGCCTTCTCTACACCAGCTTCTCCAAAACAGACTTTCCAATCGTCCCTTTTGGCATTTCCAGGCCAAAATTATCCACAATCGTAGCACCGATCACCGCAAAATTCTCACTCTCTTCCAGCGCACCGCCGCCCTGGAACGATGGTGAATACGCCAGAAACGGAGTCTTCTCTCTTGTATGATCCGTTCCCGTATGTGTGGGATCATTTCCATGGTCCGCAGTCAGAATCAACAGATCATCCTCCCGCAGCAGCGCAAGCAGCTCTCCCAGTTTCTCATCAAACCGTTCCAGTTCACCCGCATAGCCTTCCACATCCCTTCGGTGTCCCCACAACGCATCAAAATCCACCAGGTTCACATAGCACAGACCTGTAAAATCCCTGCCTGCAATCTCCATTGTCTGCTCCATGCCATGCACCGAGCTCTTTGACTTATTTGATTCGGTCAGACCTTCCCCGTCGAAAATATCAAATATCTTTCCGACAGAAATCACATCCAGCCCTGCGTCCTTTAACACATTGAGTGCTGTCTGTCCATATGGCTTCAGCGCATAATCATGCCGGTTACTGGTACGCTGAAATTCTCCTTTTTTCCTTCCAATGTAAGGTCGGGCAATGACCCGCCCCACCTTCCACTCATCCTTCATCGTAATCTCTCTGGCAATCTCGCAGCAGCGATACAACTCTTCCAGGCCAAACGTCTCCTCATTGCCACAAATCTGCAGCACTGAATCTGCCGATGTATAAACAATCATATGCCCTGTGGCAATCTCTTCTTCTGCCAGTTCGTCCAAAATCTCTGTCCCGCTTGCACTCTTATTTCCAATAATCGTCCGTCCCGTCCTTGCGGAAAGTTCCTCCAGCAATTCCTGGGGAAATCCTGTTTTCGTAAACGTCTGAAACGGCTTTGTAATATGAAGCCCCATCATTTCCCAATGCCCGGTCATAGTATCCTTGCCTGTACTGGCCTCCCGCAGCTTCCCATAATAAGCCAACGGCTTCTTTGCCGGTTCTGTCCCTGCCAGTTCATGCAGATTCGCCATGCCCAGCCTTTGCAGATTGGGAATCTTCAGAGAAGAAGCGGACTGTGCAATATGCCCCAGCGTGTCCGTCCCCGCATCACCGTAAGCCGCCGCATCCTCCGGCGCACCCACGCCCAGCGAATCAATCACGATTGTAAATATCCGTTTAAATCTGCTCATTTTTTTACCTCTTACCCTTCACGTACGGCACACCATCCGCCTTAGGCGCCACAGATTTGCCGATAAACAAAATTAAAATGATAATTGTCAGCACATAGGGCAGCATTGCCAGAATTTCTGTGGGAACAGCCAGTGCCCCACCGCCCAGAACGACCGTCAGAGCCTGTGAGAAACCAAAGATCAGACATGCCTTATATGCGCCCAAAGGTTTCCACTTACCAAATATCACCGCTGCCAGCGCGATAAAGCCCTGACCGGCAATAGAAGTCTGGGTAAACTGCGCCACAATCCCCAGTGTCACCGTTGCGCCGCCGATACCCGCCAGTATGCCCGACAAAATCACACAGGCATAACGGATTTTATACACATTGATACCCAGTGTATCCGCAGCAGCAGGATTTTCGCCCACTGCCAGCACCCGCAGCCCCCATTTTGTGCGATACAGCACAAACCACATCGCCACCGCAAACAAAAGCGCCACCAGTACCATCACATCCACATTCAGATTGGCCATCATCCCTTCCACGCCGCTGCCCATCATCTTGGGCAGCTTGTTTTCCACCGGATAGGACATGGTCGCCCCGTCGAATGCCTGCCGACAGAAAAAGACTGCCAGAGCCGGCCCCAGAAGATTGATGGCCACACCGCTGATGGTCTGATCTGCCTGGCATGAAATCGCTGCCACGGCATGGAGCAGAGCCAGAATCCCCCCTGCTACCGCTGCACACAGAACACCGACCCACGGATTTCCACTGTAATACCCCGCCGCCGCGCCGGCAAAGGCGCCAAAAGTCATCATGCCCTCGATACCGATATTGACAACCCCCGACCGCTCGGACAGTACACCGCCCAACGCACCAAATATCATAGGCGTGGAATACAACAGCGTTACCCCCAACAGCAATGTAATTGTATTCATCATGATTTAGCACCTCTTTTCCACATTTTCTCAACCAGTACAGGAACCATATCCTTCAATGCAATCAGAAATACAATCGTACCGATCAGTATGTTAATAATTTCCGAAGGCGCACCCACCATATACTGAATGGACTGTCCGCCATACAATAACCCACCAAACAACAGGCCTGCAAAGATACATCCCACAGGAGAACCGCCCGCAATAAACGCAACCGACAAACCGTTCAGACCGTTGGATTCAAAGGCTGAAAGCTGAGAAATCCCGTGGGGATTATTTCCTGCAATGGAGATGGCCGCTGCGATTCCGGACAGAGCGCCTGCAATCAGCATCGTCTGCACCATATTTTTCCCCACGTTGATCCCTGCAAACTCCGCCGCATCCCGGTTGCTCCCCACGGCCCGCAGTTCATATCCCTTCGTGGTTTTATAGAGCAGGAAGGAGACTGCAAAAGTCAGCCCAATGGCAATCAGGATTCCCGCATTGGCATCCGTACGCAGAATATCTCCTATGATGGGATGATTCCGCACAAAATCTGCCGCCGCTTCTGTCGTCTTCCAGTTGGTAAAGAAAGAGATAAACCCTGATTCATGAATGGCATAAGTCCCATCCGAATCCGGCTTATGAAAACGATCAATATTACATACAAAATTGGACAGATACAATGCAATCCAGTTTAACATAATGCCGATGATTACTTCATTGATATGATATTTCGCCTTCAGCCATCCGGAAATTCCGCCATAGAGCGCACCTGCTGCCGCACCCACAAGCAATACCAGCGGAATCTCGATGATCGCAGGAAAATCACACACAATCCCGACAATGTTGGCTGCCACCGCGCCTACAATGAACTGTCCTTCCGCGCCGATATTAAACAGCCCCATTTTATACGCAAATGCCACACTGACACCCGTCAGAATAATGGGCGTACTCTTGATGATCACATTGGATATATACTTGGGCCTTCCGAAAATACCGGAAAGCAGCGCCCCAAAGGCTTCAAACGGATGATAACCCGAAGCTGCCAGAATCACCGTTGCCACAACAAAACCCAGGAATATGGCAAGCAGAGTGGCGGCCATTGGTTTCTTTAGTATTTTAACTGTTTTTTCCATCTAATGTCCCTCCTGCCATAATCAGTCCGATGGTCTTTTCATCCACCTCTCCCTGTTCAAACGTACACCGTATGGAACCGGCATAAATAACCCCGATGGTGTCGGAAACATTCATCACCTCATCCAGTTCCAGCGAAATCAGAAGCACTGCCTTGCCCTTATCCCGCTCCCGCACAAGCATCTTATGGACATATTCAATCGCACCCACATCCAGGCCGCGGGTAGGCTGAACCGCAATCAGCAGATCCGGATTGTTGGCAATCTCCCGACCGATAATGACCTTCTGCTGATTACCACCGGAAAGTCCTCTGATAGCCAACTCTTCACAGGAATCCGGCCGGACATCGTAATCTTTTAATAAACCTGACGCAAACTTCCGGATTTCCTTCCTGTCCAGAATATGTTTGCGGGAAAAAGGTTCCTTCATATACGTATCCAGCACAGCATTATCTTCCACAGAAAAATCCAGCACCAGGCCGCGTTTCTGCCGGTCTTCATGGATGGTGGAAATCCCCGCGTCCATAGTCTCCCGTGTCGTCCGGTTCTCAATGTTTTTGCCATTGATTTTAATGCTGCCGCTCTCCACCCGAATCAGATTGGTAATGGCCTCCACCAGCTCCTTCTGTCCGTTCCCGTCGATGCCGGCAATTCCGAAAATCTCTCCCCTCCGGACTTTCAGCGACATATCTTTCAGGACATAAACGCCCCGGCTGTCCCTGGCTGTCAGCTTATCTACCTCAAACACCACATCACCCGGCTGCGCCTTTTCCTTGTCCACCACCAGCTTCACCCGATGGCCCACCATCATATCCGCCAGTTCCTCCTGTGTGACCTTTCCCACATCCACCGTATCAATATAGGTTCCCCTGCGGATAATGGTACAATAATCCGCCGACGCCTTAATCTCTTTCAGCTTATGGGTAATGATAATAATGGTTTTACCATCTTCCACCAGCTTATGCATAATTGCGATCAGATCATTGATTTCCTGCGGCGTCAACACCGCTGTGGGCTCATCCAGGATCAGAATATCCACGCCCCGGTACAAAGCCTTTAAGATTTCCACTCTCTGCTGCATACCTACGGATATATCTGAAATATAAGCATCCGGATCCACTTCCAGCCCATACTTTCTGACGATCTCCATAACCTCCGACCGGGCCCGCTTCAAATCCACCACCCCGCCTGTTTTTGTGGTTTCGTGCCCCAGGATAATATTCTGTGTTACGGTGAACGTATCCACCAGCATAAAATGCTGATGCACCATGCCGATTCCATGAGAAATCGCCACGTTGGGATTTTTCATCTCCACTTTTTCCCCGTATAAATAAATGTCCCCTTCATTTGCCTGATACAACCCATACAGAATATTCATCAGCGTGGTCTTACCAGCGCCGTTTTCCCCCAGAACCGCGTGGATGGACCCCTTTTTTACATCCAGCTGCACCTGATTCAGCGCGGTATAAGAACCGAACCGGATCGTAATATCGTGCATCTGCACCGCATACTCTTTTTTTATTTCCATCTTCCTTCTCTCCTGTTTTTACAGACCTTCCAGAAATGCCTGATAGGTTTCCTCCGAGGACGGCGGAACCAGTTCACCCTGAATGATCATCTCCTGTATTTCCATTGCCTTTTCATAGACCTCCGGATCCATCAGCGGATTTTCGGCCGGTATGCCCACACACCCTTCCTTTAATCCATAGCTGTAAGTCTGCCCGCCGATTTCCTCACCTTCCATCGCCATGGTAGATACCAGATCCACCGCAATATCCACATTTTTCATCCCTGAAGTCAGCACATTGTCCGGTGCAAGGTAAGACTGATCCGTATCCACACCGATCACATATTTCCCGTTCTCCTTTGCCGACTCGATGACACCGTATCCTGCGCCGCCTGCGGAATGGAAAATAATATCACATCCGTTGGAATACATTTTATTGGCAATGGCCTTTGCTTTCGCCGCATCGGAATAGCTCTCTGTAAACTGCGACTGCACCTCGATCTCCCTTCCCCGGACATGGGCCGCATAAGCCACACCGCCAATATAGCCATACTGGAACTGGTCATTCAGAAAGCTTTTCATAGGACCCACATACCCCACCTTATCCGTCCGGGTCGTCATGCCTGCAATATAGCCTACCAGAAAAGATGATTCTTGTGCCCGGAACACTACCCCCGTAACATTGTGGGGACTCTCGTCAAATCCAAAATCCACAATGGCAAAATTAATATCGGGATTCATTTTCGCAATGGTCAGCATAGAGTCTGCCAGCGAATATCCCAGTGCCCACACCAGATCAGAATAGGTGTCTGTCGCCCTGTCGATATTCGTCAGATAATCCGAAGCCTGCTTGGACTCCAGTACCCGCACGTCCGCACCCGAATGTTCCCCGAACCGCTGCAAACCTTCCCATGACAACTGATTAAAAGACTGGTCATTGATTCCGCCAGTACCCGCCACCATGGATACCCGGTAAACCGACTCATCCTCTTTGGCCACACCGCAGCCTGCCAGCAGACAAGCTGACAGAACCGCCGGTATGATCTTTTTCCATTTTTTCATTTGCCCACCTGCTTTCTTCTCTATGCAATCTCCAGTGCGATTTTCATCATATCCGTAAAGCCCGTCTGACGGTCCTCGATGGACAGGGATTCCCCTCTGAACGGTGCGTCTGAAATGGTCAGCATACACAGCGCCCGTTTTCCGGCTCTGGCCGCATTCATGTACAGCGCCGCCGCCTCCATCTCCGCAGCCAGTATTCCCATACTTGCCCACTTCTGCAGCGCCTGGTCATTGTCATTGTAGAAAATATCGGAAGAAAGGATATTCCCCGCTACTGTACGGATACCCAGACGCTCTCCTGTCTCCGCCGCTTTTCTCGCCAGGTCAAAATCCGCAATCGGTGCAAAAGTTCCCGGCAGCTGATACTGGGCAGCATACGCAGAATCCGTGCTCGCTCCCACGCCGATGACCACATCCCGCAGATTCGCCCGGTCGCTCAATGTTCCTGCCGTGCCGATTCGGATGATCTGATCCACCTCATAGAAATGAAACAGTTCATATGTGTAGATTCCCACCGAAGGCATCCCCATGCCGCCGCCTGATACCGTCACTCTCTTGCCCTGATACTCACCTGTGAACGCAAGCATATTTCTGACTGTATTCACGCACTCCCAGTTCTCCAGAAAATTCTCCGCAATAAACTTTGCCCGCAACGGATCCCCTGGCATCAATACGGTCTTTGCGATCTGTTCCTTTGCTGCTCCGATGTGTGGTGTTGGTGTTTTACTCATAATTCATTTCTCCTTTTTTATTATTTTTCAGGAAACTGTGAAACTCTGCCTGTTTTGCCTGAAATCGGCCGGCAAACGTGTTTAACAATTCCCTGTTTTGATTCACTGTTCCCCAGGTTTCATCTTTACAGAGCATTATGAAACCTGTCACATGGCCATTCATTTATCCGCCATAAATCAGAGTTTTGCATCTCTGTATTCCAGCAGCATTTCATACTGCTGTCTGGAAATATGGATTCTGCCGCTGCGGTATGAGATAAATCCCTCCTGTTCCAGCCGCAGAATACTCCTCTGGACTGTCCGCACATTCATCCCAATTCTCTGCGCCAACTGCGCCTGTGTCTTTTTCAGTACACATTCCCCGTCGCCTCCCCACTTTCCATAGGCGCCGGTCAGATACAGCACCAGCCTGTCCCTGGCATTTAACAACAGGTACTTGCGTTCATTGGAGATCTCCTTCGCCAGCGTCCGCGCCAATACCTGCGCCCGCATAAACAGTGCGTTCCGGTCCTGTTTCACCCACTTCATATAGACTGCTGACGGAATCCGCAGTGCCTCACAGTCCGTAGCCGCACCCACCGTCTTCTGAGTCTCAGGAAGCCCTGCAAACAGTTCATAATCCCCGATGATGCCGATTCCCGACTGCTCAAAAAAACTGTACACATTACCGGTCATCTGAATATCTTCTCCGCTCACTTCCCCTTTTATGACGACCCATACATACTCACACCCCCGCCCGGCCTGCAAAATAGTCTGCCCTCTGGGAATCTTCACATACTGCATCGCCTGCACCACCTCACCGGGACAATCCCTGAAAAAATCACTCAGATAAACGGATTGCTCTTTGCCTAACTTTTCTATAATCTCCCTGAATGCCTGCCCTGATTTCATATGTCGATTCCTCTGTTCTGTTTAAGCTATATGCGCCGTTTGCTTTCACCACACTGCTTCTGTTATGTTGATGGTATATTTTGCAGATGCGGCTGTCTGTTATGTTTATGTTATATAAAAATTCCCTGTCTTTAGATACGACACATGTCGTATTTTGTGCATTTCTTATTCCATTCTCTGTTTTTCACAATATTTCACTATGCTTTTTGTATAATAAGCACAAAAAAAGAACCCTATACAGGATTCTCCGTTTTTTATCCGATTGTTTCAAAATACAGCTATTCCATCAGCACTTCCCTCAAATCTGCCCATAGTGTACTGACACATTTACTTTCAGTCAAATGACGCAGAATGAATTTTCAGTCTGCAAGGCGGCGGAGGGAGGCGATGCGGTGGCATCGTTGACCGACAACAACGCAGCAGATGGAAATTCAGGCAAGTCATTTGGCGAAATGTAAATGTGTCAGTACATTAGATACGAAAAGTCATAATTCACCAAAGATAGGAACCACTCCGCCAGTCTGTATCATGCAACATTTCACAGGATTCTGTCACCAGCATGCATGTACTGTAACTGATCTCCCATAGATTCCTTCATGATATGAAAAGCCTGCATGCCGGTGCAGTGTCCTGTATAGAAAAGGGTGTCCATCCCGCTCAGTTCTTCCCCAATATCTCTGATTACCGCAATATCCTTCTCATCGTAGGGTTCCTTTTTCATCATGTGAAAACCGCTGATCACTATGTCCGGCCTGCCTCCATAAAGTTCCCCATACCGGTCCAGAATATTCAATATCCCATTGTGGGCACAACCTGACAACAGAACCTTTCGTCCCTGTTCCTCAACAACAATATATTGCTCATGGTCAAAGGAATCCTGTACGAACCGATTCCCCTCTTTCCGCTTGAGAGTCAAATTGCTCCCAGGCCATTTCCTTCTTCCTGTAACGTCTCCAAACACAGAAATCTCTTCATCCACCCGGTATCCCGCCTGAAGAAAAATACACTGAGGCAACTGCAATATTTCCGCATCTATTCCTATATATTTTTCCCGATTGTCTCTCAGGTTATAATACGCAAAACCGGCTGACGGATGCAGACAGATCCTGGCATTGGGATTTATCTTTGAAAAAGACAGAATCCCGCCCGAATGGTCGTAATGCCCGTGGCTTAAAAACACTGTATCTATTTCCTCCGGCCTTACCCCCAAGCGCTCTGCGTTTTCCCATGTCTTTTCCGAAGCACCGGTGTCAACAAGAATTTTATGACGAGATGTCTCTATATAAATACTCAGGCCATGCTCTGCATGTAACTCTTCTGTTCCTTGCGTATCTTCAATCAGATTTATAATTTTCATTGTTTGATTCCTTTATTTCAAATCCGATACACTGACAGTTTTAAGATATTTTGACTGGCAATATTTGACAATCTGCATCTGTAAGTTTCATTTGCCCCAATGATACAGCCCTTCCCTTATCCGGCTGCCTGCCCCCTGTTCTGACAGGGATACATCGTTTTGTTCTTATTATAGCGCACCTGGCTGCATTTGTCATTGGGCTGTTGGACGGTTTCCGATTCTCTCTTTTCGGATTTCTGTCACCATTTGGAAATCCTTTATAAATGTACATTGCAAATGGCAGATAAAGATTTTATAACCATATATACATCAGTTAGGTAATTGCGAAACAAGTTCAAAATCTTGATTCCAATAGGGAAAAGGCCCGGT
>ERZ778518.2302-NODE-2302-length-10690-cov-4.283968_pt1 | contig 10690 bp, 8 predicted proteins | sample MGYA00510340_ERZ778518 | MGnify/ENA primary metagenome ERZ778518 (study PRJEB29527, sample SAMN07138967) | mouse gut metagenome | material: feces | host: mouse | place: China:Nanjing | collected 2016-01-25 ... | reverse complement strand
TACGGAAAGAAAGGACGATGAATATGAAAAAGCTGTTAAAATTTATTCTCGGTGTGGGAACTGCGATCGCTGCTATCGGAGGCATCATGTATTTTCTAAAAAATGTGTTAATGAAAGATTATTTAGATGATTTTGATGACGACGACTTTGACAACGACCTCTACGACGAAGAAGACTCTGAAAACAGAGACTATGTAACAATAAATGTTCCAGACAAAGATTCAAAAGAAGCAGAAACCGGAAGCACACAGGATGATGATCTGTCAGCTTTTGATTCCGTGACTGATTAATAAAAAGATGCCAGGATCAGATACGTTTTTGACCCTGGCATCTTTTATTTTGCTGATTTTATTTTTCTATCTGGAGAGCCTCTTTGTCATACTGAACAAGTGCTCGTCAATGTCTTTTGTCATCGCCAGCGCCTCGTCAATGTCAAAATCACAAAAATGACCGGAACGATACGCCACCACCCGGTTTGTCTGCCCCTCCAGGAGAAGATCTACCGCCTTTACCCCCATCGCGGACGCGTACACGCGGTCACGGCACGTCGGATTTCCGCCTCGCTGGATATGCCCGATCACGGTCGCCCTCGTCTCGATGCCTGCTGCCGCCTCGATCCGTTCTGCCATGCCATAAGAATCCCCGATTCCCTCAGCGTTTACGATAATGTGGTGCTTCTTTCCAATCCGGCGTTTCGCACGTATCTTTTCGATGATCTTCTGCTCATCGTTGTCATAGCGCTCCGGGATCAGAACATATTCCGAGCCATTGCTGATACCGCACCACAGCGCGATGTGCCCCGCCGTACGCCCCATGACTTCGATGATACTGCACCTTTCATGGGAAGCCGATGTATCGCGCACTTTATCGATCGCCTCCATCGCCGTATTGCACGCCGTGTCAAAGCCGATCGTATATTCGGTACAGGATATATCCAGGTCGATCGTACCGGGAACACCGATCGTATTGATCCCATTCATCGAGAGCTTCTGCGCGCCGCGGAATGAGCCGTCACCGCCGATCACCACGATACCGTCGATCCCATGCTTGCGGCAGATATCGGCTGCTTTTTTCTGTCCCTCCGGCGTCGTCATCTCCTTACAGCGTGACGTATACAGGATCGTTCCGCCTTTTTGTACAATATCCGAGACGCTCATCGTCTCCATATCGATAATATCCTCTTCTAACAACCCCGCATAACCGCGCCGGATTCCCTTTACTTTCACCCCGCTGGAAATACCGGCACGCACCACGGCACGTATCGCCGCGTTCATCCCCGGCGCGTCACCGCCGCTCGTCAATACCCCTATCGTTTTAATTGCATGCTCTGCCATCTTTCATTTCCTCCATTCGTGCGCACCTATCCGTGTCACATTACTATTCATTATTGTACGACATTTGTAATTTTTTTTCAATACTAGATTGAACGACTTTTACATTTTCGCTTCCAAACATGCCAGCAAGCTGTTCGAGCAGTTCTGGACAGACCCTCGTCATCCTGCTGTTTGGCAGCTGTTTTTTCGCCCGCTCCGCCGACAGATAAATGATAACGGTATCATGCCCGTCATAGGCAGACAGCGTTTCAAACAGCGCTCCTTCTTTTTCCCGGTACTCTTCCTTTTTGCCGCACTGGATCCAGAGCTGTTTTGGAATATCGTCAAACGGGATCATACTCTGGCAGATCAGCTTCGCCGGCTTATCCTCTTCGACCGTGACGCGTCCCCGGATGAATACCTTTCGGTCCTCTTCCAGATCGCGGCGGTACTTTTCATAATCTTTTGGAAATACGATGACCTCCACAGTGCCGACGAGATCTTCCATCGTGATAAATGCCATCAGGCTGTTCGTGCGCGTCGTTTTGACCGTCTTATCCACGATCATCCCGCCGATGACGGCACTCTCATTGTCCCGGACGGCAGGCGCGGATTCGCCTTCCGCCACGGCGAAATCCGCGGTCGTTCTCGTAATATTTTTTTTCATTACCGGAATAAAATCCTCCAGCGGGTGGCCGCTGATATACACGCCGAGCACTTCCTTTTCAAAACTGAGTATCATCTCTTTGTCATACTCACCCACGTCCGGGAGCTTTACTTCCAGTTCTTCTTTTTCGTCCTCCGCGGCAAAATCAAGCAGGGATAACTGCCCTGTGAGAGTCATCTTTTTCTCCTGGCTGATCCCGTCCAGTATGCCAGCATACGCGCTCATCTTCTGCTTTCTCGTACCGTCCAGGCAGTCGAGCGCCCCCGCCTTGATAAAACTCTCCAGCGTCCGCTTATTGATCGATTTTCCACTCATCCGCGAGCAGAGGTCTTTCAGCGAACGGAATTCACCGCCCGCCTTCCGCTCCTTCGTAATCTCCTCGATCACTGGCCTTCCCACGCTTTTGATCGCGGCGAGTCCGTATTTGATCCCGCCCTCGGTCGGCGTAAACGCCGCCTCTCCCTCGTTGATATCCGGTGGAAGGATCGAAATGCCCATCTGCCGGCACGTCATGGAATACTCCGTGATCTTTCCCGTATTATCCATCACCGAAGTCAGAAGCGCCGCCATAAATTCCTCTGGATAATAATATTTTAAATAAGCCGTCTGATACGCGACGACCGCATACGCGGCCGCGTGCGATTTATTAAACGCGTATTTGGCAAAATCCATCATTTCCTCAAATATTTTCCTCGCTACGGGTTCCGGGATCCCCCGGTGGATACAGCCCTCGACTCCCTCTTCCTCATTTCCATAAATAAAATTATTTTTTTCTTTTTCCATGACCGACGTTTTCTTTTTCGACATGGCACGCCGCACAAGGTCGCTTCGCCCGTAACTGTATCCGGCGAGATCCCGGACGATCTGCATGACCTGCTCCTGATACACGATGCAGCCGTACGTCGGGGAGAGGATCGGCTCAAGTTCCGGGCAGTCGTACACGACATGATTCTTATCGTTCTTGCCCGTGATATATTTCGGGATAAAGTCCATCGGCCCCGGGCGGTACAGCGCGATCCCCGCAATGATGTCCTCGAGCGTTTCCGGTTTTAACTCTTTCATAAAACTCGTCATACCGGCACTTTCTAACTGGAACACACCTTCCGTTTTTCCGGCTGAGATCATTTCGTACACATGCCTGTCCTCATAGTTGATCTTCTCGAGGTCCAGATCATCTTTTGACGCATTGACCGCGTTTTTAATGACCGTAAGATTGCGGAGACCGAGAAAGTCCATCTTCAACAGTCCCAGCTCCTCGAGCGTGACCATCGTATACTGCGTCGTGATCGTACCGTCTGCCGCCCGGGAAACCGGAACAAAATTATCCACTTCCTCTGGACTGATCACGACTCCCGCCGCATGGATCGATGTATGCCTGGGCAGTCCTTCCAGACGCAGCGACATGTCGATCAGCTTGTGGATGGACTCATCGCCCTCATACATCTGCTTCAGTTCGGGATTCATATCGAGCGCTTTGCTGATCGTGATGCCTAACTCCATCGGCACCGCCTTTGCGACGCTGTCCACCAGGGAGTACGGCAGATCCAGCACACGCCCCACGTCCCGTATGACCATGCGCGCGGCCATCGTTCCAAACGTTACGATCTGCACGACACGGTCTTCCCCGTATTTATCGGTCACATAGTCGATGACATCCTGACGGCCGTCCACACAAAAATCAATATCGATATCCGGCATCGTGACACGCTCTGGATTCAGGAAGCGCTCAAACAGCAGGTTGTATTTGATCGGATCAATGATATCCGTGATCTCCAGCACATATGCCACGATGCTGCCCGCCGCCGAACCCCGCCCCGGCCCGACCGGAATGTCATGATCTTTCGCGTATTTGATAAAATCCCATACGATGAGGAAATAATCGACAAACCCCATGCTGACGATCGTATCCAGTTCATATTCCAGACGCTCCCGCAGCTTGTCCATCTCATAACCGGAATCCCGGTACCGCTTTTCCAGTCCGTCGGAACAGAGTTTGCGCAAATATTGTTCCGACGTATAGCCACCAGGCACATCAAACCGCGGCAGCTTATAATGGCCAAACTCGATCTCTACCTGACACCTCTGGCCGATCTTATAGGTGTTTTCGATCGCTTCCGCGGCATACGGGAACAATTCCGCCATCTGTTTAGGCGACTTCAGGAAATACTGCCCGCCCTCGTACCGCATACGGTTTTCATCGCTGACTTTCTTCCCCGTCTGGATACAGAGCAGAATATCATGAGCTTCCACGTCCGTATCGTATATGTAATGGATATCATTGGTGGCGACAAGATCGATCCCGGTATCCTCGTGGATGCGGAGCAGCCCCTGGTTCACCGTCGCCTGCTGGGACAGTCCGTGATCCTGCAGTTCCAAAAAGAAATTCCCCTCGCCGAAAATTTCCTGCAGTTCCAGCGCTTCTTTCTTCGCGTCGCCGTACAGACCTTTTAACAGTTTAGACGGCACAGCGCCGGCCAGACACGCGCTGAGCGCAATGATCCCCTCGTGGTACCGGCGCAGTACCTCATAGTCTACACGGGGTTTGTAATAAAATCCCTCGGTAAATCCTTTTGACACGATCTTCATGAGGTTCTGGTATCCGCGGTTATTTTCCGCCAGCAGTACCAGGTGGTGATAGCGGTCTTCTCCCTGGCTGTTTTCCCTGTCAAACCGGGAACCGAGCGCGACATAGACCTCACAGCCGATGATCGGGCGGATCCCCGCCTCTTTCGCCATCCGGTAAAAGTCGATGACGCCGTACATCACACCGTGGTCCGTTAGGGCGATGCTGTCCATACCCAGTTCCTTTGTGCGGGTTACGAGCTCTTTTAGTTTACTAGAACCGTCCAGCAGGCTGTATTCGCTGTGGACATGGAGGTGTGTAAAATTCATTTGCATTCCCCATTTCTTTCTTTTCAAACCGACAGCTACATAAAAGCTTCGCCTTTGAAACTTTCATGTAGCTGTCATGCAAACAGGTTTATGTAAAAACTTTTTACCTGCCCAGTAAGAACATCTCAATACCGTTCATCGCGTCCTTCTCGTCCTCTCCGTCCACTTCCACATCGATATTCTGGCCGGAAACCAGACCGAGCGTCATCATTCCCATAATGCTCTTCGCATTCACGATCTTACTGTTCTGTTTGATATTGACCGTACTTCGATATTGATTGGCAATCTGAACCAGCTTGGCAGTCGATCGCGCACCATTCTCCAGTATTTTTACTTCCACACTTTTTTCTAACATTTTTTCCTCCATCCGCACGAAATATCCGCCCTGTATGACAGGACTTTTTTTCGTAGCTTATTTGCGTATAAACTTCCCGAACCGTTCTTTCATCCGATTGAACCGTCCCTGTTTCTCATCTCCTCCGCGATCCCACTCAGCTTACGGAGCCGATGATTCACACCTGATTTTCCAATCGGCGGATCCAGCATCCCGCCCAGTTCCTTTAATGATACTTCCGCATGTTCCAGTCGAATGATTGCGATTTCTGCCAAGCCCTTAGGAAGTGTTCCAAACCCGGAAGTATCCCTGATGTACTGTATATCTTCTATCTGTCTGGCAGCGGCTGAAACGGTCTTTTTAATGTTCGCCGTCTCACAGTTCACCTGACGGTTGACTGAGTTCCGTACCTCTTTCAGGATGCGGACATTCTCAAAATCCATCAGCGCCACATGCGCTCCCATAACATTGAGCAGATCTACAATACGTGCCCCCTCTTTCACATATACAATATAATTTTTTTTTCTCTCCACCATTTTGGCTTCTATTTCAAATGCCTGTAAAAGCCGGATTACCTCTCTTGCTTTCCCCATCGACCCGAGCGCCATTTCCAGATGGTACCCCCGCGCCGGATCTGCCACCGAACCACATGCCAGAAAAAGTCCGCGGATGAAAACCCGTTTACAACAGCTTCTCTGGACAACCAGTTCGTGAACAAGCGTCTTCCCCTCTCCAAGTTTCAACGCTTTCGAAAATGTGAGCGCATCTTGCTCATCCAGAATGTAGAGGATGTACTGATGCCCCCGGACCGACATTTCAATGGAATACTGAAATGCTTTCTTAACTAAGATAGAATATTTTCGGGCGACTGTCAAGTTCTCTGTGACAAATTTCGCAGAAAATTTTCCGTCTCCTTCCGGTACCATTTTCCCGCAGCAGCTGAACAAAGCCGCCAATTCCGCAATCTGACAATGCCTTGCCCGGCTCACCTGTCCACCTAATTCCTCTTTTACTTTTCCTGAAAATGACATAAATTCCGTAACCTGTCTTTCTCTATATCTCTATGCTCTTTCTTGCATCCGTATTCCGAATTTTCAAATTCTTTGTAAAGGGCATTGGCCAGCGTCACAGACCGGTGCTTCCCACCCGTACATCCGATCGCGATGACGAGCTGGTTTTTTCCCTCGATGATATAATTGGGGATCAAAAAATCGAGCATCTCTTTTAATTTTTCCAAAAACTCCTTCGCCTGAGAGAACTTCATCACATACTGGAACACATCGTCATCGTTTCCTGTCTGCACTTTGAGTTCATCGATATAAAACGGATTTGGCAGAAACCTCACGTCAAAGACGAGGTCCGCGTCGGTCGGGATCCCGTACTTAAACCCGAACGAAACGATCGTCAGGTAAAAATTACAATGCTCTTCCCCGTTCAAAAAGATCCGCTCGAGTTCCTGCTTCAACTCACGGATCAAAAGCGTACTCGTATCAATGATATAATCCGCGCTGCTTTTTAGTTCGATCAAAAGCTCCCTCTCCGCCTCGATCCCCGAATCGATCCTTCCGCCTTTTGCCAGCGGATGCAGCCGTCTCGTCTCCTTATACCGCTTGACAAGAACACGGGTACTCGCCTCGAAAAATAAGATCTCAAACGAGTAACCGCCCTGCTTCAACTCACGCAGGATACTCGAGGTTTCCCGCAGCGCCTCTTCTCCTACGCGGATATCAAGGCCGAGCGCCACTTTTTCGATCTGCTCCCTCGAATCTTCCGTCAGCTGCATAAACGTCGGAAGAAGGGAAACCGGAAGATTGTCCACACAAAAGAACCCGTCATCTTCCAAAATACGCATCGCCGACGAACGGCCGGCCCCACTCATACCTGTCACAATTACAAAACGCATCGTTTTCTCCTCATATAATTTTAACTTCCGGCTCCAGTTTTATTCCTGACACCTGAAACACTTTTTCCTGTACGTGCCCGATCAGCTCCAACACCTGGGCTGCCGTCGCATGCCCCCGGTTTATGACAAAGCCGCAGTGTTTTTCCGATACCTGGGCGTCCCCGATCCGGTATCCCCGCAGTCCGGCTTCCTCAATGAGTTTTCCGGCAAAATGTCCCTCCGGCCTCTTAAACGTGCTGCCGGCACTCGGATACTCGAGCGGCTGCTTTTGGCGCCGGCTCTCGTTCATTTCCCGCATCCGCTGTAAGATCGTTTCTTTTTCCCCCTCCTGCATCTGAAACACAGCATTCAGTACGATATATCCCTTCTTCTGGATCACACTGGAACGGTATCCGAGATCGAGCTGGTCCTTCTTCAGCCTTTGTACCGCTCCATCGGCATCGAGCACGGCCGCCGACACGATGCAGTCCTTGATCTCCCCGCCGTAGGCGCCCGCGTTCATCGTCACCGCGCCGCCGAGTGTCCCCGGGATCCCGCTGGCAAATTCCAAACCGCCAAGCGACTCTCTGGCTGCCGCCGCCGCCAGCGCGCCGATTCCAGCTCCGGCGTCCGCACGGATCATTCCGTCATCCAGCACCTCGATACGCTCCATTCCCCTGCCGACCTCGATCACAACACCGTCATACCCTTTATCTGAAAACAGGATATTGCTCCCTCTCCCAATCGTAACAAAAGGAAGTTTCCGTTCGTTGGCAAACGCGATCCCCTCGCGCACTTCCTCCGCACATTCCGGCACCAGATAATAGGCTGCCGGCCCGCCGATGCGAAACGTCGTATGCGCACACAGCGGCTCCATTTCCTTTACCTGCATCGTTCCCCTCCATATTCGCACGCCTTTTGCACCCGACGGGTAATGGCGCGCACACAAACTTATTCGGCTGCAAAAAATTTAAAGCTTCTAGAACTGCCATTGCCTGACAGCTTTTCCGGTCTGTCAGAGTACCATCCGCACAGCGCCATAGATCCCGGCGTCGTTCCCGAGCTGCGCCAGGCGGAATTCCTTATCTCGCAGCGCGAAAAGCACATTATCATTATAATAAGGTTCTACATTTTTTATGATAATATCCCCCGCCTTCGAAACGCCGCCTCCGATCACGAACGCTTCCGGGTCCACAATATGGGCGACGTTCGCGAGCGCTGTCCCCAGATACATGCCAAACTGATCAACAATATGTAACGCGTACGCATCCCCTTCCTTTGCCGCATCAAAAACATCTTTCGCCGTTATGTCAGCAATCGCAGCAAGACGGGAGTCCGCCCGCATTTCTTTTTTTGCCATGCGCACAATCCCCGTCGCGGAAGCATACTGCTCCAGGCATCCTTTCCCGCCGCATCCGCACGTTTCCGTCTCATTCCACGCAACCTTCGTATGACCGATCTCCCCGCCTGCGCCCATCACTCCGGTCAGTATCTTTCCGCCGAGGATGATCCCGCCGCCGACTCCGGTACCGAGCGTGACCATGACAATGCTGTCAAATCCCCGCCCGCCCCCTTTCCACATCTCTCCGAGCGCTGCGACATTGGCGTCATTTCCGACTCTTACATTTCCCACTCCGGTCAGTTCGACAAGCCTTTTTCTCACATCGACGACCTGCCAGTGTATATTCGGGCATTTCAAGACGACACCGTCATCCGTGGTCGGACCGGGTACGCCGATCCCGATCCCCATTATGTTTCCGTCCCGTTCGGCCCGCTTCTCTTCTATGCTAGCTGCCACATCTGAAAGTATGGATTCACCTTCATTCTCTACCCTCGACGGGATCTCCCACTTTTCCATCAGCTCCCCCGTATGGGAAAACATGCCAAATTTGATCGTCGTCCCACCGATATCCGCTCCGACATAAAACTTTTCCATCTCCGTACTCAACCTTTCCTTCCCAATCTCTTCTCCCCCGCCGCAATCTTCCACCCCTGCGGGGAAACCTGCCTTCACACCTGTAACCTGTATTACCTATTACCCGAGTTTACTCGTCACCCTGTTATAAAGCTCCATCGCCGCATTATAACCCATCTTTTTCTGACGGAAATTAACTGCCGCCGATTCACAGATGATCGCCACATTTCTTCCCGGACGGATCGGAATGGAATGACAGACGACCTTATTTCCCAAATACTCAATGTAATTTTCTTCCAATCCCATCCGGTCATACTCCTGATCGCGGTTCCACTCCTCGAGTTTGATCACGAGATCGATCGGCTGCGTATTTTTCACGCTCTCCACACCGAACAGCGCCTTTGCGTCTATGATGCCGATCCCGCGCAGTTCGATAAAGTGCCTCGTGATATCCGGCGCCGTACCGAGCAGCGTCTCATCGCTCACCTTCTTGATCTCGACCACATCATCCGATACGAGACGATGCCCGCGGTGGATCAGTTCCAGCGCCACCTCACTTTTACCTATCCCGCTCTCACCCGTGATCAGCACCCCTTCTCCATAAATATCCACGAGCACGCCATGAATGCTGATCCTTGGCGCCAGTTCCACTTTGAGCCACCGGTTCAGTTCCGATGAAAAAGAGGATGTCGTCATCTTCGTCCGCAGAATCGGCACGCCGTATTCGGCCGCCAACTCGATAAACTGCTCCGGCACTTCGATCTCCCGGCAGAATATGATGCAGGGCACCTTATAGGACATGATCCTGCCCATCATTTCCACACTGTACTCTAACCCCTGTTTTTCCATATACGTGTTTTCCACATGACCGATGATCTGAACCCGGTGATGGTCAAAATAGTCAAAAAAACCCGCCAGCTGAAGCGCCGGACGGTTGACATCCGACTGCGTGATCTTGATCTCGTCCACATTGACATCCGGCGTGACACACTCCAAATTCATTTTTTCGATACACTCCCGCAAATCCACTGTATACATACGTTCACCTCTCTCCTGCATATTCTCGACATTTCTATCCATCATTATAACCGCAACTACCGATTAAGTCAAATCGTCTGCTATTTGATGGAAAAACAAAAAATTTGGATGGAAAAATGACGCTGACTGTAGTATAATGTTAGATACACAAATCATATGGTAGCTCAGTAGTTCTTTAAGTAAGGAGAAAACGATGGAAAGAACGATCAAAATAGACGATGACTGCTGTGCAGACGAACTAGAAGAAATGATCATCGAATATGTCAAAGCCGGTTTTTTATCAGATCATGAAATTTTAGAAATATGTGAGGAATACATAGAAGATAATTACCCTGATCAATGTGATCACATCTCGGAAAATGACTTTCTTGAGATAATCGAAACATTTCGCGAACAGTTTCAACATACAGGCAGGCAAGACAATTATTTAAAATTAGATCTGGCGTTCCAGGCTCTATTAAAGAAAGGGATCGTCGCTTTACATTATGCCGGATACACGCAGTCAGACGGATTTGAGGATTGTAATGAAGTGGCAGTGGAGTTACACGAAAAGGGAGAACCGGTTATTGGCTGCTGCTTTTACACAGAACAGGATCTAGGACATATCTTACATGAGGAAAGCGATCTGCTCTATTTGTCCTTTGGTAAT
>ERZ778518.2293-NODE-2293-length-10726-cov-5.088370_pt1 | contig 10726 bp, 8 predicted proteins | sample MGYA00510340_ERZ778518 | MGnify/ENA primary metagenome ERZ778518 (study PRJEB29527, sample SAMN07138967) | mouse gut metagenome | material: feces | host: mouse | place: China:Nanjing | collected 2016-01-25 ... | reverse complement strand
CCTTCTCGATCAACTTCCGCACAATGCTGTTCGAGGAGGTGTTTGCCCAGTAAGATTTGGGAAATGAACTGTTTCCTGTGCAGATATCCTTCACATAGAGAATGACGCTCCACGGATTGTAGACATTGGTTTGCCCAAACAGATAGCCATTGTACCAGTTTTTTACCGTCTCATACTGAGCCCCAATTTCATAATAATCACAGAGCTTCCCCACTTCCTCATCTGTAAAACCAAAATATTCATCATAACGTTTATCCAAAATAGAGATTGTCTCAAGATTGTTCATCCCCGTAAAAATACTTTCCTTGCTAATCCGCAGGCAGCCCGTGACCACCGCAAACTCAAGGCTGCTGTTGGTCTTTAGGGCCGCCTCAAAAAAGGAGCGTATGAAATCCATCATCTGCTGGTAATACCCGCGCAGATAGGCATTTTCAAGCGGAACATCATACTCGTCAATCAATATGATTACGTTCCTGCCATAATATTCTTGCAGACAGTTCGACAAAAACTGCAATGAACCGCAGTACTCGTCCAAAGATGCTTTTTCCCACATAATCCGCTCGTACTTGTCCTTATTCCCCTCTGATAATCTCGCCAGCACATAACTGTGCCGCTGGTACTCCATGGCAATCTGCCATGCAATCTGTTTGCACGCGCTCTCAAAATCAGGGCGTTTTCCCGCCTTCAAGGTCATATGAATAACGGGATACTGCCCCATGTGCATCAGGTACGCTTCGCCTGCCTGCATGATGTCCAGCCCCTCAAACAGAGCGGTGTTGTCAATCTTTTTGCCATCTTTGCCGCGCATATCCTCAAAGAAATATTGGAGCATACTCAGATTCAGCGTCTTGCCAAATCGCCTCGGTCTGGTGAAAAGATTCACAGCCCCTTTCATATCGAGCAAATCCCGCATGAAGTTTGTCTTATCTATAAAATAATACCCGCGCGTCACAAGCATTTCAAAATCATCCACCCCGACAGGAAGCGGTTTTCTGTGATATCCCATAGCCCTTCTCCTTTTTACAAACTCTTTTTCCTTAGTATACCGTCATTCTGTATCATTCGCAACCTTTGAATTTCAGAAACAACAACGTGCGAATCCTTCAATATCCAGTAGACTTTCCACCGCAGCCATGGTACAATGAACTACATAGTTTTTATCTTATCTTTATCCTGTTTGTACTAAATTGCAAACAATCATAAATATCCCTAAGGAGTGAATAGTGACAGATATGGAAACCTTAGAATCTAACAGACAGCTAGAACTTCATTTTCCTATGATGGAAAATGAAGAATATCAAAAAGCCCAAGATCAGGAGATTCAGCTTGGCATTGAACAGGGGCTGGACGTATCTCTCTATAAAAATCCCGAGTTTAACTGGCTACAGATGGAACAAATCCGGCTGGGACTCCGGGATAAAATAGACGCCTCTGTCTACGCCAATCCTGCCTACAACTATGAAACCATGCGCCAGCTCAGGCTTGCCATCTACTCAGAAATAGATCTTCTCCCCTATGTCCACAGAGGTTTTGCAGATGACGATCTGGAAGAAATCCGGCTTGCGCTGCTCAACTACCTTCCTCTGGACAAATGGTTATGGGATGGCATGTGCGCGCCGCAAATCCGTGAAATCCGAATCGGCTTGTGCGAGGAGCTGGATATTTCCGCGTACTGTAATCAGCAGTACAATTGGATGCAGATGCGGGAAATCCGTCTGGGACTGGAAAAGAAACTGGACATTGCCATCTATTCCAATCACCTGTTCAACCATGCGCAAATGCGTGAGCTTCGGCTGGGTCTGGAAGCTGGTCTCGATGTCTCTCCCTACCGCAGCTTGGTGTATTCTGCCACAGACATGAAGGAAAAGCGGCTCGCACAAATCAACCAGAAAAAATCAAACACCCCGTCCCAGCCCGCGAACAGCAAAAAGCCAGAAAAGGCAAACGGCAAAAAATCAATCTTTGACACCTTAAACAAAAAAGAATTTGTGATCTCTGTGGAGGAAAACGGCAACAAAGCTTACGCTTACATTCCGTGGGTTCCGGGCAATGCCGTCACCAAGGAGGACATCTACCACGACTTAGAACGGCGCGGAATCGTCTATGGCATACGGCACGACGCAATCGAAAATTTGATTGACAAACGGCGTATGAACGAAAAGGTGCTGATCGCGGAGGGTATCCCAGCAAACCGCGGACAAGACGGATGGTTTGAATTTTTCGTGCGGCTTGACCTGCCGCGTATCCCTGCCCCCCTGCCAGATGGTAGTGTGGACTATGTCAATATCGAAGCCTTTGAAATGGTCGATGAGGGCGAGCGGATTGTGCTCTACCACCCTGCCCAGAAGGGCTCTATGGGAACAAACATCTACGGTGAATCCATTCATGCCGAAAACGGAACCGAGAAAAAACCGCTGCGCGGCGTCGGCTTCACCATCGAGCCTGACGGTGTGACCTACATATCTAAAATGAACGGAAAATTTGAGTTCGTCGGCGGGCGCATTCTGATCACCAACATGCTGGTGGTGCGCGAGGATATCACCGCTGTCACCGGTAAACTGGAGGTGGACGGCTCTGTCCATGTCATCGGCAGCATCTACTCCGGCGGCTACATCAAGGCGACAGGAGATATCATCATCGAGCACAATGTCGAGAATGCCCAGCTTTTTGCCGGCGGAAATATTATGATCAAAAAAGGAAGCTGCTCGAAAAAAGAATGCCTCATCGAAGCCGGCGGCGAAGTGTCGGGAAGCTTTTTTGAGGCAGCAAGCATCAATGCCGGCGGCGATGTCAAGGCAAACTACATTATGAACAGCAATATCAACACAAAGGGAAGGGTGATTGTTGCCGGAAACAAAGCGATTCTGCTAGGCGGCAAAATCTGTGCCATCAAGGGCGTGGACACCTACAATCTCGGCAACAGGCTGCACCTCAAGACAGTTTTGGACATCGGCAGAAATGAACTGTATGAAAAAGTGCAGGAACAGTATGCCATAGACAGAACACAGCTTATAGATGAACTGGATGCGCTGGAGAAAGTGCGAAACAAAATCCGCATGCTGTGCGCTGCGGGCAAGGAAGTTCCCGAGGACCAGCAGCGCAAAATTTACGCTGCGATTGAGGTCAAGACCCAAAAACTGGCAGAGCTGGACGGTGAGGCGTCAAAGTTAGCCAATCTGACAGAACAGACCATGAAAGAACCCATCCGCGTCAGAGGAAGAGCTTACGAGGGCAGTATGATCACAATCAACGGTATCTCCTATATTCTTCCTTCGGAGGTGAGAAGAATTGTCTTTAAGCTCCGAAACAAACAGGTTGTTATGACAAGTCTGTAGCAGGCGACTGTCAATCAAAAATATCATAGAAAGAATGGTAAAATCATGAATCGCGATACTATTTTAATATTCGAAGACAATGCTATTGACCGAGAAATCTTAGTGGAACTATTCCGGTCTGAGTACAAAATACTAGAAGCAGAAAACGGCAGAGCGGGCATCGCACTCTTAAAGGACAACATTGCTTCCATCGCAGTCGTCCTGCTTGACAATCTGATGCCTGTAATGGATGGTTTTCAGGTACTGGAACACCTGAAGGAAAAAAATATCCTAAACAGAATCCCGTTCATCATGATCACAAGTGAAAATTCCCACGATGTCGAGCGAAAAGGCTACGAGTACGGCATTGTCAGCTATATCATAAAGCCTTATCAACCCGATGTCGTCAGGCAGGTTGTCCGCAATGCGATCGGCTGGTTCCAGTACAAAATGCAGCTTGAAATGATGGTCAAAAAACAAAATATCAATATCCAGAAACAAAACAGCCTGTTGAAACAGCAGGCAAAAAAACTCAACCACATCAATGAAATTCTCATTGATTCAATGAGCAACATTGTAGAGTTCAGAAATATGGAATCCAAGCAGCACATCAAAAGGATTCGGGAGTTCTCCCTGTGTCTCGGCAAAAGCGTTATGAACCTCTATCCCGAATACGAACTTACGCCTGAGAAACTGGTACAGATTGGCTGGGCTTCCTCCCTCCATGATATCGGGAAAATCGCAATCTCAGACAGCATTATCCTAAAACCCGGCAAGCTGACACCCGATGAATTTGAGCTCATCAAATCCCACACCACCAAGGGTTCCGAAATCATTCAGCACCGGATTCGCCTGAATGACCGCGCAATCTATGAGTACGCATATGATATCGCCAGACACCATCATGAAAAGTATGACGGAAAAGGCTATCCCGACGGGCTCAAGGGTGATGAGATCAGCATCGCCGCACAGATTGTCTCCCTCGTGGACGTCTATGATGCACTGACCTCCAAGCGCGTGTACAAGGACGCCTACGAGCCAGACACGGCTTTCCAGATGATTCTCAACGGGCACAGCGGCACATTCTCGCCGAAGCTGTTAAAAGCCTTTGCCGAAGTACGCTCAGAGATTGAACGCCTCCTATCGATGTATCCTGACGAGGAATAAGAACCCTATGCGAAACCGTATCAAAAAAATACTCCAACAGGAAACGGTACTCACTGCCGCCTTTGTACTCGCTGTCGTCTCCGCGCTAATTGTCCCGCCAGATGAAGCCTATCTCGGCTACATAGACTGGAATACACTGCTGCTGCTGTTTAGTTTGATGGCTGTCATGGCTGGTTTCCAGAAGCTTGGCATCTTCAAGGCAGTCGGCAGAAGGCTGCTGTCCAAGACCAGAGACACCAGACAGCTTTTGCTGGTATTGGTTTTCCTGCCCTTTTTCTTCAGTATGCTGATCACAAACGATGTGGCGCTGATCACCTTTGTGCCGTTTGCCATCATTGTACTGCGCCTTTCCCAGCAGGAAAAACTGCTTGTTCCCCTCGTTGTCCTACAGACGCTCGCCGCCAATCTCGGGAGTATGCTGACGCCGATGGGAAACCCGCAAAACCTCTATCTCTATGCGAAATCCGGTATCAGCCTCACTGCATTTTTGCAGTTGATGCTGCCCTACACAATCGCATCGGGTCTTTGTCTGTCTGCGGGAATCCTGATGATCAAAAAGGAGGCGCTGAACCCCTTGGCGCTAACCGCAGACTCTTTTTCTAAAGAGTCTGCGCAGGGGGAAAGCACTCTCCCAAAGTTCATCTGCTATAGTGTTGGCTTTCTTCTCTGCCTGCTGTGTGTCGCCAAGCTGCTTGCGCCAATCATCGCTGCTGCAATCATTTTATTTTTCCTGCTGCTCACCGACAGCGCACTGCTAAAAAAGATTGACTACAGCCTCCTTGGCACCTTTGTCTGCTTTTTTGTCTTTATCGGCAATATGGGACGCATCGAGCGTTTCTGCACGCTGCTTGCGCGTCTCCTCACAGGGCACGAACGCATTGTGGCAGTCCTCTCCAGCCAGATCATCAGCAATGTCCCCGCGGCACTGCTTCTCTCTGGCTTTACAGACAAGTATCCGCTGCTCATTGTCGGCACGAACCTCGGCGGCCTCGGCACGCTGATCGCCTCCATGGCAAGCCTGATCTCCTACAAGCAGGTTGCCCGCGAATATCCAGCTCTCAAAGGAAAATATTTTGGCAGCTTCACCTTAGCAAACCTTGTCATGCTGGCAGTCTTACTGGCGTTATCTGTATTCCTTTCCAAATAAATCATGAATTTAGAACTTTTTTCATTTTTTGTCATATTTTATAAATAAGTGAGCAAATTTTATCTAACAGCTTTGTGTAAAGTTTGCTTAAAAATCTGGAGGTTCGATATGACAAAATATGATATAGCAATCTTAGGCGGCGACCTGCGGACTGCGTGCATGGCCCCCATTTTCGTTGAAAAAGGCTACCGCGTCGTATGCTTTCGCACTGTGCCGGTGCCATGCAGCCCATCTATAAAATCCAAAATCAGTTTTACCGACTCACTGCGTGAAGCCCTTGACTCCGCACCGATCCTCATCGGCGGCATTCCGTTTGCAAAGTCCGACTGCCTCTACTGTGAGGGCGGCGCCTCCAATCTCAATCTCTCCGAAATACAGCGCAGCATCCACAAACATCAGAAAATCTTTGCGGGTGTTATCCCCGAAGATTTCCGCCGAACCTGCGAGGAGCGGGAAATCAGTTGTTATGACTTTATGCGCGATGAGCCCATGACGCTCTACAATGCCGTCTCCACCGCGGAAGGCGCCATTCTCGAGGCGCTGCTGCACAAAGACACCAACATCCATATGAGCAGCACGCTGGTGCTGGGCTTCGGCAGGTGTGGAAAGATTCTCGCAGACCGTCTGAGCGGGCTGCACGCCTGTGTCACCGTGTGCTCGAATGACGCAAACGAGCTTGCTCTTGCCTGCGCACTCGGTTTTGAGACGCTGCACCTTTCGAATCTGTGGCGCAAAATCTGCTGTTTCGAATATATTTTCAACACGATCCCTGCCTGTGTCCTAAACCGCAGATGTCTGGAAAAAGTATCCTCGAACGCGATAATCCTCGACATCGCTTCCAACAAATCCGGCGCCGACTATGAGACTGCGGAAAAATTAAATATCAACATTCACTTCTGTCCGGGGCTCCCCGGAAAATACGCTGGTGAAAGCTGCGCAAAATACCTGACGGACTACGTGATCAATAGAATATAGCATGGAGGTTTGAATGATATGGACATCAAAGGAAAAAAAATCGGTATCGCACTGACCGGCTCCTTTTGTACCTTTGAGAAAATGTTTACAGAACTACAGAACCTAAAAGAGGCTGGCGCGGATATTTACCCGATTATGTCCGACGCCTCACAGACCATCGAAAGCCGCTTCGGAACACCTGACACCTATGTCACTAAAATAAAAGAGATAACCGGAAAGGACCCGATTATCTCCATTCCCGGCGCAGAGCCCATCGGTCCCAAAGCCTATCTCGACGCGCTGGCAATCCTTCCCTGCACCGGAAACACCGCCGCAAAACTTGCAAACGGCATCACCGACACCCCGGTACTGATGGCGGCAAAGGCGCATATGCGCAACAACAAGCCGCTTGTCATCTCCATCTCGACCAACGACGGACTCGGCATGAACCTCAAAAATATCGGACTGCTGTGCAACAGCAAAAACATCTACTTCGTCCCATTCGGGCAGGATAACTACAAGACAAAGCCAAACTCTCTGGTCGCGCATGTCGAGCTGCTGCTCCCGACCTTGGAAATGGCACTAGAGCACAAGCAGTACCAGCCAATCCTCAAGGATTATCTTGACTGAAATAGATGGAAAGTGATAATAAATTGGAAAGGACTTTCATAAAATGTGTGGAATCGCAGGCTTTAGCAGCTTTCATTTCAACTATAAGGAGGAATCCGCAAGATGGTTTTCCACGCTGCAAACGATGAATACCTGCCAGCACCACCGCGGGCCTGACGAAAACGGACTGTATCTGTCAAGAAACTGCGGGCTCTCCCACACCCGCCTGTCCATTCTGGACCTCGCGTGCGGGAAACAGCCCATGGCAAGACAGCTCGGAAACCAGCGTGCAGTCATCGCCTACAACGGTGAGATTTACAACATGCCCGCACTCCGCCGGGAACTCGAACAGGAGGGCATTGTCTTTGAAACAACCTGCGATACAGAAGTGATTCTGATGGGGTATCTTCTCCACGGCACTTCCTATGTGACACGCCTAAACGGTATCTTTGCCTTTGCCATATTTGACGAAACAAGACAGCGACTGTACCTGTTTCGCGACAGACTCGGTGTAAAGCCTTTGTTTTACACCCACTTTCGCAACACCCTCATCTTTTCCTCAGAGCTGAAAGGAATCCTGTGCTATCCTGAATTTAAGGCGCAGGCAGACCGCGACGGACTCTGTGAGATTTTCGGTCTTGGCCCTGCAAAGACTTACGGAAAGGGTGTTTTCAAAAATATAGATGAGCTGCTGCCGGGACATTATCTGGAATATTACGGCTCTGATTACGCCACGACATGTTACTGGAAGCTTGAGAGCCATCCACACGAGGAGGACTGGCAACAGACAGTCGAGAAAACCCGCTATCTGGTCACAGACGCCATCAAAATGCAGATGCTTTCCGATGTGCCTGTCTGTACCTTCCTGTCGGGCGGTGTGGACAGCAGTCTTGTCACAGCGGTATGCAGCAGCGAGCTTCGAAAGCAGGGAAAGAAGCTCGATACATACTCCTTTGACTTCAAGGACAACGACAAAAACTTCAAGGCAAACGCATTCCAGCCCTCTCAGGACAGACCTTGGGTAGATCAAATGATTGCCTACTGCCACACAAACCACCAGTATCTTGAATGTGCCAACGCCGATTTGTACGACTATCTGTTTGAGGCGGTGGACGCCAGAGACCTGCCATGCATGGCAGATGTCGAGGCATCCATGCTCTACTTCTGCAAACGGGTTGCCGCCAATCATAAAGTGACACTGACCGGCGAGTGCGCGGACGAAATTTTCGGCGGTTATCCGTGGTTTCACAAGAAAGAATGCTTTGACGCCGACACTTTCCCGTGGTCGATGGACTTCTCCCCACGCACCATGCTCTTGAAAGACAGCGTGCTCGAACTGCTGCCACTAGAAGAATACGCGCACGTCGCATACGCCAAAACCATCTCCGAAGTTCCTGTGCTGGACGGGGAAAATAAAGAAGAAACACGCAGACGGGAAATCTCTTATTTGAATCTCAAATGGTTTATGCAGACCCTTCTCGACCGCATGGACCGCACGAGTATGCACGCAGGTCTGGAGGCGCGCGTCCCATTCGCAGACCACCGCATCGTGGAGTATCTCTGGAATGTACCGTGGTCTATGAAATGCAAGGACGGTGTCGTCAAAGGGCTGCTGCGCGCCGCCGCGGACGGACTGCTGCCGGGTGAAGTCCTGTACCGGCGCAAGAGTCCCTACCCCAAGACATATGACCCCGCCTACGAAAATCTGCTGCGCACCGCAATCATCGAGACGCTTTCCGACACGCGCGCACCACTGCGCGAATTGATCGACATGGGCAAAGTACTCGACTATATCAGCCAGCCCTCCGACTATGGCAGACCCTTCTACGGACAGCTTATGGCAGGTCCGCAGCTGCTGGCATATCTCTTGCAGGTGAATTACTGGCTGAAAAAATATGATGTGGCGTTGCTGCTGTAACTACTTTCAGCGGACGGCACAGTGACCAGCGGCAAACGGCTTCCACTTCGCCGTTTGCCGCCGCTTGATGCTCTACACCAAATAAAAACCATTGTCGGTTGAAACTTCCTTATGTTCATAAAAGCAGGCAGCACAAAGTGAAGCGTCCAGTATCGCTACATTATGTTTCGCAGATATTTCTTCTTCAAGCCGCTGCATTGTATCGCATGAATATCTCAAATCCAGCGTTACTTGCCACAATATCTGCGGATTTAATCATAAATGGTACTGCTGATGAGATTATGAAGGAACGCGAAACGGAAATATTACACTGCAATCAAATTGTAAGTGAAATGCGAAACGGTTTTAGGTTAAAGGCAATCCCCATGCAGAACATTTTTGGCTTAAAAACAATTTTAAGTTTGGTGCTTGTTTTATAGATTTCGTCCTTGATACTGAATTGTTACTACATAAACTGTTTTGCATGGTTCATCAATGCGGAAAATGGCGCTATAATGATCAATCAGTAACTGACGGTAGCCTTTTTGGGCATATCTGCCCTCATTACGCTCTTGATGGGACTGTGGAAATGTGTCCAGGCTTAAAATAGACTTCTTAATTCTGTCAACCTGTCCTTTGGCATTTTCAGGAGCCAATTTCTCATTTGCAATATATTCGTAAATGTGGTCTAAGTCGCGGATTGCTCTAGGGGTCACTTTTACCTTGTATTTATCCAAAATGTTTTTTCTCCAATTCTGCAAAAACTATTTCTGCGTCAACTGCTTCTGCTCCGTTAGCAATTTCTTGCTCGGATTCGAAGATTGCCTGGTCGATGCGATTCATTCTTGCAAATTTATCGTATAATTCACTACTCATCACAACCAAATCGCTATATCCGTTTTTGGTAATAAAAATAGGCTCCTGTTCCTTGTGTGCGATATTAGAAATCTCGGTTGTATTGCGTAAATCCTTAATAGGCATAATAATTGGCATAATGCTTCACTCCTTTCTTTAACACAATTATAGCATAATTATGTCTAATCAGCAATGAGAATATGCAATATTAATACCACAGTGATTTAGCCGCTGCATTGTATCGCATGAAAATCTCAAATCCAGCGTTACTTGCCACAATATCTGCGGATTTAATCATAAATGGTACTGCTGATGAGATTATGAAAGAACGCAAAACGGAAATATTATACTGCAATCAAATTGTAAATGAAATGCGAAACGGTTACATCGTTGAAAGTAAACTTACTTGCCAAATCCAGTATTTACTCTTACCCGATTACTTCACAGGAAAAAGTTTTGAAATCTACGCGTTACAAGCAGGTGTACAAGTATATGGCGCCGAAAGATTTACAGTCGGTAATAAACCTGCTGATAAAACTGCAAGAATTTCAGTCATAACGCACCCAACCATCAATGACTTAACAGAGGGGATACAGCGCCTAAAAAAGTATTATCATAAAGAATAGAATGCGCGTTGTTTTCGGTGGGGCGATGTGCTATACTTGTAACCAACAAAATCGACATTTGGAGGCGGGAATACTATGATAAAGCATATATGTATGTTTACATTAAAAGAGGATAATAGAGAAAAGAATATTATTGAATTTTTTGAAAGAGCTGAAA
>ERZ778518.2288-NODE-2288-length-10741-cov-3.818735_pt1 | contig 10741 bp, 5 predicted proteins | sample MGYA00510340_ERZ778518 | MGnify/ENA primary metagenome ERZ778518 (study PRJEB29527, sample SAMN07138967) | mouse gut metagenome | material: feces | host: mouse | place: China:Nanjing | collected 2016-01-25 ... | reverse complement strand
GGAGAAGTGTCTGGCGATTGCCGAGAAACATGGCGTGAAGAGAGAGAAGATCATATTGGATCCCGGCATTGGTTTCGGCAAAACCTATGAGCAGAATCTGGAGATCATGAACCATTTGGAGCAGATCTGCGGGATGGGGTATCCGGTTCTCCTCGGGGCATCGAGAAAGAGCATGATCGGACTGACACTTGATCTTCCCGTGACAGAACGGGAGGAGGGAACGATAGCGACGTCCGTGATCGGGGCGATGAAAGGGTGCGATTTTGTACGGGTACATAACGTCCGGGCGAATGTCCGGGCGCTGAAGATGACAGAAGCGATTCGAAAAGGAGGAATTTGTGATGGACAAGATTGAGATCAGGGATCTGGAATGTTTTTGCCATCATGGCATGTTAAAAGAAGAGACGGCGCTGGGACAGAAGTTTTTGGTATCAGTCACTCTCTATACGGATACGCGACGGGCAGGGCTCAATGACGACCTGACGTTTTCGGTTGATTACGCGGAGGTTTCACATTTTGTCTACGATATGATGAAAAATACCGAGTACAAGCTGGTGGAAGCTGTCGCGGAACGTATCGCCAGGGAAGTTCTTCTCAGGTACCGGATTCTGAATGCGATCGAGGTCCGTATTAAGAAACCGTGGGCGCCGATCCTCCTGCCGATGGATACGGTGGCGCTTTCGATAAAAAGGGAATGGGTGCAGGTATATGTGGGGGTCGGCTCGAATATCGGCAACCGAAGGAAGTATATCGACGATGCGTTTGCGGGTATCCGGAATGACCGCTATTGCCGAAAGGCGTATATGTCGAAAATTATTGAGACGAAACCGTATGGGTATGAGGATCAGGACAAATTTCTGAACGGTGTGGTCTGTTTTGAAACGCTTTACAGTCCTTCCGAACTTCTGTCCTTTTTGCAGCGCCTGGAGCAGGAAGGCAAGCGGAGCAGGGAGTCGGGAATCCACTGGGGGCCGAGGACGATCGACCTTGATATTTTGTTTTACGGGGATCAGATCATACAAAAAAGAGATCTGATCATTCCCCATAAGGAAATACATCTGCGGCGTTTTGTACTGGAACCGCTGTACGAGATCGCGCCATTTAAGATCCATCCCGTATTTGGGAAGACCGTGTCGGAATTATTTTCTGATCTTGTTACGAAATAAAAGAAAAAGAGGATGGAGATCATATGATTGATTTAAAAGAGTCGAGAAAAAATATAGATGAGATTGACAAGCAGATCGTCGCATTGTTTGAGCGGCGGATGGTGGAAGCAAACGCAGTGGCGGAGTATAAGCGGGAAACAGGAAAAGCGGTTTATGATAAGGAGAGGGAAGATGAGAAACTGGAGAACTTGAGAAACCTTTCCAGCAATCCGTTTAACCGGCGGGCGATCACGGAATTGTTCAGTCAGATCATGTCGATCAGCCGCAAATACCAGTATGGGATCCTGCCGGTCATGGAAAAGCTGACAGACTATGTAAAGAAGGAGGCGCTGCCCGTCGCAAAAGATATGAAGGTATGTTATTTTGGCGTGCCGGGCAGCCATACGCAGCAGGCGATGGAAGATTTTTTTTGCGAGGGGGTCTGCGGTGTTCCGTGTCCGACATTTCAGGATGTGATGGAGGCCGTGGAGCAGGGGACGGCGATGTACGGAGTGCTGCCGATCGAAAATTCTTCGACCGGAGGCATCACGGCGAACTACGACCTTCTTTTAAACTATTCTAACAGCATCGTCGGACAGTATGTAAACCGGATCGACCAGTGCCTGGTGGCACTTCCGGGAGCGGAATTATCACAAATCCAAAAAGTGTATTCGCACATGCAGGGACTTCTCCAGTGCAGCGGATTTCTGCAGGAACATCCTGACATGGTTCAGGTGGAATGTGCGGATACTGCGACAGGGGCAAAGAAAGTAGCGGCAGACGGTGATAGGACCCAGGCGGCGATCGCAGCCAGACGGGCGGCCAAAGAATACGGGCTGGAGGTGCTGGCCGGCAGCATACAGCAGGAGAAAAATAATTCGACCCGCTTTATCATCATCGGAAGAGAGCCGATCTATCTGGCAGACAGTAATAAGATCGCACTGTGTATTGAATTGTCACACGAGTGCGGCACGCTGTACCGCCTGTTATCCCATTTTCTCTTTAATGACCTGAATATGACGCAGATCGAGTCCCGTCCGATCAAAGGGAAAAACTGGGAATACCGTTTTTTTATTTATTTCGAGGGAAATTTGGAGGATCCGGCCGTTCAGAATGCGCTGCGCGGCATTCAGGAAGAAGCAAAGAGTATTCGGATTTTAGGAAATTTCAACAGTTAAGTTCACAGAAACAACAAAATTTAGTCACAACATCTTCAAGGAAGCAACAAAAATTGCCCACATATTTTCGATATGATGAACCTACAAAGAAAACATGATTGGAGGTTATATCGATATGAAGAAATGTGTGAAATTAGTGGCGGGTGCTGTCTTGTTTGGTGTACTGAGCAGCTCCGTGTTTCAGGGAACAAATTATTTTGCAAGCGTGTATGGGTCGACGGCATTTAATGCCGGGGCAAATAGTACCGCGGAGAATCATGCCGCAGGACGACAGGACGAATCAGATGATCCGCTCACTCCCGTGGCGGCGCAGGCCGGAAATGAAATTGCAGGCGTTTCCGGTGTGGCGGAAGCCGTGCTGCCATCCATCGTAGCGATCGATGTAAAAGTTGTTTCGGAACAGCGGGACTTTTTCGGAAGGACTTATCAAAGCGAGGGAAGCGGAAGCGGCTCGGGAATCATTATCAAAGAGGACTCGGAGAATATTTATGTGGCGACAAATAACCATGTCGTGGAGAGCAGTGTGGAAGTTACGCTCACGTTTAACGACGGGACGACGGCGGACGCTGCTGTGATCGGCACGGATGCAAATTCGGATCTCGCCGTGGTGAAGGTGGCTAAATCCGATATGAAGCAGGACACCCTCTCGAACATCAAAGTGGCAGAGCTGGCGGACAGCAGTGAGATCAAAGTCGGTGAACTCGCGATAGCCGTCGGAAATGCGCTCGGTTACGGTACGAGTGTGACGGTCGGTTACGTCAGTGCCAAGGACAGGGAGATCCAGACAGGGGATGCCAATGAAGGCCAGTCCGGCCGCCAGCGGGCAGAACAGGTAGAGACGATGAAGCTCATCCAGACCGATGCCGCCATCAATCCAGGAAACAGCGGCGGAGCGCTGGTCAATGCAAAGGGTCAGGTCATCGGCATCAATTCCTCGAAGTTTGCCTCGGAAGAGGTGGAAGGAATGGGATTTGCGATTCCGATCTCGGATGCGGTGCCGATCATCGAGCAGTTGATGAGTGGGGGATCGAGCGTGACTTTGCCGGGAGGTGTGAGCGGGCAGATGTAGGGGGATAGAGATAGGAAGCGGTTAGGAAGCGGTGGAAATATCGCTGTTAGAAATGGGCATCTGAGCCGGATGATCACGGCTTAGGTGCTCATTTTTTGGTAGCAAAATAGTAGCAGGCATGATCAGCATGTTCCTCTCTTTTATTTCCTTCGCTATATAGGTATTGAATAAAATCCTAATTCTTGTAACAATAATAGTAAAAAAAAGGAGATGGTGAAAATTATGCCAGCTTACAAAGACCGAAACAATGGAACATGGTTTTGCAAATTCTCGTATAAGGATTTTGATGCCGTTACAAAGCAAAAATGGAAACGCGGGTTTGCGTCAAAAAAGGAAGCGCAGGCATTTGAACGGAATTTTCTGGAGCAAATGTCAGCCGGGCCCGATATTTTATTCTTCAATCTCTATGTGGTCTATCTAAAAGATATGCTCCTGCGGCTCCGGCATTCTACGATGCTGATAAAGATCAATATCTGTGAGACGAAGATCCTTCCCTTTTTTAGGAACAAGCGGCTGAGCGAGATTCGTGCCATAGACATAAGAAGATGGCAGGATGCGCTGATGAGCGATGAAAAAGGCTACTCGATGACGTATCTGAAGACGATCTACAATCAGCTGAACAGCATGTTCAAGTTTGCGCAGAAATATTATAACCTCAGGACGAACCCGTGCGAACAGGCAGGGAGTATCGGTTCGAGCCGTGCGGCGCAGATGCAGTGCTGGACACTGGATGAATTTTTACGTTTCCGGGAGGGGCTTGCGGACAAATATCAGTCGCTCGTCTGTTTTGATGTTCTCTACTGGACAGGTATGAGAGAGGGGGAGCTGCTGGCCCTGACGGAAGGAGACATTGATCTGGTGAAAAAGGAGATTTCCATTAACAAGTCCTATCAGCGGCTGGAGAAACAGGATATTATAACGCCGCCGAAGACAAAAAAGAGCAGGCGGAAAGTCCCCATTCCTGATTTTTTATGCGAGGAACTGAGGGAATACCGGAGCGGGCCTGCGTTTGATGGAACGAAAGAGAGATTTTTTCCGTTTACCAAGTCATATCTGAATTATGAGATGAAGCGGGGATGCAGAAAAACCGGCGTGAAGAAGATCCGGGTGCATGATCTCCGCCATTCCCACGTGTCGCTGCTGATCGACCGGGGGTTTGATGCACTCATCATAGCGGAACGGGTCGGGCATGAAAATGTATCAACGACATTGAATACGTATGCACATTTATTCCCGAGCAAACAGACGGAACTCGTTTCTTCTCTGGAAGATCTGGGGGCAAAAATGAAGGAGGATGAAAAAAATCGTAGCAAATGAGTAGCAGAGGAGATATTAAGTGGAAGTTTTTTCCGGTAAATGGGGAAGTGGCGAAAAAAAGTCGCTATTCTACCACATTTGTAAGGAAAAAGCAACTAATAATGGATAAAACCGCCGAATTACCACTATAGTTCTAGAAGTACATAGCACCAAGTGAGCGCCAAAAAGTATCCGGTGCAATTATTATTCGATCATAGATCATATTGTGTTTTAGATAACCGATATCCATTCGGTTCGTCCATCAATACTTGCTACTATTGTGGTAGAATAGTTGCACATGTATTATAACGTGCCATATTGGCTTAAGATTGGAGGAATAAAAGATGAACGAATGGAATCGGAGATTACCGAGGAAGGCCAGGCGGGGGCTGGCGATCGCGCTAGCGTCTGCCCTGGTTTTGTCTGTGCCTGCTCCCGTGTCTGTGGTGCAGGCGGCGAAACAGACAAAGCCGTTACTGAATGCGAAAAAGAAGACACTGTATTATGATAAGGCGGGAAAGAAGACATTCACGTTAAAAGTAAAGAAAAATAAAGTGAAGATGATCGTGGCGTCGAAATGGAAGACGAGCAAGAAGAGCATCGTCGCCCTGAGTAAGAAAAAGGACATGTCGGTCAAGCTGACGGCGAAAAAGAAGGGGACATCTACGATCACAGGGACGATAAAATACGTACCACGGGGCAAGTGGGCGATCAAGACGGCGAAGCTGACATGTAAGGTGACGTCAAAGTCGATCAAGACAACTGCTACACCGATGCCTTCCCAGGCGCCAGGTGCTCCATCCCTGCAGCCAGGAATTCAAGTGCCGGTAGTGACGGCACCGTCAGGTGACCAACCACCGGCTGCCACACTTATGCCGTCATCGGTGCCGGCGACAGAGGTACCGGATGTGACGGCGGACCCGACAGTGGGGCCGGGCGAAACAGCGGAACCATCGGCAGATCCGGATGAGACAGAGGTACCGGATGTGAAATCAGTTTCGGTCGATCCGGCCGAGGCCCTTCTCGGTACAGCTGGTGGGCGTGAGAGTACTGCGCTTACGGCAGCTGTGACGGCGAACGATGGCAGCGAGATAGAAGATGCGGCGGTCACGTGGGTTTCCGATGATGAGGATGTGGCCGAAGTGGATGAGGAAGGAACTGTCACGGCAGTCGGCGGCGGTACGGCAAATATCACGGCTTCTGCTGGCGGGGTAACATCCGATCCGTGTATCGTGACAGTAGATGACCAGGCGCCTGCGGTCGATGGCGTATACATTACGGATTACCAAACCTTTACGGTTTACTTTACCGAGGCCGTGACGGGAACGCCGGACATATATGTGAAGTCAGGCGAAGGGAAACTGATCGGGCAGACTGCAGAGCTGGCAGAGGACGGAAAGACGATGACCGTTTCCTGTAAGGAGGCGCTCGCGAAAGGCAGCTACGAAATCAACGTAAACGGTTTGGCAGACCTGGCAGGAAATCCGATGGAAAAGGACACGGTCGCATCGGCCGAAAAAGAACCGAGTCACGTGGATGGATTTGCCTGTCGAAACGACCGGGTTCCGGCTGGACAGCCTTCGTTTGATGTGTTTTTTGCCGCGGTAGACCAGTACGGGCAGAAATTGGATGACCTGTCGATGCTGTCCGAAGGGGAATTAACGGTATCAGCGGCGACCGAAAACGGTATGCCGTTCAAAGCAGAACTGAAACAGGGCGAGGGATGTATCACGGTGACAGGCCCTGTCAGTGCGTTTTTCGTGGGAAGGAAGATTAAGATCACACTGACGTACTCCGGGGAAAAGAAAATCGAAAGCGTACTGGATGTCGTCGTGGCCGATGCGTCAAATATCGGAAAACCAGTCACATTTGGCGGCTTGTTTGCGACGAGTGAAAAGATGGAACAGATCGGTACGCAGGAACCGGGGAAGGCTAGATTTAAGCTGACTGGTACGGGAAAGGATGATATTCTAAACGTATCCGCTACATTTTTCGATGAATTTGGGTACGGAGCGAATCCGGCGGATGTCGTCTATACGATAGATGACGAGAGCGTCTTATCTTTTGTGGATACGAAGGAGCCAAATTCTGGCGGGATGAATACATCGGATGGCAGTGTGGCGGTCCAGGCGCTGCGAGGGGGAACGGCGACGATCCACGCGTATCTGGCGGAGGACGATTCCCTGTGTGGCACGATCGAGGTGACGATCCAGTCGACGAATCTGGAGGGGATCACAGTCGGCCCGATCGATGAGGGCATCAATGGACGGCCAAGTGAAGCGAAGATCACACTGACTCCGGAGGGGACCGGGATCACGGCAGACCAGCTTAGGTATCGGGTATTAAAAGGGGAAGAACGTCTGAAATCCATTACGTTTATACAGGGAGAGGACGGCATTTATGTCAGTGTTGTAGCACATTATATAAGTTCCAAAGAAGATGCAGGTGGCGGGGATGAGCCGATCGAATTTACGGTTGTCTATGATGGGAATGAGTCAAATGCGGTTACCTATCACTCGATACCGTTAGAGATACCGGCCTCGATCGAAATTGATCCGTTTGATACGAACGAGGTTACCGCGAATGCGAAAGCAGAAACATCGTACCGTATCCTCAACCGCTATCAGGAGGATATTACGAAACGGGCAGGAGTGAGCCAGCCGGTAAGCCGGATCAAGGATGTGAACGTGATCAGCAGCGCCGTGGTCGGAACTGGTAAGAGTGCGGGAACTCTGACCGTACAGGCAGGAGGCACACAGGGAACGACGCAGATCGACCTGTATTTGACAAATAACCCGGAGATTTCCGCTTCATTAAATGTCGCGGTGGCAGAGACGGCTTATGTCAATGAGATCCGATTTGGCCAGATGCCGGAGAAAGAGAATGGGCTTCCTTTGGAGGATGATGAGCAGCGTCTTTATATACCGATCACGGCATGGAATCAGTATGGAAGGGAATTTGCATCGCTGACGAAGGCTGTGGCAGAGGACCAGGTTCAATTTACCATTGGCAAGGAAAATTATGGACCGGCGAACAGTTACCTGATCATCGAGTGGTGTAAGAAGGACGGTGGAGATTATGTGCCAGCGGGTGCGCAGGATGAGGTCGCGGCGATTTCTGTTCGGTGGAATTCTGACATTGCGTGCCCATTAGGGGAAGGCATGAACATCGAGTTAGGCGTTGAAAGCAAGCTAGGCATGGAGAAGTTCATCGAGACTAACTTTGTGATCCCGATACTAGAGGCGCGGAGGCTTGCCCGTCTGGAGTTTGTGGAGGACTGTAAGGCAGCTGTGACGGGAGCGCAGGTAACGAATACGATCAAGTTGTTCGACCAACATGAGAAAGAGTGTAAACTGCCGGACGGGCAGACGCTCGGTGTTAAAGTTACGGATTCGGACGGAGCTACACAGGATCTTTCGAAGAATCCGGATGTGATTCAGGTGGGCGAAGACAGTGTGACATGTGCGATCCAAACAGGGAGCGGCCATTACCCAAATGAAAATGGGATTTATACGGTTGAGGCATACGTGAAGGATGGCACAGGAAAGAAACCTGTGACGGGAAGTTACACGTTGATAGTGGATTCGGCGCAGACGCTGATCCGGAACATTAAGATTGCCGACACGGCACGGATAGATGGCAGGGAGGAACCGGTACAACTGACTACTACCGGCCCGTGCGTGGATTTAAGAAGTTCAGTCGTGATGCAGTTCGATTGCATGGCGTTCACGACGTACAGTGGTAAGGAAGTGGAAGTCTGCCTGAAGGATAGTGACGGAAATCTGGCGTCGTCGAACAACCTCCTGGGTTCGCTCAAGTGGAAGGTGAGTGGTGCAACAGCCGAAGAAAAGGCCGGTTTCGGCAAATGGAAGATCAGTGCGGCAGGGAAAGAGGCAGATGTGACGGTTGAGCTGGAGTATCTTACGAAGGGGCTCAAAGCCAGCAGTAAAAAATTTAAGGCGAGCGGGGCGCAGCCAGAGCCACAGAAGAAATACCAGATCGTTACATATGATGTGGAAACAAAAGCGTATGGTACGGAGAATTTGAAAGATGGAGAGTTCCAGGCGGAAAAAGATCCAACCGGTTACCGGCTTGCCCTGAGGGATACCGACCAGTATGGAGATGGTTATGATGGTATCAGCCTGGATGCGGCAAAAACCGATCATGATGATGCTGTGGAAATCGTATTAGGCAAAAATGGAAGATTTGCTGAAAATCAGTTCCATATTACGCTGAAGGAAGGCGCTATCGTCGGACAGACGTATACGATCACGGTACGTGATACAGAAGGCAATGACTATTCGTTTGCGGTCAGAACGGAAGCGACTCCGGTGGAGAGTGTGGAGCTTGTACCGAGCACCTTATTATTGACATTAGAAGAAGGTGGGAATACGGGCAGGCTGGAGCCAAAATTTGTGCCGGCGTATGCGACGAATCAGAAGGTGTCTTGGGAGTCGGACGACCCGAGAGTTGCCATAGTCAACGGTATGGGTGTCGTGACGGCGGTAGGAGAAGGAGAGGCTACAGTCACGGTGACGACGGAAGACGGTGGAAAACAGGCGAGGTGTACGGTGACCGTAGGAGAGCAGCTGACGGATGAACAAAAAGTGGCGAACGCGAAGGAGACTGTGGAAGCGGTATTGAACGGCATCACAGGAACGAATGGGATGACTCAGTCAGATATCCAGAATCGGATCGAGAGTGCATTGAGAGAGGCGAGCCTTTCGGATGTCTGGGTGAGTGCGGCAGTTGAGGTGACACGGGCTACAGAAACCGTCGCAGGAAAGGCTGGAGTAACAGTTAACATAACGGCTGGTACGGTAACAGATAGTGTTCAGAAGAACATTGATATTGCACAGCTGCCTAATGATAATGCCGGAAAAGTAGAAGCAGTGACGAAAGCAATCACGGCAGTACTGGCAGAGATGCAGGTAGGGAATCATACAACGCGGGCAGATATTCAGAGTACTGTTGATAGCGTCGTAAGAGACTTAGGGTTAAACGGCGTATCAGCTGTGGTTGATGAATGGAAGAAGACAGATGCTAGTACGAGCACGCCGGGAAGTATCACGGGTACGGTTGATGTTAAGGCTGGACTGGTAACAGGTGAGGTAGCGATTAGTAAAATGATTGATCAACTGCCTGTTTCTGATAAGGATAAAGTGGCTGCTGCAATGAATGTTGTCAATGATGTTTTAAACAATATGACAGTAAGTAATAAAACAGCGTCGGATAAGATAAAGGCGGCGGTTGTGCAAGAGCTGACGAAGCACGGCATGACAGAGGTGTCTGTTGAGGTTAGTGAATTAGATATAGACGAAGCAGACGCAACGAAGGCAGGAAGTGTGAGCGGGACAGTAACGATTACGTGTGGAAAGGAAAATGACACAGTAACGTTTACGAAAACGATCGGGAAATTTCCGACGACTGATGCGGAAAAAGTGAAGGCAGCGAAAGAAGAAGTTCAGAAGGTATTGAAGGCCTTTGTGGGAAGTAATGATACAAAAGAAACTGATATAACGGCAGCAGTTAATGCGGCGTTGATCGATGCGGGGATCACGGGTGTTACGGTGACAGTGAGTAATTTCATGAAGAGTACGGCGAGCGAAGAAGCAGGAAGTATAACTGGAACGGTGGTGCTGGCTAGTGAAGGCACGAGTGAAAGCACGAGTGAAAGTGTGTCTATTGGTTTGACAATCGGGAAGTTGGAGAGTGAAGAGCCGGGAGAAATATCGGTAACCGGAGTAACGCTAAACAAAACGGAACTGGACCTGAAAGTGGACGGGAGTGATACGCTGACAGCCGCAGTAACACCAGCTAATGCAACGAATGCTGAAGTGAGCTGGAGTAGCAGTGATGAAACGGTTGCAACGGTAGATGAAAACGGAAAAGTAACAGCGGTAGCAGCAGGGACAGCAACGATTACGGTAACAACAGCAGACGGAAACAAGACGGCGACGTGTACAGTAACGGTGACAGAAGAAGGAAGCGGCACCACATCGGTAACCGGAGTAACGCTAAACAAAACGGAACTGGACCTGAAAGTGGACGGG
>ERZ778518.2285-NODE-2285-length-10746-cov-6.124217_pt1 | contig 10746 bp, 8 predicted proteins | sample MGYA00510340_ERZ778518 | MGnify/ENA primary metagenome ERZ778518 (study PRJEB29527, sample SAMN07138967) | mouse gut metagenome | material: feces | host: mouse | place: China:Nanjing | collected 2016-01-25 ... | reverse complement strand
TATTACCAAATAGTAATTCTATCTTCAGGATCTAGCCACATTCCATCTTCTGGAGTTACATTATAAGCTTCGTAAAACTCATCTTGATTTTGAACAGGAATATTAACTCTTGTTGGTTGCGGTGCATGTACGTCTGATTGAACTTCTGCTGTAATTGATTCTGGACGTTGTTTTTGCATCCAGCTCTTCGCATAAGTTTCAAAGAGATCTTTCATCTCCCCGCCTTCTGCTTTATTAGCAGCAATTGCACAAGAAAGACCACTTAAATCGGCAATGTTTTCAGAAACAACTTGCTTACCATTTAACTTAGCTGGTCCATACTGTAAGCCATCGAAAATATCGGCAACGGCCTTAGTACGTTTATTGAACTCAGCAAAGTCTTCTTTAGTCCACCAGTTCTTCATATTACCCTTTTCATCAAACTGAGCTCCATTATTATCAAAAGCATGAGAAACTTCATGACCAATGGTTGCGCCGATTCCGCCATAGTTAGCTGCACGAGATTGTTTTGCATCATAAAATGGCGCTTGCAAAATTCCAGCTGGGAAAGTTAAATCATTCTTTTGTGGGTCATAGCAAGCATTGTTTAGATTACCGGGCATTGCCCAAACGCTTCGATCAGGAACTTGATTTAGCTTTTGCAAGTTGTCTTTAATCTTTTCTTGATTAATAAGAGCTTGATTCTCATATAGACTCTTATTTAGATCAACTACTAGTCGGTCAAAAACGGCCTGATTCTTTTCTGGATAACCAATTTTGAGTTTTAAGGCTTGCAATTTAACAATAGCTTGTTTCTTAGTTGATTCGGAAAGCCAGTCATTATCTTGAATTCTTTCTTCATAGACCTTCAACATATTCTTAATCATGCTAATTACATCATTTTTAGCATCATCGCCAAAATAAGCTTTACCGTAATAAATCCCAACAACTTCATCAAAAGCCGCATTTGCTAAACGATATGCATGCTTATCTTGTGCTGGCATTTCAGGCACCCCATAAACAGCTTGTCTAAATGGAAAAGCTGCTTCTCTAAAGTCTTGAGATAAGTAATTAGCTCCCCCATTAATAAACTTAACAATCATCCAGCTCTTGATTTCGTCAAATTCACTATTATTTAAAAATTCATTGATATGATCAAAATAACGTGGCTCTGCTTCAATTACTTGATCAGGTAATTCAGGTAAAAGCTGTTTTAAGAAAGCATTGATGTCGAAATTTTCAAATTTAGCTTCAAAATCTGCCAATTTAACTGGATTATAGACAGCTGCATAGTCAGCCCATTCTTCAGTCGACTTTAAAACTTTGGCAAGTTTTTTATCAAATTCAATACCCTTACTTGCCCAAGTCTTTGCTTGTTCTTCCTCTACTCCAGCCATTACAAGTAACTTAACTGTTTGCTTTTCCAAAGTAGAAAGCAATTTTTCAGCATCATCACTTTGATATGCAGTAGTATCTGGCAAAAATGTACCTGGTCCTTCTGCATATAAGGCATTATGATCAGTATCCTTCATATCTTCCATTACAAAAATATTGAATGGTAAGTCATATCCTTTTGCAAACAAGTCAGCAGCTTGTTTATTAAATTCTTCAAAACTACTCAAAGAAGTTAATTTTTCTAAATCAGCTTTGATTGGCTCTGCCTGTTCTTTATTTCTTTTATCAAAATCAATTGCTAATTTATAAAGATTAATTGCTTTTGCAAAATTAGGTATAGTAGGAATCTTCTTTTTCCCGTCAGCAAAATCCTTCATCAATTGATCTTCAATCCGCATATCTAAAATCAAGTTAATTCCGGTTGAAGTTCTGTCAGCTGGAATTTTTGCTTTTGAAAGCCATTCTGAGTTAACTGCCAAGTAAAGATTATCTTGCGGTCTAGTATTAATATCAGGCTTAGTTAAATCACCTGCACCACCGCGAACGCTAAAGTATTTTCTCATTTAATTACCTTCCATTTAATCGTAATATTAATTAAATGATATCATGATTAAATTAAATTTAAAATATCGTCCTAAAATAAACCGTACGTATCTCTCCGTACGGTTTATTTTTTAATCTACTGATTTCAATGCTTCTAGCATATTAACTTCTTTAATCTTACGATTTACGAAAATTGCCATAATACCTGTAATGACTAAGGGAATTAAAGCTGACAATAAATAATTACTAAACAAAATTCCAGGTCTAAACATTGCATTTAGGGGAGCTAAATTGTCAATAATAAAGCCGTGTAGCCAATTACCAACTAAAAATCCAATTAAAATACCAAAAATTGATAAAATAATCGTCTCTCGATAAATATATAAGCTGGCCTCATTATTGTAAAAACCTAATACTTTTAAGGTTGCAATTTCTCTCATTCGCTCTTCTAAATTGGTTGTCGTTAAAGTAAAAATCACCACCACTGCTAATAGTGCAGCTAGCCCAATCAATAGAAATATTACTTTATTCATACTTTGGATCAAACTATCGATAATTTGTTGATTATTAGTATTTAAATTAATTGCACTAACTGCTCCAGTTTTCATCAAAGAATTCGCAAAGGAATTAGTTTGTTTTTTATTATTTAACTCAATTAATTGGGCATTTGAATTTACTTTTTTATTAAAGTACTTTTGATAAACATTCGAATTCATTAGGACATAGTGTCCCATATACATTTCACAGATATTACTAATAGGTAATTCTACTTTTTTGCCATTAGTAGTTACTAAACTTAACTCATCCCCAATACTTAAATTCAGTAACTTAGCCAATTTTTCTGAAATAACTATTCCCCGACTATTTAAGTTGATTTTTTGACCAGAGGATCTATTTCTCAAACTAATATATTTGCTAATCTCACTACTCTTTTCTGGAACAATTATCGAAAGATCCTGATTAGTACCGGCAATTTTTTTCGAGACATTTTCAAAATATACCGGCAAATATTTATTTACCTGACTAGAGGAAAGCTTTTGATTTAATTTAGTGCTTTGTTCGCTAGACAGAGAATTTTTATCAATCGCAATTAGATCATACTTAATAATCTCACTGTATTGTTTTTGTCCAATACGCGCTAGTGAATCACGAATCCCAGATCCCATCATTAATAGGCCAGTGCATCCCGCAATACCTAGAATAGTCATAATCATTTTTACTTTATAGCGAAAAATATTTCTCAAAGTAACTTTATAATTAAAACTTAAATGTTGCCAAAAAGGTTTAATTTTTTCTAGTAAAATCCGCGAACCATTTTTCGGCGGCTTAGGTAACAATAATTCACTTGTCTTTGCCCGCAAAACAATAAACAATTGAATTACCGCAGCCCCCGTAGTACAGAGAATAGAAATTAAGAAGGTTAAGAATAAGTATTTCCATGAAAAACCGCTCTGAAAATTTGTTAATGTCAGGTTTGCTGTATAGGCATTAAAAATTATTCGTGGCAGAATCCAGTACCCACCTATTGCTCCAATGAATACACCTGTTAAAGCAGCAGTTAAGCTGTAGATAACAAATTTTAGACTTGTATCTAATTTACTGTAACCCAAGGCTCTTAAGACACCAATATTTTGTCGTTCTTCATCAATAAAACGAGTCATCGTTGAAAAACTCACTAAAGCTGCTACTGCAAATAGAAAGACTGGAAATATATTAGTGATTAATTCAATTTTTTCTGAATTAGACTGATAAGTATCGTATCCTGAATCATTTTTACGATCATTAACATAATATGAAATGCTGCCTAACTGCTTAATTTCTTGCTCCTGTTCATTCAGTTTCTTTTGCTGCTTTTCTAATTTTTCTTTTTCCTTAGTTATCTCTAAGCCATTATTTTCAGCTAACTGAATCTGCTTTTTAGCCTGCTTAATTTGTTTCTGGGCGTCCTTAAAATTATTATCAACTTCTGTTTTTTTCAACTTACTATTCTGCGCCAAAGAATTAGTAAGTCTTTCTTTTTTATTATCGATAAATTTTTGATAAGTACTAGAATACGGATCTAGCTTTTTAGTTTTATTGAATCGAATTCGGGCAATACTATAACTTTGAGCCTTAAAGGCACTTTTCTTAACTATAGCAACTCCAGAAAGTTGACCAGTTCCAACATTAGTCTGCCCAAGATTACTTTTATCGGTATATTCACTTGGCCGTATAAAGCCAACAATTTTAAACCTACTATTTTTTAGATTAGAATGTTCATTTAAAGTAATCCATTCCCCGATATGATATTTATTTCTAAGTAAATAACTAAGGACAATTTGATTATCTTTCTTCGGAAAGTTTCCACTAATTAATTGACTAGTAGAAATATTTTTACTCTCTGATAAAACACGCAGACTAGTCTTTGAATTATTGATAGTTGTATCCTGTAAATATCCAAAGTCAATAGTAGCTTTTTTTGCCTGGTTCTTAATAGTTTGTGTATCGTTTTTATCTAACCCATAGTTTGAGCTAACTGTTAAATCTGCTAAATTTACATCTTGATAATAAGTCTGAGCAGTATTTCTCATATCTGGACCAGCCATTTTTAGTCCAATAAAAGCAAAAGCACTAACTGCCATTAGCAGTAGAATTCCGATGAAGCGGCCCCATGAATGATTAAGCGAGCTGAGAGCATCCTTCCATAAAATTCTTCTGTTCATCTCACTCACCTACCATTCAATTTGGGCAATATCTTGCGGAGAAGAATTATTTTCAATTTGCTTTACTTTTCCATCTTGAATCCTAATTACTTTATCAGCAATTGGAGCTAAAGCTGCATTATGAGTAACAATAACCACAGTAGAATTTTTCTTTAAACTTCGATCTTGTAAAATCTTCAGTACTTTTTTACCGGTCTGATAGTCTAAAGCCCCCGTTGGTTCATCGCAAAGTAATAGCGATGGATTTTTAGCAATGGCACGGGCTATTGCTACTCTTTGCTGCTCACCACCAGATAATTGGGACGGAAAATTGTTAATCCGCTTTTCAAGTCCCACTTCTTTCAAAGCAACTTCGGCATCAATTGGATTAGTAACCAATTCATTTGCAAGTTCAACATTTTCTTTCACTGTTAAGTTAGGAATTAAGTTATAAAATTGAAAGACAAATCCAATTTCATTTCTACGATACTTAGTTAATTCCTTAGCCGAATATTTAGCAATGTTATTACCATTAATAATAACTTCACCTTCAGTAACGTTTTCCATTCAGCCTAAGATATTTAATAATGTTGATTTCCCTGCTCCGGATGAACCTAAAATAATTACTAGCTCACCTTGCTTAATATCAAAACTAATATTCTTATTTGCCCAGACGACTGTACTACCTGAACCATATTTTTTCGAGCAATTCTTCAATTCAATAAAAGCCATTTTTTCATCCCCTATGTTTAATCTCTTCTAAGTATATTTTATGAAAAATTGACTATTTATATTAATAAAAAGCACCTTCTTCAATGAAAAAAGGTGCTTTTAATATAAAAAATTATTATAGATATTTGCTTCCCTCTTTAATCGAAAGAGGTGCCATATCAGAAACATGGTTTTCAATAAATTCTCTTACCCACTCAGGATTAGTCTTAGAATAATCACGTAATGCCCAACCAATTGCCTTATTAATAAAAAATTCCGAACTATTTAAGTTATTTTCTAGAATCTTTTCTAATAATTCAATATTCATCTTATCTTTACGTAAAAGTTGGTGCTCTATTGCTACCCTTCTTACCCAAAAATCATTATCTTTTGACCAGATTAGCATTAAGTCATTTACTCTTTCATCCCTTAAGCCGATTTTACCAATTGGTTTTATCAAACTATCAATTGTATCCCACCATTGCTTTGATTTTATATAATTAAAAATCTGATCAATATCTTCAAAGGTTAAATACTTTTCTAATGAAATTAAATAGTCACAAACAAAATATTGGGCCTCTCGATGCGAATCAGACCAAGCTTGGTCAAGAAGCTTCCAATCAATTTTTTTATTTTTCTTCTCTGCTTTGATTAGATCATGGTAACTCTTGCGCCTTTCTGGCGATTTTAAACCGTAAAATTTAAATTTATTTCGTAAATACTTTTCCATTTGTTTTGCTAAATCTGGATTACTGTTTTCAATTAAATTTTGTTTTAATTCTTGATACTTATCTATTTCTTTCACTTCAGTTTCCTTACTTGTTAAAATACATGTAGTAATTACTAGAGGGAGAATAATCATGAAAATTTTAATTGTTATCGATGATTATTTCAATAAAAGCAATGGCATGTCAATCTCAACGCAGCGCTTTGTTCGCGAATTTAAAAAAATGGATCAAGATGTTCGTATCCTTTCTTCCATTGCAGGCGGAGAACCAGATTATCCTCTTCCAATAATGACCATCCCAGTTTTTAAAAATATTATTGCCAAAGAAGGTTTTCATTTTGCTAAACCTAAAAAAGAAATAATTAAAGAAGCTATTAGATGGGCAGATTTAGTCCACTTGGAAGACCCTTTCCCGGTTTGCTGGACTGCGGCTAAAATTGCCAAACAAATGAGAAAGCCAATTACAGGTACTTTTCATCTTTATCCTGAAAATCTGACTGCTTCAGTTCCAATTCTAGACCATGCTAGCATCAACTCTGCTTTTATGAGATTATTTCGTGATACTACTTTTAATTACTGTAGCTATTTACAATGTCCAACTTTGAAAGTTGAACAGCGTTTAAAAAAATATAACTTCAAATCCAAGTTAATAGTTATTTCTAATGGCATTAGTGACTATTATTTACAGAGTAATCAACGAACAACAACGACTGATCCCTTTACAATACTTTCAATCGGCCGTTTTTCAAATGAAAAGGATCAAAAGACCTTAATTAAAGCTATCGGACGTAGTAAATACAAAGATAGAATCAAATTAATTTTAGCTGGGAAAGGGCCATTAAAGAATGAATATATCTCCCTTTGTCAACGACTAAAGATTAATGCTCAGCTTGGCTTTTATTCTAGAAATGACTTAAAACAGATCATGGATCAATCCAATATTGTTGTTCATTGTGCTAACGTGGAAGTTGAAGGGATGGCTTGCATGGAAGCTTTTGCGACTGGTTGTGTACCCATAATTGCCCAAAGTCCTCTCTCTTCTACCAGTTCATATGCTTTAAGTCCTAACAATCTTTTTCCAGCTGGTAGCAGCGAAATTTTAGCTCAAAGAATTGATTATTGGATTAATCATCCTAAAGATTTAAAAATGATGAGTGCAAATTACCAAAATTATGCTAAATCTCTTACAGTTCAATTTTCTGCTAAAAAGCTCCTAACAATGATGAAAAACGCTCAAAAAAATTATCTTTCAAACTAATATTCAAACATAAAAATATGTGTTATTCTTATGTTAAATCTTTCACAAAAAGGAGGAAACTTTTTTAATGTCCATCAAGAAGTTAGAAAATAGCAGCGATCATGCAATGGTAGCTGAAGAAGTTAAAATTTTGACCAACTTACTTAACGAAAGTACACGTCAATTAAGTGGGGATGTGATTTTTAATAAAATTCAAGATTTAATTAAGATCTCTGCCCAAAAAGACTACGATGCTCTTGAAAAGCAAATTGCTAGCCTTACTAATCAAGAAATGATTGTCGTTGCACGTTATTTTGCAACTTTACCTTTATTAGTTAATATTTCTGAAGATGTAGAGTTAGCTAGTGAAGTTAACTTACTCAATAATACGGATCAAGACTATCTTGGTAAACTTGAAGATACGATTGACTTAGTTTCTCAAAAAGAAAATGCCAGTGAAATTCTTAAGCATGTTAATGTAGTTCCAGTTTTAACTGCTCACCCTACTCAAGTTCAAAGAAAAACTGTCCTTGAATTAACCGATCAAATCCATGGTCTATTACGTAGTTACCGTGAAGTTAAAAACGGAACTATTAACCAAGCTGAATGGACTGAAAAACTCCGCGCTTACATTGAGATTTTAATGCAAACCGATATTATTCGTAGCCACAAACTACAGGTTTCTAATGAAATTACAAACGTTTTAGCATACTATCCTAAGGCTTTGATTCCGGCTATTACTAAATTTACAGCTCGCTATCAAGAATTAGCTAAAAAACATAATTTAAATCTATCTGGTGCCACCCCAATTACCATGGGAATGTGGATCGGAGGCGATCGTGATGGAAATCCATACGTTACTGCCGAAACATTAAAGCTGAGTGCCACTTTGCAAAGCCAAGTAATTTTTGAATACTATATTAAACAGCTAAACAAGCTCTACCGCACGATCTCAATGTCTACTTCTTATATGAAGCCTTCATCCGCTGTTGAAAAATTATCAGAGCTCTCAAATGATGATTCCCCATTCAGAACAAATGAACCATATCGTCGGGCTTTCTACTATATTGAGAGCCGTTTACTTCATACTGAATATACTCTTTTAGGAACAGCTGATAAAAATAGTTTTGTTAAAAAACGCGATCTGGAAAACTTAGACAAAATTCCTGTTTACAAGAATCCACAAGATTTTAAAGCTGATTTAATTACAATTAAAGAATCGCTCGAAGAAGATCATGACCAAGCTGTAGTTAGAATTTTCTTTACTGAGCTATTAGAAGCAATTGATATCTTTGGTTTCCATTTGGCAACAATTGATATGCGTCAAGATTCTAGTGTAAACGAAGCTTGTGTTGCTGAATTACTCAAGAGTGCCGGAATTTGTGATGATTATAGTGACTTACCAGAAAAAGATAAGGTTAAAGTTTTACTTAATGAGTTAAACAATGATCCACGTAATCTTCACGCTAACAACAAGCCAAAATCTGAATTGCTCCAAAAGGAATTAAATATCTACAAGACTGCTCGTCAACTCAAGGATTGTATTGGTGAAGATGTAATTAAACAACACATTATTTCTCATACTGAAAGTGTCTCTGATCTTCTTGAACAAGCAATCATGCTTAAAGAATACGATCTTTTAAATAATCAAGGAGCTCGCATTCAAGTTGTACCATTATTTGAAACAGTCGAAGACTTAGAAAACTCTCGTGAAATTATGAAAGAATTTCTAAATCTTGACATTGTTAAAAGATGGCTTGCTTCTCAAAATAATTACCAAGAAATTATGCTGGGCTACTCTGACTCAAATAAAGATGGTGGCTACTTAGCTTCTTGCTGGAATCTTTATAAGGCTCAGAAAGACTTAACTGCAATGGGCAAGAAATTGGGTGTTAACATTACTTTCATGCACGGCCGTGGGGGAACTGTGGGTCGTGGTGGTGGTCCTTCTTATGAAGCTATTACTGCTCAACCTTTTGGCTCAATTAATGACCGGATTCGAATGACTGAACAAGGTGAAATCATTCAAAACAAGTATGGTAATCAAGATACTGCTTACTACAATTTGGAAATGCTGGCCTCAGCTACTATCGACCGTATTGTTTCTAAACAAATTGTAAGTGAAGATGATATTGGCGGATTCCGTTCCTCAATGGATGAAATTGTTTTAGACAGTAATAAAGTTTACCGTAAGCTTGTTTTTGAAACACCAGCTTTTCTTGACTACTTCTTGCAAGCTACACCAATTAAGCAAATTTCCAACTTAAATATTGGTTCTCGTCCAGCAGCAAGAAAGAAGATTACTGATTTTTCAGGCTTAAGAGCTATTCCTTGGGTATTTTCATGGTCACAAAGTCGAATTATGTTCCCTGGTTGGTATGGTGTTGGTTCTGCCTTCAAGCACTTCATTGATGCCAATCCTAATAACCTCCACACCTTACAAAAAATGTATCAAGGATGGCCTTTCTTCCACTCCCTACTTTCAAATGTTGACATGGTTCTTTCCAAATCCAACATGGATATTGCTAAACAATATGCAGACCTCTGTGAAGATGAAGATACTAAAAAAGTCTTTGATACTATCTATCAAGAATGGAAACTTACTAAAGAAGTAATCCTTCAAATTGAAGGTAACAAAGAATTACTTGCAGATAACCCAAGTTTAAAGATGAGCTTAAATTACCGGATGCCATACTTCAATATTCTTAACTACATTCAAATTGAAATGATTAAACGAGACCGCGTCGATGAGATTGCCGGCGTTTATGAAAGTATTTTACCGATTACCATTAATGGGGTAACCTCTGGCTTACGTAATTCGGGATAGTTTTAATTTTTAAGGACAAAATATGAAAAAAGCACTATTAATTATTGACTACACTAATGACTTCATTGCAGACAATGGTTCTCTTACCTGTGGAAAGCCAGCTCAAGCTTTAGAAGATTATTTAATCGAATTAGCAAATAAATTTTATGATAATGGAGATTATGTAATTTTTCCAACTGATGGACATACCGGTGATACATTTAGTCCAGAATATAAGCTCTTTCCACCACATAATATTGTTGGTACACCAGGACAAGAGTTACACGGTAAGTTAAAAGATTGGTATGAAGCGCATAAGTCTAGTGACCGAGTATATAAATTTAACAAAAATCGCTATTCTTCTTTCCAAAATACTAATCTTGATAACTACTTACGCGAACGTAAAATTAACGACCTATGGTTAACGGGAGTATGTACAGACATTTGTGTTCTTCATACGGCTATGACTGCCTATAATTTAAACTATGATTTAACTATTCCAAGTAAAGGTGTTACTACCTTTACTGAACATGGTCAAGAATGGGCCTTGGATCATTTTAAAAATGCCTTAGGCGCAAAAGTAATAGAATAATAGAGCAAAAAAAACTCTATAATCTGATTTTTCAGAATGATACAGTTTTTTTTACTTTAATTTGATTAACTCAAT
>ERZ778518.2277-NODE-2277-length-10801-cov-4.118370_pt1 | contig 10801 bp, 8 predicted proteins | sample MGYA00510340_ERZ778518 | MGnify/ENA primary metagenome ERZ778518 (study PRJEB29527, sample SAMN07138967) | mouse gut metagenome | material: feces | host: mouse | place: China:Nanjing | collected 2016-01-25 ... | reverse complement strand
ATACCCAAAGACCCCATCATGCTGCTCAGCTTTATCAATCTCAAATTACGTGACTATTATTCCAGTCTGGAGCAGTTATGCGACGATCTGGACATAGACCAGGATGAGCTCACAGAAAAACTCAGTGCCGCAGGTTATCAGTATCACAGCGGGCAGAACCAGTTTATCTGAAAGTAAGGGGGAGCAGATGGAATATACACATGTCACCCATACTTTCGGACCGGTATTTGATGTCCATGCAGAATTGTTGATTCTGGGCTCTTTTCCCTCGGTGAAGTCCAGAGAAAACAATTTTTATTACGGACATCCGCAGAACCGCTTCTGGAAGGTGTTGTCCGGCGTTTATCACAGCGAAGTCCCGGTTACAATAGAAGAAAAAAAGGCGTTCCTCTTAAAAAACCACCTTGCGGTATGGGATGTCATTGCGGATTGTGCGATTGTGGGTTCTTCCGACAGTTCCATCCGGGATGTAACCGCCAATGATATGAGTCTCATACTGGGACAGGCGAACATACGCCGGATTTTTGCCAATGGCCAAACGGCATATAGGCTGTTTCTGAAATATTGTAAAAAAGACGGACAGCCGGAGGTGTGTAAATTGCCTTCCACCAGCCCGGCGAATGCTTCCTTTAGCCTGGAACGGCTGACCCGGGTATGGAGAAAAGCGCTGTTTCCGGAAGATGCAGAGTCTGTAGAGACAGATGCAGGCGTAAGATCAGGAGCGTGGGTGTAGTGAGGCGGATATTTTTTCAAACAGAGAAGGGCGCCTTGCTTGATCAGGCGCTGGCAGGTCTGGAGCAGGGGAGCAGCTACGGGCTTTGTGGAGGCAGAGGGGCTTGCGGAAAGTGCCGGGTGCGGTTTTTGTCAGGTGCGCCGCTGCCTTCTTCGGCTGACCGGAGATTTTTTACCCCGGGAGAGCTGCGGGAAGGGTATCGCCTTGCCTGTACGGCCAGACCGGCGTCTGACTGCGAGGTGGAACTTTGCTTTGCGGGAGAACCCACGGCAAAGATACTGACTGTCAGCGGGAACGGGACGGACTGCCTTCTGACGGATGAGATGAACCGGAAAGGAAGCCCTGCCGGTTGTGAACAGCAAGCGGCCGGCGGACAGTTCTGTGCCGTAGACCTGGGGACCACCACCGTTGTCATGCAGCTCAGGGACAGACGGACGGGAAACATTCTGTATACGTATGCATTTCAAAATCCCCAGAGAGCGTATGGCATTGATGTGTTGGCCCGTATTTCAGAGGCACAGTCCGGCCGGGCGGAGCAGATGCAGAGGGCAGTGCTGGAGGAACTGGAAAAGGGACTGGGGCATATGCGCCAGGCGGGCAGTCCGGATGAAGTGATTGTTGCCGGAAATACGACCATGGAACATTTGCTTTTGGGATACCCGGTGGATACACTGGGAAAAGCGCCTTTCAGGCCTTTTCATACCGGGCGTTCCGAATTTACTCTCCGGGGGTGTCCGGCAGTGTTTCTGCCAGGGATCTCCGCTTTTGTGGGTGCGGATATTGTATCCGGCCTGTACGCTTTGGGGATGGCGGAGCGAGAGGAATTGACCCTGTTTATTGATTTGGGAACCAACGGGGAAATGGCAGTGGGAAACCGGACGGGGATATTGTGCACGGCCACGGCGGCAGGTTCTGCCTTTGAGGGTAGTGTCTGCTTTGGGGTGTTGGGTACGGATATGACAGCGCTGGCTTTTGACCTGTTGAAAGAAGGCATCATGGATGAAACCGGGCTGTTGGAGGAACCCTGGTTTACGGAAGGATACCGGACGGGCAGCGGAGGGGAGATTCTGATCCGTCAGCAGGATATCCGGAATCTGCAGATGGCAAAGGCGGCTGTCTGCGCAGGCGTTTCCATTTTGCTGGACAGGGTGGACGGCTGGCACAGGCTGTCAGCCGTGTATCTGGCCGGCGGGTTTGGATATGATCTGGATGTGGCAAAGGCCGTGGATATTGGGCTGGTTCCGGAAAGGCTGCAAAACCTGTGCACCCCCGTGGGCAATACATCTCTGGCCGGCGGTGTGCGCTGGGGGCGGGAGAGGCAAAGGGATGTGATGCCGGGGCAGCCTGCCCGGCGGGATGAAGCCCTGTCGCAGATTGTCAATCTCTGTACATCTCTGAATCTGGCAGAGCAGCCGGAATTTGAAGCGCGGTATATCGGCGCCATGGCATTTAAGCGGATGTGAAGCGGGCGTTTGCCATAGATTGCCGGCCGGTGGAGTTTGCAGTATCATCTGGTGGGAAACCGTGGAACCGGGGCCTTTATACCGATGACAATGCCAGTGCGGCCATGGGTGAGAAGCCTGTCACCGTGTCAGGACGGAGGAAAGGCATGATGTTTTTAAAAAAGAAGAAACAGGAACAGGCAGAGTATGACAGGGACAACTGGAAGCCTGTCCTGCGGTGCAGTATCTGCAACGGTGAGCAGGTGGCAGGGTTCAAACATCTGCATACCGGTGCATTTCGGGAAGAGATGTTGATTCAAAATGACAGGGAACTGGCGGCATTTAAAAGCCGTTATGGAATTGACGAGATAGAAAAGGAATATTAGGGAAACGCGGATGGAAGCATTTCCCGGAAGAAAACGGCTGCAGGGAGGAAACGATGGAAACATGGTATTATGAAGTGGTGAGCATTGACGGAGATTATGCCCACTTAAAGAGAACGGATATGGAGACAGAGGACAAAAAGCTGGTTGCAAGAGCGCTGCTGCCGCCGGAGATTGTGGAAGGCAGCAAATTGAAATACGAGTGGATGCAGTACGAACTGATATAGGATGGACGGGTATCGTTTATGTAACAGAGCCTTCGGAGGAATCCGAAAACAGGACAGATACCCTTGTTCCCACTCCCTCCTTGCTTTCAATGACCAGTCTGGCGCCATGAAGCCGGGCGATTTCCGTACACAGGGAGAGTCCCAGCCCGCAGCCGCCTTCTTTCCGGCTGCGGGCTTTGTCTGCCATGTAAAAGGCTTCTGTTACCCGGCCTAATTCTTTACGGGGGATTCCGTGCCCCGAATCTTTTACCCAAATCCTGTTTTGTTCCCCGATCAGTTCAATCCTGCTGCCCGGACAACTGGCTTTCGCACTGTTGTCAATCAGATTGATGAGCAGACTTTCAAACAAATCCGGATCCAGCAGCATCGGTTCCATATGGCAGGACGTGTGAAGGGTTAGCTGCTTTTGTGCCAGCGGAAGCTGTTCCAGTTCTTTGATATGTGCAAAGAGAGCAGACATATCCGTGAGGACAAAAGAGATACTTTCATTGTCATACATGCCAATCAGACGCATCAGTTTGCTGCTCAGCCGTTCCAGCCGGCGGCTTTCCTGATAAATATGAGTCAGCGCCCGCTTTTGCTGCTCTTCCTTTACATTTACGTGGAGCAGCGTGTCCGTATAGCCGATAATGGAAGTCATGGGGGTTTTCAGCTCATGGGCCAGACTGCCCAACATTTGCCGGCGTTGTTCGGACAGTTGGGACAGAGCTGTAAGTTGGGTCTCAATCTGCTCTGCCATAGCGTTGAAGGCGTTTGCCACAATGCCCACTTCGTCGCCGGTATGGACGTGTACCCGTTCATGCAGCTTCCCCTGGCGTATATGTTCGGCCGCCTGACGCAGACTCTGAAGGGGCGCCAGGATTTTCCGGGTCAATACAAAGAGTAAAAAGACTGCCAGCAGGGCGCCGCCCAGGCAAAGTCCGCCGGTCAGCAGAGCTTGCTGCCGGATATCGGCATACTGGTCGGAAATATCCTGCACCAGTACCAGTGTGTAATTTCCCATATGCCTGTCGGGCACCGCCTGGCCTGTAATCAGGATGTATTGTTCTCCGGATTTCTGTATGACACTTTTCGCTTCCGGGCTGTTCCAGCGGTCGTCCGGGGCAGGGTGCAGGTCAAACGGGGTCAGATTACAGACAATCTGCTGATCGCACAACAGAATAAACTGTTCCGGGCCATATTTTTGCATCAGATAATTCAAATAGGCGTTTTTGGTAACGGCGCTGTAAGAGCGCATGCCGCTGTGTTCCAGTTCCATACCCAACGCCAGGGCGGTGGAATGCAATAGCTGTTCATACTGTTCCAGCGTCTTTTGCTCATGATAGCGGGCCGTGTGCCAGATGGTGACGACACCGGATAATCCGGTGGTAAATAAAAGCACCAAGATGGTTGCCAGTGAAAGTTTTATCCAGAGCTTCAATCTGTATCCTCCAGTCGATAGCCGGTTTTGGGAATGGTTCGTATGACCTTGTGAAAGTCCAGCTTGCGCCGGAGCTGTCCGATATGGACGTCAACCGTTCTTGTTTCACCCATATAATCCGTACCCCAAACCCGGTTGAGCAGTTCTTCCCGTGAAAAAGCCACATTTCTGCTGCCTGCCAGCGTAACGAGCAGACCGTATTCCATAGGTTTTAACGATATTTCTCTGTCGCCTCTGGTAACCCGATGCTTTTTCAGATCAATGGTCACATCTCTGATTTGAATCTGTGTACGGCCGCGGCCGGTTCGTTCCAGCACTTTTTCCATACGGACCAGAAGCTCCAGAATTTCGAAAGGTTTGACGATATAATCTTCCGCGCCGCTTTTCAGACCATGCACTTTGGAGAGGACGTCAGCTTTGGCGGTGAGATAGATAACCGGAATCCGTACTTTTTGCAGATCTTCCATCAGGGCGAAGCCGTCTTTTCCCGGCAGCATAATGTCCACCAGTGCCAGCGCGGCGTCATCTGCCTGACCGTTTTGCAGCAGCTTTTGTGCTTTCAGACCATCGTCAACAGGTACGGGGCAGTATCCTGCCGCTTCCAGATTCATGCAGATCAGTTCAGAAATGGGATTGTCATCTTCAATTACCAGAATTTTCACTTTTTTCCCTCCGAAAAATGTCCATTCTCATTCATGACAATAGGAAGTTTACAAAGCGCACTTTCTATCCTGTCTATGGTAACATAAAAATATGTCAAAAAAAGCATCAAAATGTAAACTGTTTTCTTTTTTGGATTTTATCATTCTTTACATAATGTTTACAATATACTGCGGATTTTTTACAGTGGTACAGGGTATGATGGGGAGGCAGACAGACATCCGGACGTCGGTGCATTGAAAAGAGGATCACATAAGAGACAAAGGCACCATGATAAAAATGATAAAAGGGGGAATATTTTATATGCGACAACAGGAATATGGAGAAAGGGGCAGGAAAAAGGAACGACTGTTTTTCCATCTGTCCGCGTCTTTCCTTGTGGCCGGGCTGTTTGCCACATCTCTGACCGGCTGCCAGAATAGTATACAGACGGAGGAACAAATCGTGACACCCAAAGAAGGGACGCGGGCACAGGAGACAGATGCCATTGCCATGGGAACATTGACGGAACAGCTGCAGATGCCGGAGCGGTATCAGTCTTCATTTTCCGGTGATGCGGTGAGTGTGACAGCCGATGCGGATATTGTTGTGCCGGATGTGGAAGGGATACGGACAAAGCGGGTCAGATTCCGGGCATTTACACAGGAAGATTATGACAGGGTAATATCGGTTGTGCCCGGAGAAGGACAACTGTGGCAGCGGGATATGGAGGCCATGGAGGCCAGTCACGGATTTACGAAGTCAGAACTGGATGAACGGATTGCGGAAGTGGAGGCGCAGAAAGCGGCGTGGGGCGGTCATGGTGACTGGGAGTATGAAGGTATGGGAATCACTGTGGATGAGCGGCTTGCGCAGCTCAAAGAACAAAGAGAGGCGGCGCCCCAGGAACCGGTCATCCGGGAAATCCCGGGTGAGGTGAAGTACGTGGAGAGCAGTGAATACAGCGAAGAGAATATGCTGATGGGCTATATCACCGTGGACAGCACGGATTATGCGATAGACGTGGATAATATGATCTATGAAGGATTCTGCCGGCCCTGTTTCCATGTACAGAAAGAGGAAGATAACGGAAAATACTTCAGTTATAACCGGATTGACAATGAAGAAGAGCTGGCCGGGCTGGACGGTCTTGAAGACGCACAGCGGTTCAGGGAGGATGCGCAGGCACTGGCGGACAGGCTGGAACTGGCAGAATTTGCTGTCAGAGGCTGGGATCCATATGTGAGCTATAGAAACGAGGATGAGACTATTGTGGCAGACCGGGTTGCTTATGCGGCCCATCTTACGAGAACGATCGATGGGATCCCTGTTACCTACGACCATGAATATGGGAGCGGGAATGAGCCTTACTGGCCGGAAGAAGAATTGAACTTATTTTATAATGCGGACGGATTGCTTGCATTTGAATGGATCAGTCCTTATGAGATAGAAGAATTGTCGGAAAATTATGTGCTTTTACTTCCGTTTTCGGAAATTCAGCAAATTTTTGAAGAGATGATACTGAAGCGGTATGAGGATACATTTCAAGAGGCCGGGATGACAATGGATATCCGGGTGGAGGAAGTGAGGCTGGGCTATATGCGGGTGAGAAACAAAGAAAATCTGATGGAAGCCACACTTGTGCCGGTATGGGATTTTTACGGAACAAAAACCTCATCCGGCGGCAGCTTCACAGAACCCTATACGAAGGATGACCCCCATGCCAGCCTGTTGACCATCCATGCAATGGATGGAACAGTGCTGGATCGGGGAGCAGGCTTTTGAGTGCCTCTTCCGGAATCAATCCGCTTTCAGCAGATAGATTCTGGAGTCAAAATCACAGCAGGGCGATTCACCGCCGGAGAGTTCTCCGGCGGTGGTATCGCTGGTTGACAGCCCCGCATACATCAGTTCGTCGCCGTAGCATGCTGTGGGTTTCCCTGTAAAAGTGCCGGAAATATGATAGTACAGATCCGGGTTAAGCCCCTGGAGGCGGATTCGGCTATAGGGGGCGTTGACTTCATTTAAGACCCGATACCAGCCCACAATCGCCTGCTTTTTATCTTCACTCACACACATCCATGCGGTGACATTTCCCTCAAAGGGGCTGCTGAGCCTGTAAAAGTGCCCGAACTGGATCAGCCGGCGGTAGGTTTTCATAAAAGAGATCTGCGCTTTCACGGCGTCCTGTTCGCTCTCAGTCAGTTGATTTAAGTCCAGTTCATAGCCAAACGTTCCGAAGTATGCCACATTGGCCCTGGTATGCAGGGGTGTGATGCGGAAAACCTGATGGTTGGGTGTTACGGATACATGGCTGCCGATGCTGCTGACGGGATAGCAGAAGGAAGTGCCATACTGGATTTTCAGACGTTCAATGGCGTCGGAATCATCACTGGTCCATCCCTGAGGCGCGTAATAGAGCAGGCCGGGATCAAAACGTCCCCCTCCGCTGGCGCAGGATTCAAACAATACCTGGGGGAAGGCGCGGGTCAGTCTTTCATACAGACTGTAAACCCCCAGAATATAACGGTGGAATACCTCGCCCTGACGATCCGCAGGCAGGGCAGCGCAGCCACATTCGGTTATACTGCGGTTCATATCCCATTTTATATAAGAAACGGGGGCTTCGTCTAAGATTTTCCACATCTTGTCATAAATGTGATCTACCACTTCGGGACGGGAAAAATCCAATACATACTGAAAACGGCCATGGGAACTGTGTCTGCCGGGAGTCTGCAACAGCCAGTCCGGATGGGCCCGGTAAAGGTCGGAATCCCGGTTGACCATTTCCGGTTCAAACCACAGGCCGAACTTCATCCCCAGAGCTTCAATTTGCCGGGCAAGCCCTGTGATACCCTCCGGCAGCCGGTGGAGATTGGGTGTCCAGTCTCCCAGTCCGGTGTGCTCATTGGTACGTCTGCCAAACCAGCCGTCGTCCAGGACAAACAGTTCCACACCGCAGTCTTTTGCTTTTTTTGCCAGAGAGAGCAGGGCATCCTGGGTGAAATCAAAATAGGTGGCCTCCCAGTTGTTGATGAGAATGGGGCGTTCTCTGTCACGCCAGTAACCCCTGGCAAGCCGTTTCTGATACAATCCCTGGAAGGTACGGCTCATGTGGCCCAGACCCCGGTCTGAATAGACCATGACCGCTTCCGGCGTCTGGAAAGCGTCTCCCGGTTCCAGTTTCCAGGAAAAACCGGAAGGGTGGATGCCCAGAAGAATGCGGGTGGTATTGTATGTATCAACCTGGGCCTGTGCCAGGAAATTACCGCTGTAGACAAGGCTGAAGCCGATTACTTCGCCCTGGGTTTCATCTGCCGTGGGCCGTTTTAAGATGATGAATGGATTGTGGTTGTGAGAAGAATGCCCCCTGAGGCTGTCCACCGCCGTAATACCCTGCTCCAGACGGCGTATTTTCAGATGACGTTCCCTGGACCAGGCACCGGAGAATTGCAGCCATTCATATGTGCTGTCGGGCAGATCCAGACACAGGCTCATGGCCCTGCAGAGCCATACACTGTCAGAGCCCCGATTTACAAACCGGGCACTGCGTGCCAGGATACCGCCTTTTGCAAAAATGGTATAGAACAGATCCAGCCCTATCTGTGTCAGGGGATCCGTAAGATGGAGGATACAGGTCATGGCTTCCCCGGGAGCTTCGGTGTAGGTGGCAGGCAGGCCCGGAAGCGGAGGCTTGCCAGTCAGGATGTCATGGCTTTCATAGATAAAATCGGAAATCCGGCTTCCGTTTTTCTGCAGGATTTCCACGGCGGGGTGGCGGAAATCGCCGGTGCCGTACAGCCCGTATTCCTGACGGATATGCTCCAGGGAAAAGAATTTGTCCTCATCAAAGGTACAGGAGGACATAGGGCGGGAGGAAAGCTCCAGGAAGTGGGAAAAATCTTCCCTGTCATGGATTCGTTTCCCAAAGTATAATTGACCCATCTGTCCGTTGGGAAGTACGGTGGTGATATAACTGATTTCTTCATTGCACAAATGAAATGTTTTGGTTTGTTCATGATAAAAAATATGCATAAGATCCTCCCGTTTTTAGTCATGACAATAGAAAGTCCGCAAAGTGTGCTTTTTGTTGTACGGTGTATTGTCTCTATACTATTGTAGCACGTTGCATTGTCTCTATGTTATGTAACATGTTGCATTGTCTCTATGCTATTGTAGCACGTTGCATATGTTTGTTGTACTCTGTATTTCCTGTTTTTCAAAATGTGTCCATATAAAATATCGCTTTCCTGTAACTTCCTGAATTATTTTATGATTGGTGTTGAATTTCCAACTGTTTTTTTGTAAACTGGTGATATTAACTGTTTTTATCTGCCATGTTTCACAGAGTGCACATTCCCTTTGAAATGCGGCAAGATACAACATGCACCGGAGGGCATAATTAGAATGAGAAAAGCAATGAACCAATCGTTACTGACACTGATATTGAACGGAATTTCCGTTCTTGCACTGCTGTTTATGGCATATTCGCTGATTGATTACAGCCAGACCAGCAGAAAGCTCAACCAGGCCAATGAAGAACGGTTTGCACTGACATATAACGCCAACCGCTTTATGAACGGATCGGCATATCTGACTGATGAAGTACGTGCTTTTGCTGCGACGGCTGATCAGGCCCATTATGACAATTACTGGAATGAAGTCAATACGTTAAAGAACCGGGATCTGGGCGTTGCCGCTATGCAGGAAATCGGTATTACCCAGGAAGAACAGGATATGATTGACGAAATGGCTTCCATTTCCAACGAATTGGTACCACTGGAAGAAGCAGCCATGAACCAGGTAAAAGAAGGGGAACGGGAGGCTGCCTTTTCCTATGTATATGGGAAAGAATATGGTGATGCCATTGGCCGGATCAATACGCTGAAAGAAGCGTTTCTGGCGGATCTGGATAACAGGACGCTGGATCAGGTGAATACCCTGGTCCACCGGACGGATATTATCCGGGTGATTATGTTTACCGCACTGGGGATCGTTGTTGTATTGCAGATTATCAACATGCTTCTTATCAGGCTGGGGGTTTTGCGCCCCGTGATTGCGGTCAGAGACCAGATGATGGAGATTTCCCAGGGGAACCTTTCGGCAGCGTTTTCCCTTCAGCCGGATACTTCCGAAATCGGTATGCTGGTCAATTCCATACATGAGACAAAACGGGAACTCAAAAAGTATATCCATGATATTGACTCAATACTGGAGCAGATGGCAAAAGGCAATATGAATTTGAACATAGGCAGTACATACCGGGGAGAATTCCTTCCTATTCAGAATGCAATGCGCCAGATACTGGATTCTTTAAACAGCGCGCTTTCCCGCATCAATGTGACAGCAGGACAGGTATCCCTGGAATCAAAGCGTATGGCTGCAAATGCGGAACAGTTATCCAACGGTACGGTAGAGCAGGCTTCGGCAGTGGAGCAGCTTTCTTCCAGCATTCAGGAGATTTCCGTGCAGGTGAGCCGGACGTCGGAAGATGCAGAAGTGGGACGTCAGGCTTCCAATGGCGCAATGGGTGCGTTGATGCTCTGTAATGAGCGGATGGAAGCGCTTACCGGGGCCATAGAAGATATTTCAAAATCATCCCGTCAGATTGGCGGTATTATTAAAACTATCGAGGATATTTCCTTCCAGACCAATCTGCTGGCTTTGAATGCTGCAGTAGAGGCGGCGCGGGCCGGGGAAGCCGGAAAAGGCTTTGCGGTTGTTGCAGATGAGGTACAGAGTCTGGCCAACAAGAGTTCCGAGTCCGCACAGAATATTACGGAACTGATTGAGAATTCCATCAAACAGGTACAGTATGGTACATCCCTGTCCTCCGAAACCACAGAAGCGCTGATGGCAGTGGTGGAAGGCGGTAAACAGTCAACGGAATTAATGGAGCGGATCGCGGAGTCTGCCATGCAGCAGGCACAGTCCCTGGAACAGTTGACACAGGGAAT
>ERZ778518.2274-NODE-2274-length-10811-cov-3.923299_pt1 | contig 10811 bp, 14 predicted proteins | sample MGYA00510340_ERZ778518 | MGnify/ENA primary metagenome ERZ778518 (study PRJEB29527, sample SAMN07138967) | mouse gut metagenome | material: feces | host: mouse | place: China:Nanjing | collected 2016-01-25 ... | reverse complement strand
GTTCCGGGCCCGGCTGTAGTACCCCAGGCCCTGCCAGAGCTTCATCAGCCGCTCCTCGTCCACCGCCGCCAGGGCCTCTACGTCGGGCAGGACCTCCATCCAGCGGAGGTAGTACGGGATCACGGCGGCCACCCGGGTCTGCTGGAGCATGATCTCCGATACCAGCACACAGTATGGGTCGCCAGTGCCCCGCCAGGGGAGCGTCCGCTTGTTCTCCGCGTACCAGCTCAGCAGCGGACCGGCCATCATCGACAAGTTTTCCTCTTTCATGGCATCCTCCCGCCTATCCGAACCGGGTGGCAAAGGCGCATCTGCGGCAGAGCGCCTCGGAGGGCTTCCCCTCCGAAAATCCCCGCATGAGCGCCCTTGCCCGAGGCGTGTCCAGAATCTCCTCCAAGCTCTGCTCCAGCAGATTCCCCAGAGGGATGTCTCCCTCGTGGTCCAGGCAGCAGGGGACCGCCGTGCCGTCGCATAGTACTCCCGCCTGTTCCCGCAAGCCCAGACAGAACCTGGTTCCCGTCTCCGCCGCCTCCAGGTCCGGCCATTTGAATTTCTCCGCCTGCTCCAGATACAGCCGCTCCCCCAGCCGCCAGCTCCCCCTCCGCGGCTGGGGGCAGTCCAGGGGGTGTGTGCCCAGCTGCCCGGCCAGGAAGGACAGGATCTCCTCGTTTCGCACCTCCGCGCCCCCCAGATTCCACAGCCGCAGGGCACAGATCACCCCCGCTGAGGAGACCCGCCGGGCAAACTGCCACACGGAGGTGAGATAGCCCGACAGATCTCCCGCGCCGTTCCCCTCCGCGCTGTGGAGGGAGACGCTGACCTTGTGGACCGCCGGGCTGCCAAGGAGTATGTTTCCCCGCTCCTCCAGCAGCGTTCCGTTGGTGGTGAGGCATACCCGAAAGCCCCGTTCCGACGCAATGTCCAGCAGCTCCCGCAGGGCCGGGTGCAGCAGGGGTTCCCCCATCACGTGGAAGTAGAGGTATTGCACGCGCCCCCGCAGACGCTCCGCCAGGACCCGGAACTCCTCCGGCGGCATGAACCGCCCCGCCCGCCCCGTGCCAGGGCAGAAGGAACAGCGGAGGTTGCAGATGTTGGTGATCTCAATGTAAGCCCGTTTCAGCATAGCCGGTCTTCTCCTTTTCCAGTGGGCCTATTGTAGCACGGGACGGCGGTTTTTGCAACAGGGCGCGGAATACATCGCGGGGGAGGAACCCCTCGTCCCGCTGCTCTTTTGTTTCTACGTCGGCAGCTTCTGCAGCCTGGCCCCCATATTGGCAAACACATTCTGCGGCGCATAGTACGTGTTGACGGCAAACGGCCCGGCGGCGTCGCCCGACCCGTAGAACCCGCCGGTCACCAGGACCCTGACTCCCGTCCTGCCCTGATATTCATCCGGAATGACCGAGGTCTCCGCCGATGCGGATGGGAAAATAAAGCTCGCGTCCTCCGCGTCGCCTGCCCACGCCCCCACCAGTCCGCTGGTCTCCGGCCGGAGGCAGCTGCGCTGCGCCACGCCCGCCCCGGTGATGCTGCTGGCGAACTGCGCCGGGTTGGCGTAGGTGTAGATCCCCGTCCCCGAGAAGAGAATGCCATCCCGCAGCTCCCGGACGTTGCCCCACAGGTTCTCGATCCACCGGTACTGCATGGCGGCCGTACCGTCCTGTCCCTCCGCCCGGCCCGTATGGTAGGTCATGCCGTCGGTCCCGCCGGTGGGCAGCACCGCGCCGCTGTCCACGTTTCCCCGGGCAAGCGCCGCTTGCCCGTCCCAGCTGGCGAACTCCACCAGATAGAGGAACCAGACCGTCAGCTGCAAGGCGTAGTCCGCCTGCCAGTAGTCCGCGCCCAGGGCGCTGATGCCGCTGCGGAAATTCGTCAGATTTTTCGACACAAGCGGCGCCTGCCCGCTCTTGGACTGATACGCGGCGTCGCACTCATAGCGCCCGATGTACACCACGTCCCGCTCGCCGTCTCCCCGGTCCCGGTGGGCGGGGGAGAGCTGATAGCCCTCCTGCTCCCTGTCGGAGATCCGGACGGAGAAGGGATTCGCGGTAACCTTCACCCAAAACTTTGGGATAGCCACCAGCGCATTCTCCCCGTCCGCGACCCGCACCATCCCGGACCACGGGTACTTCCCGTCAAACGGCGAGGACCCCGCGCCGGTCCCCACGGCGGGAACCGGGTCCGGCAGCCCTGCGGCATCGTCCGTCCGGACCAGCCGGGAGCTCTGGGCGTCCGCCCAGGACACGCCGTAGACGTGGACCGGCTCATAGGGGATGCTCCTGATCGCCGCAGCCAGGTTCCCACTGTTCTGCGCCCCCGGCAGCGTCCCGCCCTTCTCCGCCACGGCGGCGTAGGCGGCGGCGATGTTCTGACGGAGCCGTTCCAGCTCGCTTTGAATACTCATCCTGCGTCCTCTCAGATCTCCGCCAGCGCGGCCTCGATGTCCCCGGATAGGCTCACGGTGCCGCCGGTGGTGTGCCCTGCGGGGATGGTCACGCTGGTGGTAGTCAGGCCGTCTATGGAGCCGCCGACTGCGCCGTTGCTGGGCATGGCGCCCGTGATTTTCTCCCCGCCCACATAGGCCGTCTTCTCCGCCAGGAGATTCGCTGCCACAGCGTCCGCGTCAGTGGTGTCGACAAAACTGTCCGGGATAGCCGCCACCGCCACGCTGGAGAGCACCTTGCCCTCCGCTGCTGTCACGGTCTGCGCGGCCTTTGTGGGCGTAACGCTCCTGGCCTCCGGCACAACCTTCACCGTGCCTGTACCGCCGTGGTATCCCGTGGGAATCGAGTAGGACGCGTCCTCGGCGGTCAGGACCTTGGACACATTCCCGTTGTTGGGCATAGTACCGGTGGTCACCTTCCCGGCGGCGTCCACGAGGATCTTCCCGGTGAGTACATCCCCGGCCCCGGCGGTGACGGAGCTCACGTCCTGATAGGTCTCCGGGATGGCCGCCACCGTGACGTCGGATAGTCCGTAATACCCGCTGTCCGGCGTCACGTTCTGCTGGAGCTTGGTGGGTGTAACGGTCTTGGATTGCAGGATGTAGTTGCCGCTGCCCGCCACGCCGGAGACGGTGCCGCTGCCGTTGTGATAGCCCTTGGGGATGGTGTAGGTGTCGCCCTCCTGCACAGTGGCGGACACCGCGCCCCGGTTCTCGATGCCCTCTACCGCGGCGGCCAGTTTGTCCAGGCCGTCCGTGGCCTGGGCCATGCCCAGCGCCACCAGCTTCGCCCGGATGGTGTTGCGATCTGTCTGGATTCTGCTGATTTCAGCTGCAATACTCACAATTTTTCCTCCTTAGATTGTTCCAAGTAAAACTTCTACGTTTCCGACCACCGTATTGACGGCGGCCGCCGTTACCGGCAGGGTCATGTCGCCCTCGAACTGGTCGACGGTCTGCACGGCCAGCGTCCCGGCCTCCAGCTTCAGGCCATGCCCGACCTTTAGCGGGGAGTCTTCTCCCATCACAGGCACGGACCCCAGCAGCCTGTCACCGGCGTACAGGCCCAGCTCCCCGCTCTCGGTGTAGCGCAGCGCGTCGCCCTTCCCGGCCAGCGCCTGCTCCCACAGCCCCGCCGCGGGCGGTTCGGATGCCTCCCCGGGCTTTGCGCCCTCCAGCACGACGCCCAGATCCGCCCAGACCGTGGGCAGCACCACCGTTTCCCCCTGGATGCCGTAGACACCGGCCAGGAGGTGCCGCCCCGGGTGCTCCAGCACCTCCCCGGGGATACGGCACTGGCCGCCCTCGTCCAGAAAAATGCTGACCAGCTTGTCGCCGTACCGGAACACCGCCGTCCGCGTCAAGCCCTCCCAGTCCTCCGAAAACACGAACTGCATGGTGTTGACATTGATGCTGCCGCTGGTCAGCGTCTCCCGCTGCCGGACGGTCAGCCTGTTCTTGTCCGCATGTAGAGTGAACATTTTTTCACCTCTTTTCCGCCTATTCCCAGGCAATATAAAGGGCAATCTCCCACTTTGTTGCCGGGAAACGTGCAACGGCAATTTGCACAAAATTTCTTTCCGCGCAAAAAGCAGTCGCCCCTGTACGCGATACCATCGCATACAGGGGCGGCGAATCATGTACTTGTGAATTACTTCCACTCCCGGGGACTTTTCCCGTAGGCCGCACGGAAAGCCCGGAGGAAGACCGAGTAGTCTCCGAACCCCGCGTCCTCTGCGGCCTTGAGGACGGGCACATCCCGGCGGATGGACTCGGCGGCACGCTGGAGGCGCTTCTGCCGGACGTACTGCTGCACAGAGCACCCGTACACCTCCTTGAACCGATGCATCAGGTAGTACCGACTGAGGAAAAAGGCCCCGGCCAACCGGTCGATGGTCAGTTCCTCCGCCAGGTGCTCCATGATGTAGCCAGTGACCTCCTCCATCTTGGGATCGAAGCGGTAGGAGGCGGGGTCCTCCTCCCCGGACATGCCGAGGACCGCGCGGTTGAGCTCCACCAGGAGCTGCAGCGCACAGGTGTCCGCCAGAAGCTGGGCGGCGAACCCCCCGTCCCGGACCGCAGACTCCACGTGCTCAAAGAGGGCGCGCCAGCGCTCCCTCTCCTCCCCCCGGGGGCGGTAGAGGTGCACGCCCCGACCGGCGGTCAGGGTAAAGCAGTCCGCCAGGTTCGCCCCGGGGCCGCTGTATCGGGCCATAAAGTCCCGGTCGATCCACAGCACCATGCGCTCATAGGGGACTCCTGGCTCCACCACCGGCTGGTGGATCAGGTTCCGGCTGACCAACAGCACGTCCAGAGGCTGAAGGGGATAGCTCCGGCCCTCGATGTGGTAGACGATGCGTCCGCCCAGCAGCAGCACCAGCTTGTCAAACTCATGGTAGTGGTAGTCCAGCTGTAATGCCCGGTCATCCCGCAGGTGGAACAGCCGATAGGGCTCATGCAGATACCCGCGCTTCCCGATTTCGCTTCGATCCAGCATAGCGTCCCTCCCTGATGTCCCACCGTACCACAAAATCATCCCGGCGGAAGTGAGGAGTGATGGGCTCCTCACTTCCTGGCATTACTCCATGGGTGCGCCGCAGTGGGGGCAGAACTTGGTATCGCTGATCTTCCCGCAGACGGGGCAGACTTTGCCCTCCTCCGGGACGGCGGCCTCAGCGCTCTCCGCCTCCTCGCGCCTGGTTTGCAGCTCGGCGATCTTCTCCTGCGATGCCCGGACAGCGGCGATGACATCGGCAATGGCGTCCGGGACTTCCTCCCCGGCGCACTCGCAGGCGTACCACTGGCCGATGGCGCGGTAGCTCTTGTCCAGCTCCCGCTTCTCCGCAATGATGGCGGCGGAGATTTTCGCGGAATCCGCAACCTCCCTGGCTTTCCCTGCGGCGGTGGACACCGCCGCCCTGGCCTTCTGGGTCATTTCCTCAAAGTAACTCATTGTCCGCTCCTTTCAAACAGCGTTTCGTTTGGGATTGCTCCATGCCCCCTATTATAGCGGATTTCATCCGTTCCCGCAAGGGGTTTTTGCGGGAGGGAGCTCCCCGGCTCTGGGGGGAGCGTCCACCCCGGCCAGAAAGTAGTCCTCGTCCTGAAATTCTGTCATGGTCTCCCAGTACCGCTTGGGCATATGGGACATCCGTCGGCGCGGATTGTGGCGCTCTTTGATCTCAATGGTGTCGTAGAACCGCTTCCAAAGCCGCCGGTATTGGGCCTCCTGGACCGACGGCGCGGCCATTTTGAACTCCTCCAGGGGCACTATGGCCCACTTCCCGGGCTGATGGACCAGGGCCTCCCCGTGGGTGCGGTCGTAGAGCAGGAAGGTCTCATTGTACATCCGGTCACAGAAGTGGGGCCGCAGCAGGGGGAGCACCCGGTTTTTGGGCTTGATTTCCCCCGCCAGGGTTCCCTCGAAGTCGGAGAAGCGCACGAACCCCTCGAGCAGATGGGCCTCCCCGTCCAGGTGCCGCACGGCCTTCAGCAGCGGCAGCACCGCCTCATCGCTGAGTCTGCGCAGCAGGGGCTTTCCCACCACATACAGGGAGCGGATAAACCGGTATAGAATTTTCTCCTTCTCCGGCGCACAGGTCAAAAATCCCTTCACCACCAGTTCCCTGGCGTAGGGGTCGATTTTCTCCAGGCTCACCAGTACCCGCCGGGCGTGCCGCAGGTCCGTTCCCACCCAGCGGGCGGGAAACAGGGAGCTCTCGATGTGCGCCTCGTCCTGAAATAGGGAGGGATACTCCTTGTTTACATAGCTGTCGAAGACGCAGCACAGGAACCCCTCAAAGGTCCCGTCATAGCGGTAAATCATCTCCATCACGCCAGCGACAGGCCTCGCCGCCACGCCGGTGCCGGGCCCACGTCCCCCCAATACTCCGTCATCTGCACGATTTTTCCATTTCTCCACCGGTAAAACGTCACCGCCCGGGCCGCGTCCCCCTCCGGGGACCAGACCCTCGCCACCGAGTAGCTCCCGTCTCCGGCGATGGTCTCCACCCTGCCGCGCCACTGTCCCGGATAGTCACAGTTCGCCCGCAGATAGCCCGGCAGATCGAACCGCTCGCCGGTGTTGGGCCACAGGATCTGGGCGTCAACCGTGAAGAATTGCGCCAGTTCTCCCTCGTCCTGGTCCGCAGCCGCCCGCCACAGGGCGCGGATCACGTCCTCAAGCTCTTTCATCCGTATCCCTCTCTATGGCTTGCTGGGGCTTGTAGGCGATCCCGTCCATCTGGCAAAGGCAGGACGGACCTACAAACTCTGTGACCACCGTCATCCGCGCCGGCGCGCCATGCTTGAAATATTCCCGAAACACATCGGCGCCCCGCCGGAAGTCGCTGACGCGCTTCACATAAAAGTTCAGCTGGACCACATCGTCCAGCGTCGCGCCGGCGGTGGACAGGGTGTGCGCCATGCTCTCCAGCGTCGCTCTGGTCTGGTGTACAATATCGTCCACATCCTGGCCGCCGCCGTGGTGCGCCAGAAAGATATAGTCCCCCGCTATGACGCAGGAAGAGCAGGTGTCGTCTCCGCAGTGGGTCGGCATTTTTTTGACCATCATTAACCTCCTGTAAACTTCCGATAGAGCTCCCTGTCCGCCTCTTCAAAATCCGGCTCCGGCGGCCATGATGTCTCCTATTTCTGGCACAGGCAGAACGGGTGCCCCGCCGGGTCCAGCATGGTGACAAATTCCTCGCCGCCGAACTGGGCCTTTGCCTTCACCGCCCCCAGCGCCTCCGCCCGCTGGACGGCCTCCGGAACGCTCTCCACCTGGAAGTCGAAGTGCATCTGCTTCTGCTGGCGCCCCGCCTCCTCCGGCCACACCGGCGGCACATAATCCGCCTCCTGGGTGAACAGGAACACGACGCCCCCGGCGCTGCGCACGGCGGGGCACCCATACAGCTGGCGCTGCTCCCAGCCCAGCAGCTCCCCGTAAAACCTCTGCAACAGCGCCGCGTCGGCGCAGTCCACCATCACGTTGCCCAGCAATATCTCTTTCATAATAGATCTCCTCCTGCAAAATTCTTGTAGAGTTCTTTTCCCTTGGTATCAAAATCCGGTTTCGGCCCGTTGGCATACGGGTCGTACTGCTCCGGCTCGCAGCAGTATTCCGTCAGGCTGGCGATCTTCCCGGCCTCCGCCCAGCGCACCACGGACACGCCCTCAAATCCCACGGGCGTATCATCCCCCATCCGGCACTGAAAAAACCACGTAACGGCCGTTTGGTCCCCAGCGTGGAAAAACCGGTGGACGTCCCAGACCAGTACCCTGCCCCGGGTCAGCCACTCCCGGAACCAGTGCGCAATCTCCTCCGCCCTGTGGTACACCGGTCCCCAGCTCTCCGTGTAGACCGCGTCCTCCGTGAAGATTTCCCGGATGCCGAAATCTTCACGCCGTAGCCACATATCGAACCACAGCCGGAGGATTTCCTCCCTCTTGTACTCCATTTCCGCTCCCCCTTCCGCTCTCTATCCCGCCTGCTCGAACAAGCTCAGCTGCTCCAGCTCCGCCCCGGGCAGGGAGGCCCGCTCGGCGGCGATCAGATTCCGCAGGATGCTGTCCTGCCGGAGTTTCAGCCCGTCCATCACACGCCCCTTGCAGGTGATGAAGTATTGGGCCCGCTTCATCACGATGCCCATTTTCCGCAGGTCCTCGTGCTCCAGCTTCCGCGCCCGCCGGGCGTACAGGATCCGTTTCACGGACACCGTGCCCACCCCGGGCACCCGCAGCAGCTCCTCCCGGCTGGCGGTGTTCACCTCCACCGGGAAGAACTCCGGGTGCTTGAGCGCCCAGCTGCACTTGGGGTCCACCAGGGGATTGAAATTGGGGTCGTCCTCGTCCAGCAGCTCCTCCGCCCGGAAGCCGTAGAACCGCAGCAGCCAGTCCGCCTGATACAGCCGGTGTTCCCGCAGCAGGGGCGGCTTGGTGTCCAGCGCGGGCAGCAGCGTATTCTCCACCACCGGCACGTAAGCGGAGTAAAACACCCGCTTTAAGCGGTACGTGTCATACAGCGACTGCGTCAAGGACAGGATGTGCCGGTCCGAATCCGGGGTGGCCCCGATAATCATCTGGGTACTCTGTCCCGCCGGGGCGAAGTGGGGCGTGTGGCGGTACTTCACCAGATCCTCCCGGTTCTCCTGCAATGTATTCTTAATCAGCCCCATAGGCCGGAAAATGGATTTTCTCGTCTTGTTGGGGGCCAGGGTAGTCAGCCCCCGCTCCGAGGGCAGCTCGATGTTGACGCTCAGCCGGTCCGCCAGCAGTCCCAGCCGGGTCACCAGCTCCGGCGAGGTCCCCGGGATGGCCTTGGCGTGGATATAGCCGTTGAACCGGTAGTGGTTCCGCAGCAGATCCAGGCAGCGGATCATCCGCTCGGTGGTGTAGTCCGGGCTGACCAGCACACCGGAGGACAAAAACAGCCCCTCGATATAGTTTCTCCGGTAGAACTGAATGGTGAGCTCCGCCAGCTCCTCCGGCGTAAATACGGCCCGCCGGGTGTCGTTGGAGCACCGGTTGACGCAGTATTTGCAGTCATAGACGCAGCAGTTGGTCATCAGCACCTTCAGCAGCGTAACGCACCGCCCGTCCCCGGAAAACGTGTGGCAGCACCCCGCGATGGAGGAGGAGGTATTGCCGATATGTCCCGCCTTGTGTCCCCGCTGGGCCCCGCTGGAGGTGCAGGCGGCATCATACTTGGCGGCGTCGGTGAGAATCGTCAGCTTGTCCATCACATCCAAAGGACATCCCTCCTCATTTCCACAAAACATTCGTTCTGGTAATAATATAGAACATTTGGCCGAAAAAGTCAATAGAATTTTCTGGAAATTTTTCTTGACAAGACGAACGATCGTTAGTATACTGGGTTCAGCTAACAACTGTTCGTAGGGAGGCGCAATGAATACCAAGGAAAAGATCCTTGAGACGGCCCTGGAGCTTTTTTCCCAGCGGGGCTTCGACGGGGCGTCTGTGCGGGACATTGCCCGAGCGGTAGGGATCCGAGAGAGCTCGCTTTATAACCATTTTGAGAACAAGAGGGCGATTTTCGATGGGATTGTGGATTTCTGTCTCCGGCAGTCGGAGGCATATTTCCGGCAGAGCGAGCTGCCCTTTGACGAGGGGGATGATCCCTCCATCTACCGGGGAATTGGAATCGACCATCTCCAGGAGCTGATCGAGCGGACCTTCCGGTTCTTCTTCGACGACCCGTGGAACGCCCGGTTCCGGCGGCTGCTGCTGGTCAGCCAGTACGCCGAGCCCCGGTGCCGGGACATTTTCCGGCAGCTTTACCGGGACAAGTGCGTTCAGATTCAGGCGTATATTTTTTCTTCCCTCATGGACGCGGGGGAGCTCCGCCGGGAAGACCCGCTGGCGGTGGCGGCGGAGTTCCACGGGCCCATGTTCATGTGGATTCTCACCTGTGACAGCTTTGAGGAGGCCCGGCCGCTCATTCAGGCCCATGTGGAGCAGTTCCGGAAAAATTACGAATGGAGGTCCGAGAAATGAAAATCTGCGTCATCTACGGCACCGAACGCAAGGGCTGCACCTGGCACGTTGCGCAGGAGGTCCTCTCACGGCTTCCGGAGGCGGAGGTCACGGAGTTCTTCCTGCCCCGGGACTGCCCGGACTTCTGTATTTCCTGCTTCCGGTGCTTCCATGAGGAAAACCGTTGCTATCACAGTGAAGGAGCACGGAGGATTCTGTCCGCCCTGCTGGCCGCTGACGTGATTCTCATGACCTCGCCGGTGTACGCGCTCCATCTCTCCGGGCAGATGAAGACCCTGCTGGACCACTACGCCAATATTTGGATGGTCCACAAGCCCAATGCGGAGATGTTCCATAAGCAGGCCGTTGTCATCGCCACCGCCAGCGGCCCGGTGTACCGCGCCGCGCTGCGGGAGATGAAGGACAGCCTGGACTTCTGGGGCGTGGCCCGCACCTATCGAATGGGCTTTACCTTAATGGAGATCAACTGGGAACATCTCCCTCCCAAGCTGAAACAAAAAATCACCCGGCAGGCGGAGAAAACGGCGGCAAAGCTCCGCCGGAGCGTCTCCGGGCCGGGAGTGAAAGTGTGGTTTCTATTTCATGCCATGCGCTTGGCGCATAAGTATGCGTGGCAGGATTCCCCGGACGCAAAATGGTGGAGGGAACACGGATGGCTGGGCCGCTCACGGCCCTGGAAATAAGTTGGATTTGCCCCTGTCGGGGCGGGGCGTTCTTTTCGCTTGTGCGAAAAGAACCAAAAGCACCCTCAAGGGGGCTACGCCGCCCTTGAGAATCCCCCAATGTTATTATTTATTTTCCCTCCGACGTACCTTGGGTAGTCCTGTCCTAATACCTTCGTTGGTGCGCCACA
>ERZ778518.2273-NODE-2273-length-10811-cov-4.069171_pt1 | contig 10811 bp, 6 predicted proteins | sample MGYA00510340_ERZ778518 | MGnify/ENA primary metagenome ERZ778518 (study PRJEB29527, sample SAMN07138967) | mouse gut metagenome | material: feces | host: mouse | place: China:Nanjing | collected 2016-01-25 ... | reverse complement strand
CTATTAGGTACGCTCCCAGTTCTTTGTAACATTCCATTTGGATCTGCAGGGCAAAAAATTCTTCCACTGCTTTTTGTTCGTATTCGGAAAGCGTTACTGCCTTCTTATCCACTTCCCCATCAAGTATCCGCTGGATTACCGGACACCTTTTTAGAATTTCTTCTTCCTCCTGTTTCAGTTTTTGGTAACTAACATGGTAACTTAACCTCTTAGACAAAATTTTATCCAGCCGCTCAACAAATCGGTCTAAACATCCAATCAATTCTTGACTTTCATGCGGATTTATACCAGAATTCTGTTCTTTGGAAATAAAACTGCTCCGTTCGCCCAGCTCGTTCCCATATCCCCAGGCATGGACATGACCAAAACGGTAATATTCCCGCCTCTCTGCTGAATCCATCCTTTGTTTCACAGCCAAGTATTTAACAAATGCCTTATGTTCATCTTTCGTTAATGATATTTCCTCTTTCCCCTCTAAAATTTCATCAATGCAAGGGTACTTCTCCACAAGCTTTTTCAGTTCACCCTGCCATTTCTGATAATATTCCTGCTGTCCCAGCCAGTCCATAGTTTCACTGTCAGCCTCATCGATCGCCATATCAAACAGGAAATTATCCCTAAGTTTATCTGTACTCATCTGTCATCCTCTCTTCTTTATTTAATAATTCAGTTTTATGTATCAGCAGCATATGCACCGTTCTTTCATCCATTCCAGATATTCCAGAAGATATTGCTGACCAATCCAAAAGTATTCCTTCCGCTCATATTGACCGATTGCTAGTGACAGTTCCATCTCTTTTAACAATACCTTATGCTGTTCTTCTGTCAGACTCATGCTTTCAGTGCAATCATACAAACTGTTGATAAATGGGTATCTCTGCCACAATTCCTCCCTTTTTTTCTTTAGTTCCTGATACTCCGCTTCCCCTTTTAACAGCGTAATCATATAGGAATCCACATTCTCAAAGAATGTATCTGCCCTTAGTACGTTACCGTGTTTCATCTGTTTCTGTACCTCCTTTTTCTTTCTGACACATAATAATAACAGACAAAAAAGGAAGCATCCATTGTGCGATTCCGTGCTCTGCAAATTTCATTTTTCTATTACTTTCGGTTGTAAAACCAAAGTAATATGTACTACGGTATCCATTCTCGGATACCGTAACCTGCTGGAAATAGTCAAAAAACCATTTCACCTTGTCAGTTCCTCAATCCTCCTTCCCTGCATTTCTCCCATCATTTCCGGTTCATCCCCATCCAGCAACACCCTGTCATCTTTATCCATATCCAGCAAAGCGTTCAACTCCCTAAGCCTCGCCGCCTTTTCCGACAGTTCCTGCTCCCTCGGAAACTCCTTTTTTGTCTCCAACTTTGCCGTCTGAAGCTGTCCTTTCAGGTTTTCTAACTTCTCCTTACATTGTTCTAACTTGTCCGGTATTTTTTCAATCTCATTATCTATCCTCGTGATATTTCCGAAAATATCTGTTCCTAATGGTACATGATAGATTCTTCTTCCCTTCAGTGCCACAACAAATTCTTTGGAAAACTGATCAAAAGAAAGCTCCATCGAAAGTCCACGATAACTCCCTAATGGTATGCCCTCCGGGGATTTCATCGCCTTGCATGCTTCAATCAGTGCCTTCCCCGCCTCCTTTTTTTCCTGATACATCATCCCATTGATCTGCATGGGCGGAAATGTTTCCCGGTCGGGTGGTGTATGCCCATGTACCTGTGTAATGTCAGCCTCATATGCCGTGATGTCCTGCTCTTTCTGCTTTATCTGGTTCGGAAAATATTTGGTTACCTTATCTTCAATTTCATATTTCTGGCTGAGGAAGCTCTGCTTTAACAACTGGAGTTTTGACACCTGAATATCGAGATCCATTTTTTCTTTAATATGCGGATTTCCCGTAGCAAGTGCTTTTATCTCCGCATACGAAAGTGCTGTTTCGTCAATGTCCTCCACACTTCGTGCCGGACTTTTGCTGGTCATAATCTGACTGATAAACTTCTGTTTATTCTCAATAACCTGATATAAATAGGCGTCAAATGTTCCCTCTGTCACATAGCGGATGATGTCTACTTTCTTATTTTTATTTCCCTGTCTGACCGTCCGCCCTGCCCTCTGCTCCAAATCACGGGGGCGCCAGGGACAATCAAGGTCATGACTTGCTATGATTAAATCCTGTACATTCGTTCCCGCTCCCATCTTAAACGTGCTCCCCATTAACACCCGGACAGCACCCCGTCTGACTTTGGAATACAGTTCTTTTTTCTTTACTTCGGTGTTTGCGTCATGGATAAAAGCAATCTCTTCCTCCGGAATCCCTTTTGCTATCAGCTTCTTCCTCACATCATTGTAAACACTGAATGTGCCGTCGTTTTTTGGTGTGGAAAGGTCACAGAACACAAGCTGCGTCAGTTTCTTTTCCTTACCGCTCTCCCAGAACTTCCTTACTTCTTCCACGCAGGCATTGACTTTACTCTCTGGCTCGTCCGGCAGCATTTCATTCATAAGCCTCTGATCCAGTGCCAGTTTTCTTCCATCATTTGTAATCAGAAGCATATTGTCCTGCATCGGGTTTACCATTCCATTTCTGACTCGCTCCGCACGATTTCCCAGTTCTTCCACCATATCCTTCTGTATACCACTCGGCTTAACTGTAATGACACGGTATTCTGCCTCCGGTACGGGGAGGTTTAACATATCCGCCGTCTGGATGTCTGCTACCTCCCGGAACATCTGCATTAACTCTGGCAGATTAAAAAACCGTGCAAATCTGGTTTTTAGGCGGTATCCTGTCCCCTCCGGCGCCAGTTCAATGGCATTCACGGTTTCTCCAAATGTAGAGGCCCATGCGTCAAAATGCTGCAAGCCATTCTTTACAAGGTCACCATACTGAAGATACCTCTGCATGGTGTAAAATTCCACCATTGAATTACTGATTGGCGTACCTGTCGCAAAAATCACACCTTTCCCGCCTGTGATCTCGTCCAGATAGCGGCATTTCATAAACATATCCGAAGATTTCTGTGCCTCCGTCTGTGCAATGCCAGCCACGTTCCTCATTTTCGTATACAGAAAAAGGTTTTTGTAATTATCTGCTTCATCCACAAACAAACGGTCAATCCCCAGCTCCTCAAATGTCACAACGTCATCCTTGCGGCTTTGGTCATTCAGTTTTTTTAGTTTTGCTTCCAAGGATTTTTTCATTTTTTGAAGCTGTTTGACAGTATGACGTCCCCCCTCCATCTTTTTTGCTTCCTGTATTCCCTCTATGATGTCCTCCATCTGATTTTCTAATGTCTTCCGCTGTCGTTCTACACTTATGGGAATTTTTTCAAACTGACTGTGGCCGATAATCACGGCATCAATCTCACTCGTGGCAATCCGTGCGCAAAATTTCCTCCGGTTCTTTGTCTCAAAATCCCGTTTTGTCGCCACCAAAAGATTTGCTCCCGGATAAAGCTGGAGCCATTCTGACGCAAACTGTTCAATGATGTTGTTTGGTACTACTACCATTGACTTGCTGCACAGTCCCAGCCGTTTGCACTCCATCGCCGCCGCTACCATCGTATACGTTTTCCCTGCTCCAACCACATAAGCAAGCAGGGTGTTTCCCCCATAAATAATACGGGCAGCACCATTTTTCTGGTGCTGCCTCAGTGTGATTTCAGGGTTAATACCGGGAAATGTCAGATGTGAACCGTCATATTCCCTCGGTCGGATGGCGTTGAAATGCTCATTATAATAACCGGTCAGCCGCTGTCTCCGCTCCGGCTCTTTCCATATCCAGTCCTGAAATGCCTGTTTAATCAAATCCTGTTTTCCCTGTGCGATAGCGGTTTCTTCTTTATTCAGAACCGCCTTTTTCTTTCCTGTATCGTCCACCTCATAATCATAAATACGGGTGTCACGGAGATTCAGCGTATCTTCTATAATTTTATAGGCACTGGCACGGTGGGTTCCATACGTGTTGTTTGCCTTCACATTGCCCTTATCCTGGCTTTTTCCCTCGATCTGCCATTCCCCGTTACACTTAGCCAGACGAACCTTAATATTCCACCTCGCATAGTTCGGTGTATCTAAAAGCTCGAACATAAACTCCTCAAAATCACTGGCTGGTATCCATGTTGTCCCCAGCCGGACATTGATTTCTGACGCTGTCAGTTCTTTTGGTTGAACCTTTTCCAGTGCCGCAACATTGATCTGATACATTTCATCTGTCTGTTCTGCCAGTTTCGCCACTTTCAGCTTTTCCCTGACATTGCCGGACAGGTATTCATCTTCCATAACAAACTGCGGCTCCCTTTCTCCGAGATCTGGAATCCGGAAAATCATGCCTGCCAGTTCCTTTTCCAGTTCCTCCGCACTTTTTCCCGTAAGGGAACACATATATTCCATGTCGATACGTGCTTTTTCGGACAAGGAAAGTGACAGTGCCTCCGCCGCCGTATCTACCCGGTCAACTATTTTTTTGGGAAAAATCGTGCGTTTCCTAAACATATCTGCTTTTCGGAGAAGTGTCCCGTCCTCCTTTAGAATTTCGAGCGAACACAAAAGCGGATAGCTGTTGTCGTCGGAAAAGACCATACTGTTTGCCCTTGCATTTAAGAGACCATAACGGTTCCTGAACACGTCATACAAATGGTTTAATTCTTTCTGGCTTCGTTTTATATCCTCGTCACGATACCCCTCCGTCTGCTGTTCAATCAGTTCACGCACACAGTCACGGATGGCAATCATTCCCTTAACACGGTTTTCCCCCGTCACGGACAATTCCACGGGTTTCATGCGGCTGTTCTCACGGTAATAAACCGTTCCCTCTAATACAGTATAGGAAAAATTCGGGACAGACGGATCAGCGGGAATGCTCCCTTCTGTTTCCTCTGCTGTCTGTTCCCCCGTCTCGTACTTCTGTATCTCTGCCTGTATATTTTCCACCGCCTCCGACAAAAGGTTCTCCAGTTCCTTATCTTCATAAGGGCGGCAGGTACTCGCCATTCCGTACTGTGTGGTTTCCATGACCATCTCGCCTAACACCATTTCCGGGTGTCCTAAAAAATAGCGGTTCTGTGTTATCCCGTTTTCATCCACGTCAAGGTACAGCCAGTCCGGTTCTGCTTCCACGATACGGTCACGTTTCTGTAAGAACAGAATATCAGCGGTCACTTCGGTTCCCGCATTTTTCCTAAAGGTGTCGTTAGGCAGACGCACCGCCCCTAAAAGTTCTGCCCTCTGTGCGATATATTTCCGTACCGACGGATTCTTTTTATCCATCGTACCGGATGATGTGATAAAGGCAATGACGCCGCCCGGTCTGACTTTATCTAACGTCTTGGCAAAAAAGTAATCATGAATGAGGAACTTGTGCCTGTCGTAACGCTGATCCAGTACCTTAAACTGCCCAAATGGGACGTTGCCCACCGCCACATCGAAAAAACTGTCTGGCAGAACTGCTTCTTCATACCCCTGAATGGCAACCGTGGATTTCTGGTAAAGCTGGCGGGCAATCCTGCCGGATATGGCATCCAGTTCCACACCATACATCCGGCAGCCTGACAGACTTTCCGGCTTCATGCCGATAAAATTTCCGATTCCACAACTCGGCTCAAGAATGTTCCCGGATTTTAACCCCATATTTTCCAATACCTGGTACATGGCACGAATGACAACAGGCGGCGTATAAAAGGCGGTTAGGGTAGATTCCCTTGCTGCTTCATATTCTTCCGGTGTCAGTACGGTTTTCAGTTCCATGTACTCCGTACTCCATGCGGTTTTTGTTTCGTCAAAGGCATCAGATAAGCCGCCCCATCCCACATACCCCGACAGCCACTTTTGTTCTTCCGGCGTGGCAAGCCTGCCCTCGTTCTCACATTTCTTTAACATCTGGATGGCAGCAATATTTGCCCGGAATTTTTCTTTTGCCGTTCCCTGCCCCAGTTCATCACTCTCAATGTGGTACTGATTCCGCTTTCCCTGCGGGATTTCCGGATATAAGAGAAAATCTGTGTTTCCCTTTTTCTTCGTTTCCTGTTCCCATGCGGGGAGAAGTTCTTCTCTGCCCCCTGTTCCATTTTGCGATTCTTCCGGTTCCTCTGTTTGTTTCTCTATCAGTTCTTTTACAACAGAAATCGGCTCATCCCGGAATATAGGGAAGCCTGCCCCCTCTAGGAACTCCATATCCTTTAGGCTGACATTTCCTGTCTCTGTGTTGATACTGTCTACCAGAAATTTCCGCCCGTCTAAAATAACTTCTTCACCAATGGTCATCTCTTCTTGTGTAAATTCCGTCTCTCGTTCCGCTTCTCTCTCCGGTGTATCTTTTACTAAATGATATCCTCTTTTGCGGATATTAGAAAACCATTGTTCTGCATACTCATTCAGTTCATTTTCCAGTTCCTCATTAACGGTACCGTTCTTGATCACATTTTCAAAACGGCGTAACGTATCCTGCTGGTACGTTCTGGCATGTAAGGTTCCCGCCTCGTGGCTGACTTCAAATTCCATATCCGGATCGGCTAAGGAGTCCCCATTCTGTTCAAAATAATGGGAAATGGCAATGCGGTCACTCCCAATCGCTTCTATCGTAAGAGGCATAAAGGAAACTCCTGCCTCGAATGTTGCGGAATCCGCTCTCCCCTGAAGCACATCCGGTGCCAGATCCATGACTGCAAGATAATTTCTCTCTGCGGTTGAAAGGCTGCTCTTTGCCGTTTTCTGGTCTGCATTTCCGGCTGTCGGCTCTGACTGGGGTTCTGTTTTCTTCTCATCAACTGGCATTTCTGCCGATACTGCCTCTGCCTTACTGCCCTCATCTGATAATTCCGTCTGCTCTCCCGTAATCCTTAGATGGTTGTTTGCCGGATTTTCCCTTACCTTACGGTCAAATTCGTTACGGGGCATTTCATCTGTAAAAAGCGGGCATTCTTCATCCCGCAGCACTACCCTCTCCGGAGTCAGTACCTCGATACGGTACTCCTTCAATCCGATAAAAATAACGGTATCCGTCTGGAGATTGTATGATACTGGTTTTTCCTCCCTTTTTTCCTGTGTAACTTCTGTCCTATCTTTCTCATTTTCTCCCGGCTCTCTCCCCTCATCTGCAAGGCTGGGCAGAGCCGGGGTGGATATTGTTTTTTCGGCTGGTGGTATGGGGGTAAACAGGCTGTAAACGCCGTTCTTGTAGTCTGTGATGTCCTGCATTGTTTTCTGCATGGACTGGTAATTCCGTGCAAAATCAGCCGTATTGTCAAGTACCTCCGCCATGCTGTGAAGCATTTGCTCCACACGTTCCGGCTTATCAAGCTGGGGGCGTATCACACTTATCGCCTCATAATATCCTGCTCCCATCGGATACGGATGGATGACTTCCTCCGGCTGGTTATAATAGAAATTGTAAATCTCTGCTGCAAGGACGCCTTTTTCATATTCCGGGATATACGCCAGTTCCCGTTTCGTCATATACCGTCCCGCTTTTATCAATTCATCAATCCGTTTTGCTGCCTTGTTCCATGACAGCAGTAATTCCGAAGAATCCTCCCTATGTCTCCGGTACAGTTTCAATCCCTTTGCGTCATGCCATTGCCCAATTCCCGTTCCTATATATATCGAAGGAAGTCCTCCTGTTCCATACTCGTTTTTTAGGAAATCCGCCCGTTCCCCCGTGGTATGCCCCTGTATGAAATAGGAATAAATGCGGTATTTTCCATGCTCAACACCACTTCCCTGTGCCAGTGCATGGTCAATAATTTCCTGTGTAAATGAAAAAGCAGGGGATTTTTCCTCTGCCATTTCATCTATTTCCATTATGCTAAGCTGTTCTCCTGCCGTTGGTAACATCCCCAGCAGACGCATTCCCTCAAAATGCTCGGCAACCATACTCCAGTCGTAATAGCTTTGTGCGGTACGGGACGCATAAGTACCCTCCCACATATGCAGCACATTGAGATAGGTCTTGTACCCGACACGCCTTCCATCCTCCAATGTATACTCCGTATATTCATGGTTAAAAATGCTTTTGATATATTCCGTACGCTCTGCTCTGTCCTCATGGGTTTCATAAAATAAACAAACTTCTTCTTTTTTGTCTTTTAAGTGGGGCGAGGAAAGAAGCAGTGAATTGATAACAGCATCATTCATTAAAAATGGTAACTTTTTGTCCTCACTGCCCCTCTCATGCCATTCTAATTGTAGATCAGTTCCTTCATCACGGTTTCCTCCGCCACCTGACGGATATTGTTCATCATCCCTACCCACTTCATCTGGTCTTTCGCCTTGAGTTCCTCCGTCACGTTTTCCCTCTGTGCCATTTCCGCCATGATCTGCTCCATCCTTGTCTGCGCTTCCTGTTGTATTTCTGTCAGATGTTTGTTTAACTTTCCCTGTGTCAGCAGGGTTATGAATATCCCGTATCGCTGTTCCTGAAGATACTTTCTCCGAAGGGATGCGTATTTCCCACGGACTTGCCGTGGTTCCTCCGGTACGGTGATGTTCGGCAGAAGATACGCTCCCTGCCTGCTGTATTCGATTTTGTTCATATTCAGGACTCCTTTCTGTATCTGGACTTGTTTCTATGGTTTCCTTTGCACTTTCAGTATACTCCCCCGTTTCCCCGGATACAAATGTGCGGCTTTCCTTTTTTCTTGCTGCCTGAAACCGGATTACCGTATCCGAAACAGGGGAGAGTGCCATTTCTGCCACATCACTTATGGCAGAACCCAGACTGTTAATCAGCGGCGGTGTATTAAAATCCCGTATATCCTGAAAATCCAGAACATCAAGATATTCCTCTGCCTCCACACCGCACCTTGCCATAAGCATATAAGAAACACTGGCTGCCAGAATCCTCTTTGCCTTTACTTCCACGTTCAGTTCGTCCAGTTCCTCAAGAAAACTGTCTGTCCTGCCCGCCAGCAAGCTGTGCATATAGTCGGGAAGGTTGTCCTCCGCCGCATTTTTTCCTGCCTCCAGTATCGTTTCCTCAAATCCTCTGTTTTCCTCTGTGCCGAAGGTATTTGCAAGCGTTTCCCTGACTACTGCCTTGTTATCTTCCTCCATTTCCCACAGTGGAACGGGGCGCACCAGACGCTTAAATTTTCCCTCCCTCGTATCGCTGACATCATAATAATATTTCAGCCGCATGACTGGTGCCTGTTTGTCAAACAAGGCAATTCCTTTGGAATCCCGTTTTACCCACCGTCCGAATTTGCTTCGCCAGTCTTCCATCAAAAGTACCTTCTCTGCGTCTGGACGTTGCACATAAACAAGTACCTGCTCATCAAAAGGCAGGCGGAAATTCCGGCAGGCAAAACTCAGAAAATCCATCCAGTTCTCCGGCTTTTCTGTAATTTCCCGTATTGAACGGTCATACAGCTCTGTGATTAAATCAACCCTTTTTTTCAATATACAGTCCCCTACCTTTCCTGTTCTCTCTCTTTTTTTGCCGGATATTTCTTCAAAAACTCTTTTATGGTCAGAGAATTGCCCTCTCCATAATTCCAGTCCCTTTCCGGATCAATATCCAGACATCCGTCCGGCGGTAGTTTTATCGGACTCCGGGTAAGGATACTGCCAAAATGGTTTACCAGAATTCCTTTTGCAATCTGTACCGGATCACCAAAGCTGTCATCGTCGTGCCGCACTTCATACAAATACAGTCCTTTCGGCACACTGCTTCTATCAATCCGCATATCATGGAATAGTGCTGGTTTTCCAAGCACTCGAATCTCTGAAAAAAGTTCACGTCCTGCGTCATACCTTGTCATATTTCCCCGCCTTTCTGAAAAACCGTATCCTTTATTCTTTTTCCGTCACACCGTTTACAGCCGCCTCCCCGACGCAAAGAAACGTGATAACCTTGTTTGCTTTGACCGCTTTCTGCAAGTTATTGATCATTCCGATTTCCGCTACGGTTATACCCGGAAGTGCCAGAATATCATCCATATTCATAGCACCGATTACTTTCTCATTGTCAAATCCCGCCTCCATCAGTTTGGAGAGAGAACGTACCGCCTTATTATTGATTTGTGCCATACACTTATCACCTTTCCTTTTCTTTGTGCTTTTCCTGCTGTTTTGGTTCATATACCGCCCCATTTTGTTCCATCCGCTCTGCAAATTCACAGATATGGTACAAGTGGCCGCCTATCTCCGTATGATATTCATCAATATAACGGCAGGCGTGTTCTTTCTTTCCGCCCCATGCAGAAGCAACCACGATTTTCTCCCCATCCGGGATACGGAATAATTCTTTATATTTGGAGTCAATAAAGCGAATACCCTTTGCCGCATTTGCCACATGCCTGTCTAAATACTCCGCCACATAACAGTAACAATTGAAATGAGTATCACTGTCTGACGGATTGCACCGTACCAGATAAGCGTGTCTGTCCGTATCAACCCGGAACCCATATTCCATACAGCGTTTTCCATGAAAGGCACTGCCGGGATAAGTCTCTGCATACATATTCATGGCATTGCGGTCAGCAAGTACCCCGTACTTCTCTGAACGCAGGGCATTTATTACCCTGTCCAGTTCCCTATGAAACCCATCCAGTTTGTACCGTTCCCAGTGGTCAGTCCACGTCTGGCAGGATTTTGTGCCATCTTTGCCAAAATCTCCCCGCAAATGTCCGATACTTCCGCTCTGCCCCTGAAGCTGCATACTCTGTGGATACGTGTATTTGCGTTCCTCCTGTGTCATTGCCCGCATTTCCATATCAGCGTTCCTCCCCTCTGTCCCTCTGCCTGTCTTTCAGATACTTGGAATAATCCACGGCATCCCGCAACAGATTTTCGACATCTACAT
>ERZ778518.2270-NODE-2270-length-10822-cov-4.289310_pt1 | contig 10822 bp, 6 predicted proteins | sample MGYA00510340_ERZ778518 | MGnify/ENA primary metagenome ERZ778518 (study PRJEB29527, sample SAMN07138967) | mouse gut metagenome | material: feces | host: mouse | place: China:Nanjing | collected 2016-01-25 ... | reverse complement strand
TGTGCACAAAAAAACAGCATTGCAATTCCAGTTCTTGCAATGCTGTATAATTTTATACGCAGTATCCTCTCGCCGCACCACTGTACAGGCTCTCATTGACGTCCGTTCTGCCATAGGTGTAGCCTGCATAGACATTCTGTGCATTCTGCATTAACGGCTGTGAGTGGTCCTCCTTGCTGATGGTATAATATGCGTCGCGCAGCTTCTGGAACATGCCCGCGATCTGGGAAAGCGCATCTTTTTTGATACTGTGCATCTCACTCGCAAGCTCTCTGTCGGCAAACGCATAGATTGCAAACAGATTTTTCGAGATTTCATAATTAAAATCAAGGCTGTTTCTCAGCTCAGAGATACAGTTTCTAGCACACTGCATAGCCTTTTTATATTCCTGAATGCAATCTATTTCCTGCGCAGCGATTGCCTCCTTTAGATATTCCAGTACCATATCATAGAGAATCACTACCAGTTGTGTGCGGTTTGCCTGTGTGATTCGTCTTGTAAAAATCTGTTTCATTTCCCTCGTCATATTTATACCTGACCTTTCATTTCATTGACCGAATATTTATTGAATCAACTGTAATACCTGCTGCGGTCTCTCATTTGCCTGCGCAAGCATTGAGGTGGACGCCTGCACCAATACCTGTACTGTCGAGTACTCTGTCATTTCTGTCGCCATGTCCACGTCCATAATCCGCGAGTAGGAGGCTGTGATATTTTCCTCTGTCGTATCCAGATTTGTGATCGTGTGCTCGAGACGGTTTGAGTATGCGCCAATCTTTGCGCGGACAGAGGAGAGCTCATTAATCGCATCGCCAATCACATCAATGGACAGCCGTGCAGATTCCATGGTCGTGAGATCAAGATTATCCACGCCAAGATTCACTGCATTGAGCGCCGGGATATCCAATGTCATATACTGGCCTTCATTGGCGCCAACCTGTACCTCCATAGGTCCCATGCCTGTCACATCTAGCTTGAGACAGTCATTGGGGTCATTATTTCCAATCACATACTCTGTGCGGGTAATCTGCTTCTCGGAGTACAGATAATCATTTAAGCCCTTCTGTGTTGCCATCACATCGCCATAGTCGTTCGTGTCCTGATACAGAGAGAATTGCCCTGTATGCTGTGTTTTGGCACCTGTTCTGGAATCCGTCGCCGTATATGCAATCTCAAAAGTACCGGAAGCTTCATCCCATGCTACAGAATCTATATCAATCACACACTGGGGATTTTGTTCTTTGAAAAAGTCTGCAAAATCATCTTTGAGCCCCCTGCCGCTGTCGCCTCTGAAATCTGTGTAGATTTCCTGTCCTGAAATGGGGTTCCCCTTGGAGTCTGTGTTGTTGAAGAAATTCAGCTCACCGATATTGTAGCGCTTTCCGTTTGGTCCCTTGACCGCTATATTATGGTACGTCTTTACTGTGCTATAGGAAGTCGTTGTGACAACCGTTCCGCCCGCGATGGTCGTATTGTCATACTTTTTCACAATACTGTCTACGCCTGCGCTTCCAGCCGAGCTGGGTGTGGAGGTGGTCGTCACCGTACCGAGGGGCGTCCTGTCATTCACCGAAATCTTAATCTCAAAATTGCCCTGCGCACTGATGACAATTTTATCGTCCTTGACGGACACCTTAGAGCCCTCTGGGAATGGCTTTGCCTGTGTGATATTTGTCGCGTAATCTCCCAAGGACGAGCTTGTGATGAGCGAATCATTTAGTATATTATTATTGTTGTCCACTTCGATGCGCTCGGACTCTGTGATTTTTATCTCACTGGAGGCGTAGGTTACATTCACGAGTTTTCCATCTGTATCCTTAATCTTTGTCTCCTCTGTCTTGTAGCGGGTTGTCAGCTCATCATAGTGGTAGTATTTCAACTGGCCAATGATATAAGTTCCTGTTGATACGCCTTCTGTGTAGGACATCACCTTTGTATTGTCAATGCTGGTGTATGCCTTGTATGCAAAGCTGCCGTCAAGCAGATTCTGGGCGTTGTACTGTGTCGTGTTTGCGATTCTGTCCAGCTCGTTGACAAGCTGGTCAATCTCATTTTGAATCATCGTTCTGTCTGAATCTGCGTTGGTGCCGTTTACCGACTGGATTGCCAGCTCGTTCATACGCTGTAAGATATCATGCATTTCTGACATCGCACCGTCTGCTGTATTCAGCGCGGACAGACCGTCATTCGCACTTCTGTTTGCCTCCTGCAAGCTCTTAATCTGGGCATTCATGCGCCTTGCAATCGCAAGTCCTGCCGCATCGTCCGCCGCAGAATTAATCTTGTATCCGCTTGACAATCTCTGTGTGGAAGCAGCCACTCTCTTGTCATTATTATTCAAAGCATTTCTTGCTATAATTGATGAAACGTTGTAATTAATTCTCATGCATTTTCCTCTTTCCTATAAGCCTTCTGATAAGCCCTCTGTCCAAATCGCTGCCTGTCATAAATCCCTGAGCGCTGTCAAAAATGCTTTTGCAGTCTGATACAGTTCGCTTGTCGATACTTTTGTATCCTTCGCTGCAATGTTTTGATCTCTGTCCTGCCCAAATTTATTGAGATCAACAGACCTCGTATGCACCAGACTGATCGCTGCCCGCTTCTCTCCAGCGCTGTCAAACTCCTGTCTCACAGCCTGCTCAACCTGTGCAAGCGTTGTCTGTTCTGCTTGATTCTCATACACAATCATTCCTGAGATGCGGTCCTTTGTGACATCAAATTCTGCTGCGACTTTTCCGAGCTGTTCTGTGTCAAGCGTGATGGCAACTTTCCCCGTCTGCGCCGCATTGCGATATATTTTCAGATTGACAGAGGTGATCTCACCCCGAATATTCATCGGCACTTCGTAATTTTCTTCCCGCGCAAGATTTCCAGCAAGCGAGAGTCCTTTGTACAGCGCCTTTGCAGCCTTCACGTCAATCTGCGCAGAGCCGCCCGCATAGATCATCTGCTCTACAGCCTTGTTTGCCTCTTTGATCATCTCCTGATACGATGTACCTGCCTGTGCGGCATCGGTCAGCTTCCCGATAAAATGGTCTGCCTGCCGCAGCACTTCGTGTTCTGCTGCGCTGCTGTCTGCGGTATCCTGCCCTGCGTCCTCTGTGTCCTCGTCAGAAGCCGTATTCTCTGTATTTCCTGCGCTTGCTGTGACAATCTGTCTGAACAAAGACCCGCGCTCAAAGATGAGGCTGGACGCTGCCTGAAGGTTGTCAATGCTGATGCTCTGCCCGTATTCGATCAAGGACTCGATAATCTGGTCATCAATCTGCTCTACGCTGCGCATATCCTCTCTGAAATTCTTTAAATCCTCCGCTTTTTCTTCGGCGCGCTGCGCACTGTTCTCTGACATACGTGTCATATTTATCGTGTCTGCAAACGCTTCAATTGTCGTCTCCGCCGTGATTTGTGAGGAATCTAACTGTGTAAAATCCGTCTTTTCTGCAAGCTCCTCATTGATCTCGCCAGAGAGCCTTGCATAGTATTTTTCCTGCTCGTACAACTGTGCATCATGGTCTGACTGCTGCTTTGTCTCCTTCTGGAAGCCTGTGTTAATCTGAGTGTCAATCGCTTTGCCCTTCGAGATCAGCTCCTCGAGTCCGCCAAAGCCGTCATCGACGCGCACATCCATATTTTTTCCTGCGTTTGACCGCACCGCGGAGAGCATGTTTTTAAAATTCATCTGCGCCCCTGTCGCCACCAGACTGCCGATCACTGCGCCGTCTGATTTCTCGATCTGGCGGAACATTCTGTAAATGCCAATATATGCCTCGCGCTCATTGGCATCAATGCCTCCGCTTCTGTCCAGACGCTGCAGGAACTTCGAAAACCTTTCTGCATCGGCTTCTGGGTCCATGCCCTTCTCATTGAAATACGCATCCAGCTCCTCCATGGTCATCTCAAGCGGATTTTTCTGGTCGCGTATCATTTGGAGGGTAGCTGCCGGCGTCATTTTGCTGATCACGCCTGTCACTTGCGCGTCTGCCTCCTTCACGGCATGAATGTTGTCCCCGTTGATCTCCATGCGGTTGTAACCAAGGATTCTGACTGCGCGCCTGTTCGCCTCGCTCGTCTCAAAGCCTAAGTCTGTGAGAATGTCATCTACATTGCGAAATGCCTTGCTAATCCGGTCCCCAAGGTCCTTGCGCGGCTCTGTCATCAGCGTCTCATACGCAGAGGAAGCCTTCTCCTGCTGGTTCGGATTCTGCTTTGTGTCCTGCTGATTCTCAAAATTCTTCTGAAGCTCCTTCCCTGCCTCGTGAATGCGAAGCAGTGTGCTGTGAGGGAGTTTCGACAAAATTTTGCCAATCACCGCAGCCGGCATGTCAGCAAGCTCTTTGGTCTTTGTCAGTGTCTCTTCATATAGCAGTGCACGTGCTGTATTTTCCTCTGTGCTGTCTCCTTGGAAAAGAAGGGCGCGCATATTGTTCTCTGCCGATTTCAACGCTTCTACCAGTTTTGACAGCTCTGTGGTGTCAATGGAGATGCCTGCTTTGAGCAGATGCCTGTTTGCCTCCTCTGTCATAATCAGACGGATTTCCTCAAGCTGGCGTTTTGCCTGAAGCTCCTTGAAGGCGGTCTCATCTGCTGCTGCCTGCTGTGCACCTTTTTCTATGACGCGCTCTTCAATCGGCGTCTTTTCAGTGTTGTCAGCCTGCTGTTCATTCAACTGCCGCTGTGTCTCTGTCAGATTCCTGAGGTTCATCTCTTTGCCGGAAGCCGCCGTCTCATGGACTGCCTCGTCAGAAATCTGCTGCACCTCTTCCATAATCTCCTGCGCCTGCACAGCGATGGACTTCTCGCCCCGCATGTCTGCCTCGGCAGGTGATTTGCCGTTCTCCATTGCAGTGACACAAAGATTCGCAATTTCCTCCTGATTCATCGGAAGCGGCAGATTCCTCAGTTCTGTGACTTTGGTAAGATTTGCTGCATTCAGCTCGATTCCTGATTCAACCAGCCATTTGGCGTGATTGGCTGCCTGCGCTTTTGTGGCGTCATCTGTGTCAAGTCCTGCCTCTTTGATCACTGCGTCAATGCGTCCCTCAAGATTCGGCCAGTGAATGCTGTCTGCCTTTTTCGCATAATATTTTCCATAACTGCCCTGTCCCTCGCTGTAATAGCCCTGAGACTGGCGGAGATTGTCTGCGCTCGAATACTGCGCCTTATAGATATTTTCAATCGTGGGGCTTTGCTGGTTGACCACCAAGTATTTGATGGCATCTTCGGAGAGTTCTCCGATGCCGGAAGCCTCCATGACTGCGCCCACAAGCTCTTCAATATTTTCACTTGTGACAGGCATGTCACTTTGTTGAAGCGCGCCTGCCAGTTGGTTTACCAGCACGCCAGCGTCTGTCCTGCTTCCCACGATCTCCTCGACCGTCTCCAGATCGAGATCATCATTGTATCCTGTTACTTCAACTCCTGCCTGAGCCAGCTTTACCTTGATTTGATCTACAATCGTTACATATGTCTCCACATCAACGCTTCCCGGGTTGAAGCCTTCCTCCTGCATCTTCTGAAGATCTTCCCCTGAAACGCAACTAGACATCACTATCATAAAGTCTTTTTTGGATTGAGCATTCGAATTAGCTGCCTGCTGCATAATCTCATCAGCGGTCATTCCATGACCTCCGTATGCTTCGTTATCCATAACTTTATCAGCGATGTCCAGTGTATAGCCACTCCTCGATACCTTTCCAGTATGCTGGGTGGCTGGCTTATATGTAGTTGTAGTTGATTCGGTATTGACTGGCACAGAGGCAGAGTACTGCGTATCTACGGTAATCTTCATACACATTCCCTACTCTTTCTGTCCATATTCCAACAGCCATATCCTATATAAAACTGTTGTGTTCTATTAAAAATACACTTTGTTATACTATATGTCGGAATAAAAGTGTAAAAACTTAACAGTAAGGAACAAATTTCTTTATCTCCGTTCAGCCCTCATAAGAAGCCGCCATTTCGGCGCGCGCAGATCTCCATACCGCTCTGCCGTCAGCACCTTCTCATAGCGGTGCACACTCAAAAGCAATCCGATCAGCACTGCATAGACAATTGCCGTACTGACGCCGCGCGTGAGAAAAGGAAGCGTTGTCGTCGTGAGGGGCAGCATCGCGAAGCTGACCATAAATCCCTCCACACAATTCAGAAAGATCACCAAAAAACATGACATGGATACCAGAAAACCAAGCTGGTTCTTCTGGGCATACACAATCATCAAGGCACGCAAAAATAACAGCAAAAGCAGCCCAATCAGCAGAAATCCAACAAGAAACCCATAGAGATAAACAAAGACAAGCGGCGTCATTTCACTAAGCATCGTTTCGATCGGATACTGTTTTAAAAATTCCATATTTCCTCCGCCCACGAATTTTGTTTGGTTTAGAATATCATGAATCGCTTTATATAAATACCCCTCTTCTTGCTGATATTGCGACCAGTTGAGAAATGCTAAGATTCTTTGCACCCGAAAGGAATTTACATTCAAGCACACAGCAATAAGCACATAGACTAACGGAAGCAAACCGGCAACCGTGACCAGCGCCATCTGGCGTTTTTTGTGTCTGCCAAACATTCCTTTTGCCACTGCGGCGCCTGTCATGACAATCATAATCAGATACATATTGAAGATTGAAGTCATAATGCTTGAAAAAGACAACGCAAGAAACATCGTTAAGCCAATCACAGCAATTGCCATCAATACTGCCCAGTCACCCCTCATGCGCAGTTGATACAATATGCCGGCAAAAACTGGCACATATAGATAGACCAGTACCGCCATCGCCGGCACGCGTCCGTTAATCATTGGAAAATAAAAATTCTTGCCAATCCACAAAAATACGGTCAGCACACAATACGCTATCACCCCTATACGCCCAAGTATACTGTAATCAATAAAATATACTGCCATAATGACTGCAAAAGCCGCAAGCATTGTCAAAAGCTGTCTGGGTACGATCTCGGGGCCGTAAATTGGTATCATGCAGAAAATTCCCGCAACGCTGAGCACAAACGTGAGGAGTATCATTTTCCAATCCGCCTGCGGACGGTGAATCCTGTCCATAGAGACACCAATTTCCACAGGGTCTCCCATCTCATGCACCGCCTTCTCAACAGCTTCATCATGCTTCATGCCCTCACGCTCATACGTTTCTGCCTGATCGGTAATATGATCGGCCAGCTCGCGCGCCACGCCGTCACGCGCCTTGACACAGCGCATTTGTTCCGTCAGCGTCTTTATAAATTCTTCCATCCAAAATTCCTCCTATGCCATGTTCAGCACGCTCAAAACGGCTGTCTGATATTCCTGCCACTCCTCTTTTTTGCTCTGTAGATACTTTTTACCGCCCTTTGTGATGCTGTAGTACTTACGTATTTTTCCATTGACCTCACTCTCATACGAGACGAGAAACTTTTTCTCCTCTAGGGAATGCAGCAGCGGATACAGCGTCCCCGCCTTCAACGTAAATACATTGCTTGACTTCTCCTCAAGCGTCTCGATCATCTCATATCCATACATGTCCTTCTCCTCCAGCAGACGCAGAATCAGCATAGAGGTGCTTCCTGAAATCAACGATTTGTCCATTGCCATGATTATATACTCCTTTCGTTTTATATATAGATTATCTATATATCTTGTGGCTATTATATATCGGTAATCTATATATGTCAAGAGTCTATTTTTATTTCTATATTTTTATTTCTATACTTTTCTCAAACCGGATATTGCACTATGAAAACATCAATGCTATACTAAGGAACTGTAGAAAACAATTCTCATCTCTTGGGGTTTTAAGTTTACACCTCAGATAAAAAGGAGACTTCCCAATGACAAAAAGAATGAAAAAAGCGATCAAATTCCTCCCAATCCCATTTGTGCTGCTACTGTTTCTGCTGTTCTTCAAGCGCGATGGCTTTGAACGCATATCCTGCCCCATTCCACTCAAACAGCTTGCGCTGTACAGCGGCGGGACTGCATGGGGACTCTCTCTTGAAAATGAAGTTCTATATTCCACAAAAGGCTTGGAGGAATTTCAGCCCGTCAAAACACTGGACATGCAAAACCCTTCCTCCGATGGATTTACAAACGCAGTCTTTTGGGACGAACAGACTGCCTATATCTCTTACTTTTCATCAGACAATGAACATCTGGTGATAGAAGCCACTTATGACGGCGGCATTACTTGGCGCCAGACTCTGTTAAACTATGACAATGAAACCTGTGACGCTGGAAGTGTTTTTCTATGCTTTGAGGACAGCGCACATGGCTATCTTCTGCACTGCTCCACCCCGGCAGCGGGACAGATGAAAAAAATGCTGTACTATACAGATAATGCTGGAAAAACCTATACTTTTTTAAAGGATTTGACAGACATCATCGCAGGATACCCGCAGGGAATAACAGCCGTAAAGGACAGTACGATACAGATTGCCGTCACTTATCACGGTACAGACAACTACCTGTACCAATCCTTAGACAACGCTAATTCTTGGGAGCCTGTTGAGATTTTTCCACAGTCAGACCATGTGGGGTATGTCGATGGTTTTGTACCAGTTTACAGCAAAAATAATCCTCAAAACGCAATGATTCTATTAAAGGTAGTGAATGAAACTGCTGCCTACCGTCTATATGTCACCAAAGATGGCGGAGAACACTGGCATTTTGACAGTGAAGTACCCTGTGAAAGCGTACGCAGTATTTACTTGGGTGATGATCAGACAATATATATCATGGATATGGAGGGGAATGTATACCAAAAATAAGCATTTATTGCTTATTTCCTCTGTACGGGTCTGTGCAAAAAAGCAGCGCCTTGACAAAATTTACAGTCAAGGCGCAAAATTTTTTTCATTCTAATTCACCATCAGCAAATAAATCATCGTCAGCCCGAGTCCCACACAGAACATAAACAGGCCAAAGGACAGACTGCGTTCAATAATGCGGAAGTTCTCAAAAATATCAATTTTCTTCATGGCAAGCTTATGCGCATAATTTTTCGGTGTGTACTCTTTTCGCATCACAGCATAGTAAAGCAGCCGCACACGCTCAATACTCATGCCAATACAATGCGTCACACGGTTTCCTTCCGACAGCTCATGCGGCAGTGGACGGTCGGTGTAGACAGTCTTTCTAAGCAAAACAACCAAGATATCCACAAAACTGTCCAAAATTCTCGAAATTATCCCCAGCACAAACGGAACCGCTGTGTATAACACCACCCTGTACACATATTTCTCCATATTGAGCCACGATGGAAAAATATCGCGGTATCCCTTTTGATTGGACGAGAGTCCGCGCAGCATCATAAAGCGCACCACCACAAAATAGACCGCCGCGCCCACCGTTATCGAAATCAATGCCCCCGACAGATTTTTGAGTGAAAAAAAGTGTATATACTCCTGCTGGTGCCGCAGCTGCTCACTCAGTCCAAAGCGCACCAGCCCATACGCCGCAACCGGCTCTGCCACAAGATTTGGCAGCAGCCCAATCAAAGGAATAGGCAATGCACATACACCGATGGCAGCTTTGGTCATCAACGAGGCATACTCGCCCTTGGCATCATATGCCTCCTGCACCTTTTTGTCACCGTTTTTCTCCACAAACAATACCACAAAGAGCTTCGTCATATAGGCGATTGTCAGACCACCCGAAAACAAAAACAACGCCTCCACCGCCTTGATCATCGCAGGCGTCGCAGACAATGCCAGACTGCTGCCCGCCGCCGCCAAAAGTTCACCGTACTCGGCAATGCTCTCATGCAGCAGCGTCTTGCTCACATAGCCGTTCAAGAGCGGAATGCCGCCCACGCCTGCTGCCGCCAATAAAAATGTGACAAATAAAAATGGTTTCCGGCGCCCGAAACCGCGCACTTGATTCAGATCATAACTGCCCACATGCATAAAAATCAAACCGGCGATCATGAAAAGGACAAGCTTTATCAGCGCGTGATTGAGCATATGCAGACAGGTGCCGTCGGTCGCCATATTCATGCCAAACGTCTTTGCGAATTCTGCTACTGTCTCACTCCCGCTGCCTATAAGATCACCTGACAGCACCATCAAATATTCCGCATACAGCGACTGCATTCCGACGCCTGTCAGGATAAATCCAATTTGGGACATGGACGAGTACGCAAGCGTCGTCTTGAAATTGGCGCTCATCACGCCTCTGACGCCGCCCACCACCATTGTGACCACACCGACAATCAGGATAAACGCCCCCCAGCTTCCCTGCATCGGAAGCATGTCGAGCGTGATTAACAAAATACCAAAAATTCCAGTCTTGCTCAGCACCGCAGACAGCAGCGCCGTCGCAGGCGCAGGCGCCTCCGTATAGGAGTCCGGCAGCCAGACATGCACTGGAAAAGCGCTTGCTTTCGCACCAAACCCCACAAACATGCAACCCGCTGCCACAAAGAGCCAAGTGGTGTCCGCGCCGCTCATCATCAGCTCCACCGCACGCCCATACATCGCATCAAAAGCGAGCGTGCCAAGCCTGTCATACACAATGAACAAGCCCATCAAGATGGACATACCGCCCGCCACAGCAATACCCAGATACGTTCCAGCCGCATAGAACGCCTCCCTCGTCTGGCGGTGCGCCACCCACATAAACGACGTAAAGGACATGATCTCAAAGAAAAAGAACAGCGTAAACAAATCCCCCGCATAGAAAATCCCCATCGTCGCCCCGAGTGTCAGCAGATTATACAGATCATATCTTATGACATTCGTGTCATTTTTCATATACTCATAGGAAAACAGTGCTGTCACAAACCATGCAAATGCAGTCAGCACCCCAAAGATTCCGCGAAAACCTGTG
>ERZ778518.2268-NODE-2268-length-10823-cov-4.119428_pt1 | contig 10823 bp, 6 predicted proteins | sample MGYA00510340_ERZ778518 | MGnify/ENA primary metagenome ERZ778518 (study PRJEB29527, sample SAMN07138967) | mouse gut metagenome | material: feces | host: mouse | place: China:Nanjing | collected 2016-01-25 ... | reverse complement strand
ATCCCATGTCATGGGTCGTCATCACGATCGTAACTCCCTCCTTGCTGATGAGTTCCTTGAAAATCTTCATCACCTGGAGTCCGGTCGCCGTATCCAGTTCTGCCGTCGGTTCGTCCGCAAAAATGATCTTCGGTTTATGGGCAATGGCCCGCGCGATCGCCACACGCTGCTGCTCGCCGCCCGAAAGCTCCTGCGGCATATGGTGCATACGCTGGCCCAGTCCCACGAGTTTCAGGCACTCTTCGGCCCGCTTCTTCTTGCTCCCCTCATATTTAGCCAGTCGGAGCAGAAATTCCACATTTTCATACGCAGTCATCATCGGTATGAGGGCCACCGACTGAAAGACAAACCCGACATTTGTCTTGCGGAACTCCTCCCGTTTTACCTCGTTCATTTTTTCGAGGTTTTGTCCCTCAAACACGACGCTCCCTGCCTTCGGATAATCCAGCGCGCTCAGTATGTTCATCAGGGTCGTTTTACCCGAGCCGGAACGCCCCCGCAGAATCGTCAGTTTGCCCGCCGGAATATGGATATTGATGTCGTGGAGCGCCACAAATTCCCCACCGCCGCCATTCAACGGAAAACTCTGTTTTACCCCTTCCATAACTAAAATATCTTCCATGTTCTTCCTCCCTAATCCTCACCAAGTTTAAGTGCCTGCGAAATATTGATCTTCGAAATCAGTTTGCCCAAAACAACCATACATACCACGATCACAATGCCGATAATGCTGAACAACCGGATCATATCGAGCGGCTTGTTCACCACTTCCAGCGGGATGGCCTGATCCGTAGACGCGTAGAAGATCTGCACGAGAGGCACAAACATCTTAGACGCCAAAAGTCCGATCACCGTTCCGATCACAATGGAAACACCGGAGCTGAAAATCTGCTCATTGATGAGCATCTGTATCACCTCACGGCGCGTCATACCCATTGCCCGGAACACGCCAAACAGAAGCTCCCGTTGGCGGATGGACAGGATCCAGTAGATCAAAAATCCCGTACAGCACAAGATCAGTATGACAATAAAACTCATCGTCAGGATACCATTTGTTCCCTGGAATAACGCATCGTTCCGAACCTCTACGAGTTTTGCCGACACGTCTTCAAATGTCGTATAAGTAATATTATGTTCCTTCGCGTAATCATAGATAAACCGCGAAGAACCGTCTGTCTTCAGCCACACCTGGTACGGCCGCAGGTTGAAATTCTGCTGCACCTGGGCCAGGTTAGCCACGATCAGATAATTGTCGGTCGTGACAAGCGTCTCCTCCTCGTTCAGGGAGTGCGTCTGCGCCACATACCCCGGGAAATAATCAACAAATCCAAATACGACGCCTTTTGCCTCTACCCCCTCTTCATTTTTATACGTAAACGAATCCCCGACACGCATGCCGTACTGCGTATGGTAATTACTGCTCAGAAGTACGGCGTCCGACCGCTTCGCGATCGCATTCAGATAACGGTTAATATGTACCGGGAGCAGATCCGCCTGAAAATCAGAAACGGTTTCCCCGAAACTCTTCGTATCAATCGCCATCAGTGTAGTTTTAACATCGCTGTCCCCCGCGTTTTTCGCATATGATGTAACAATCTCACTGTTTTTATAAACTTTCGCGGCCGCCGCCACGCCTTCCATACTCTCATAAACTCCAAAATCCGGCTCTGTATACGTAAGCTCCAGGTCGGGATAATACGATAACAGCAGTGAATTATCCTCCCACGGCTGCTGCAGCACGAGATCCGCTCCCGTACTATACCGGATCCCCTTCTCCGAATTTGACAGGATCGTCCGCGCCACCGTCGCATTGAAGATACCTAATGACACCGTGAACATCAAAAAGACCATCATAAATCCCTGTTTCTTCCGTGTTCGTATGATCTGCAGGAACGATGCGAAAAATGCCGGTTTCCAATGTTTTCGGCCGATATAGTAGACCAGTTTGATCATGAGAGGCTGCAGCCGCAGGCCGACAAGGCTCGCACTGATGATAAACAGGGACGAACAGATAAACAGGAACGGATCGATCGAATCGCCTTCCAGCATACTCTTCATCAGCTGCTCGCGTCTCGCCGTAAAGGAATACAGGCCATAGAGCGAAACGATAAGCATGATCACATCCAGATATACCCTGCTGAATATGTTTTTCGCATTACGGTTCCTCTTATGCTTCACATTGACGATCGAGACATTCGCGTCCCTTATCACCGGCAATACCATGAAAGCAACCGATATGACGATAGCCCCCAGCGTGTACACAAAGACGCCGCCGCCCATTCTGACATGCAGCGCTTTCCGCTGGATAAATTCAAGAAACCCGTTTGTCGAACCGAGTGCCTTCGTCATAAAATAACCGAGCGGCACACCGACAGCACTGCTCGCCGCCGACAGGATCAACGACTGGAGGAAATAGATCAAAAGGATCTGTGCCTTACTGCTCCCACGGCTCTTTAATAAAGCGATCTCATTCTGCTCTAAGTCAAGCATCTGCCTCGATATCATGAAAATAAAGGCAAGAAGCAGCGAAAGCACCGGAATCTGGAGAATGAGAAGCGTTGTCGTCACTTTCTTAGCCGCCGTCTGGTAATCCCGCAGTACCGCCAGATATTCCGGCTCATCAACAGCAGAAAACCGGCCGGTATTCGAAGTCTGCCGAAGATTTTCCGTGCGGCTCACGATACCGTCGACTTGCGACGGACGCACACTTTCATAATCAAACACAAGGTTGATATCCGTTGAAACATTAAATTTCTGGCTATCCAGATTGATAAATGTATTTTGGAACAATTCCGGATTCATGAATACTTCAACGTAATACTCGTTTGGACTTTTCACCCAAAACGGATCTTCATAATCTTTGGCATCAAACACTCCGACGATCTTGATCTTCATATTGGAGCCATCGCCATTTTTCAGTTTCGCGAATTCTATTTCATCATTGAGCACGACATCGAGTTTTGACATCGCGCGCTGGCTGAGGATCACCGGTATCGCGCCGTCTTCCAGTTTGCTGCTGCCATAATCCTCACCCGTCAGAATATTTACATGATCGGCAAGATCTGTCATCGCCGCGATGCGAAGTGACTTTGTCGCCGACTTATTTCCCCTGGATTGTAAAAAAGTACCCCTGACCTTGGCAATACCGGACGTGTTAATGAGGAAATCCTGCTCTACCCCCAGTTCTTCCGCTGCCTGGGAAGCTATATCCAGCATGCGCTTATACTCCTTTTCCTGCCCCTTTCCCTCATTCATAGACGCCCGAAAGGTCAAAATCCCCGGAGAAGTGTTCGTTTCCTCTATATATTTGGAAAACTTTGATTTTAATGTTTTTTCCAATGCCGCGTCCTGATACATCGGGTTACTGCTGGCGATCGCCGCAAGAAGGATATTTCCGATCAGAAGACACACGACCATCCATTTTTTATGTATCAGTTTCTGTTTGATAAAACGTATCATTTGCCTGAACACACCTCCCTCTTTAGTCTAAGATCGCAAGCGTCTGGCCTTCAAAGACGCCCTGCTCCACTAAAACTTCCTTATCATTTTTATAATTGCTCACGATGAACCGCTTATGCAGTTTCCCATTTTCCACAACATATACGAATAGACGATTTCTTATATCCACTGATTCCTGCTGGACCGCTTCCGCATCTACCACCAAGGCATCTTTTACCATAAACGAAACCGCGTAAATATAAATATTACTGTTTTCAAAATCATATTTCTTTTTATCCTTATCGCTCACGTCGATATAAACGACACTGTCGCCCTCTTCGTTTTGGGACTGCTGACCGGTAATGTCTCCAGACGAGATCACCTTCCCTTTTACTTCGTGATCATATTCTTTCGCGCTTTTTCCGAGCCGGACCGACACATCCATATTATAACGAAGGTCTGCCGTTTCCGAACCACCCACTGTAAGGATCCATTTGCCGTTATTGCCGTGCATCTTGACAATTTCGGTGGACGCGTCAATGTCTTCCCCCACATAACCTCTCCCTTCGGTCTCTGTGATGACCCCGTCCCTCTTTGCCCTCAACGGCGTCTTTTTCTGCTTTTTCAGAAGTTCCGCGTAATCCCTCTCCTGGTCGGTTATTTCTTTTTCGCCTTTTTTATAAGCCGAGATCTGCTTCTGTATTTTTTTGACCTCCAGCTGCTTGATCTTCTTTTCCGCCTTTGAGGTCAATGTACTGAGCGCTTTTTGCGCCTGCGATAACTGCTGGTTCAGGTTACCCAGTCCGACTTCATAATCCGCGCGGGCCTGATCGATCATCAGCTTTTGCTTTTCCAGTTTCGTCTTTGATGTCTCTACATGATAGACAGCAAGTACATCGCCCTTCTTCACTTTCTGGTATTTTTTTACCTTGACTGAATCCAAAACGGCATCCTCATCATCAATGATCAGCGTTTCCGTATCCAAATATTCAAGTTCCGCCGTACAGTTGATCTCTTCTTTGTAAGCCGTTTTCCGAACTACTGTCGTGTCAAATTTAACGTCATCCGTACCGACCGCGCTTCCAGAAACTGCTGATGAGGATACCGCGCTATCCTCTTCTCCATTCCCTTCATATAGAAGCAATTCGGACTGTCCTGCCGTTTTCCCGCCGCAGGCGCTCAGGATGAGAGCCGGTATGAGGAGCAAAGGCACACCTACCAGCCGCCGCATCTTAGTCTTCCACATAAACCACATCCCCCTCCTTTACTCCAGTTGTGATCTGCACATAGGCATCGGTTTCTGTTCCCGTCTTTACCGCTGTTTTTATCTTTGCGTCCCCTTCGACCAAATACACATACTTTTCCTCGCCATTTCCAAAGACAGCATTATAAGGTACAACGAGCGCACCTTCTACCGCGTCTGTGTAAAGATCGATCGTTGCCGATCCACCGACCGAGACAGAGACATTTTTATCTACAAAATCAAACCATGTATTACTCGGGTATTCGCCCCGCTCGATCGCTTCCCGGTCAAGTTCCTGCTCCTCGACCTCGACCGCGTATTCTTTTCCCTCAACAAGTGCCACATAACGGCTCGCCTTCGCCAGTTTCGTACCCGAAATATAACCCGACCGGATCCTCGGCGCCTCCATATTTGCCACCTGGACTGCCGTGTTCCCGCCCTGTACCATATAGCCGTTCCCCCCCGATGTCCCCACAACCTCTCCCTGAATGGGGGAATAGAGTTTGCTGTTTTTCGCAGACGCTTTTGCCTCCGCCAATTCCACTTCTTTTTGCCGAAGCTCCATCTGCTGCAATTCCCTCTGCTGTTTCAGCCGCTCCTCGCCTATCTTTATATCTTCTTCTGCCTCCGTGATCTGCTGCTTCAATCCCTTTTTCATACGGGAATTTTTGGCTCCGCTGAGCTGCTTTTGCAGCGATTTCTTATTTTCCCGGAGCATATCCAGATCATACTGGCTCTGTTTATTGACATCTTCATTGGCCGCCTTCAGGTTATTGATCTCCTCCTGCAACGCCTTCGCCTTGCCTGACGTCCCGGAGAGGGTGGCCAAAAGCTGGCCTTTCTTTACGTGATCCCCGATGGATACTTTCAATTCATCAATACTTCCCGAAGACAAAAAAGCTATTTCCTCGATCCGGGGCACGATCTGTGCCGGATAGGAAACGATACCTTTTAGATCCATCCGAATTACCTCTGCCGTGTCCATATCTACACCGACTGCCTCGATCAGTTCTGGAATCTCCTGTACTACCTGCTTCCCGCAGCCGGTAAGAAAAGCAGCACCGATGACCGGTAATGCAGCCAGTATCGAACATACCCCAAAAAACTTCTTTCGCATCACTCATTCCTCCATACTTTTACACACATACTCCCCATCCTAATTCGCGATCACCTGCTCATTTTCCTCCACCCCTCCGGTAATTTCGGTAAAGTTATTGATCACCTCACCCACGGTTACTTCTTTCGTCGCTTTCAGGCCGTTTTCATCCTCATAATAGACGACATGTTTGTCTCCCATCGCATATACGATCGCGGACGGGAGATAGAGAACGTTTTTCTTTTCCTTTAACGCCACCTTATATGTACAGATGACCCCGTCCTCCAGATTTAACTTCGCTGTCGGATAAAAATAAACGACATCCGAGGAGTCCTTTTCTTTGCGGATCGTCGCTTTATACTCCTGTGCGTTGACTTCTATCGTCACGACTTCACCGTCTTTACACTTCGAGGCATATTCACTGTTCGCCTCAAACCGGTTCTTCGTTTTTCCCTCGATCTTTACCACTGGCTCCTCGCTTTTTCCAAACGTGCCCTCCGCCTGTTCATCGACGAAAGTGACCACGCCGTCTACGGTCGCTGTCACCTCTTCTTCCTGGATCTCCTCTTTGGCGATCTTCTCGTCCATTTTCAGGAGCATTAAGCTGGACTCATACGATTTGATCTGCTGCTCATACTGGTTTCTGACGCTGTTGATCTCTTTTTGCCCGCCGCCCAGCTTTTTCTGTTTCGCCGACTCCATCTCCATCAGTTTTCTCGCATGCCTGATCTGAAGGTTCAGCTTTTCGATCTCGTTCTGCGCCTTTCGCAGCGCGTTCTCGCTTCCCGGAATGTAATACTGCATAATGCGGTCGCCTGCCCGCACCTTCATTCCCTCTTTGACATATATTTTTTTGATCACGCTGACACCGTCCGGTTCGATCTCCTCCCGCACGGTTCCTTTGTACTTACCACTTATATCCTCAGAGCGGACAAGGTCTCCGCGAATGACCGTCGCCTTATTAAACTTCGCTCCCTCATATTCTTTTACGACCGGGGCCGCATCAAATTCTTCCTCTGTCGGAAGGACTCCGCAGGAAGTAAGGCTGACGCAAGCGATAAGCCCCATACATGCAAATACCTTTCTCTTCAACGTTATCTTCCTCCTGATTCCGCATCAATCATCTTAACTCTTTTATTATAGCACATGGTAAAAACGGATGCCATTACTTTTTTTAATAAATAGCATGATCTGGAGAAAACACTCATTGGATAACCAGCGAATCTTTTCTCGCGTAGCGGCAGATCTTAAATACCCGGGATGCCTCCGCCACCGCGTCAGCCTCGTCATTGCATAGAAAAAGCAAATAGTCCTCCTGTTCTCCTTTGCCGATAAAATCCATGACAGAATACCCCTCAGACGATAAATAGTATAAATTATCCTTTTCCGGATCCACGACACAGGTAAAGGAACTGCTGCCTGGCTCCGCTTCAAAAATCCCCTCACCCGATGCCATCATGATCATATCCTCCTTCACGGAGATCTTTGGCTCCGCTCCCCCACCTTCCATATCCACGATCGTTTCTGTCGGAATGGCATTGATCCGTTTTCCGTCCTCTCCCACCACGTTGACCTGCATCCTCCCGCTCTCCTGATCGACTGTTGTAAAGGCAAAAAAACCATCTCCGGCTATCACGTCTGCCAAACGGTTCTCCATACCTGCGTCCGGATCGATGTCTGCCAGTTTTTCTCCTGTCACACCGCTGTAAATCCCGTTTATGCGTCCCTGATACGACACAAGCAGCAGATTTCCATCGGCAAACACGCTGAACTCACAGCCGACAAAACCGGGCATTTTTTTGAGATCTTCTTCCTCCCCTTCAAAACGCTCCTGAGGGATCGGAATCTCCGTAATTGTATTCTCGTCCTCATTGATCCGGAAAAGATGAATGCCGACCGTATAATAGTCATCCATATATTTATCCCGGTCTGACCAGAATTTCGTATGCGGCATCGATTCTTCCGCACACTTCACATATAAATACCCATCCTCTCCATACTGGCAGTCCTCTATCATATAATTTTTTTCTGCGGTTTCCTTGTTCCACTGCTCCAGCCATGCCTCTTCCTTTACTGACCACACTGAATCTTTATACAACACTTTTGCGTACTTGTATTCGATCTCATCGGATTTATTATATAATTCCACAAGCATCATCGGCGTTCCATCTGGAGTGACCGCTGTGATCCCTCCAGATTCTGTCGAATAACCTTCCACTTGGATATTTTCAGAAACATCATATGGTACTGCCTGTTCCGCATACAATGCCTTATCCTGTTCCACTGGCAGCTGTGGCACCGCTGTACCTTCCGGTTCAGATGCTACGCCACAGCTGCACAGAATCATTGTTCCTACGAAAAACACTGCTACTAGGCCTGTCAATTTTTTCCCTCTCATAACATTATTCCTCCTCCTTTTTCGTATAGTGATACACTTCTCCCGTATACCACGGCTCCTGTTTCCCATAATCAGAAATGTAGAAATCGTCATCACTCTGTTCCAGCGTATAGCGCATCCCTACATAATAATCACCTTGTTCTCCTTTATAAATGTTACTTAACTCCAACCCAGAGTATTTCGGCCACAAACAATAAAACCGATCAGTTTCATATCCGGCTACATAACGAAATTTCTTTTCATTAAATTTTGCTTCATAAATCCCCTCCCAACAAACCATTAAAATCTCATCTTCCTTCGTCCCCAGCGCCATTTTCAAATCCCGGGATCCGTCGTCCTCAACCCCAGTCCGGATCGTGTACAGCAAATCCCCATCCTCATCCAGCACGTTCACATCCATTTTTTTCGTAGCCTGGTTTTTTGTTACGTACGCCCAAAACCCGGTACCACTGTATACATCCGATGTTCGATTTTCAAATGATACATCCGACAATCTTTGGCCAAAAGCATCATAAATGGCGCCTGAATTTTGTCCCTCTTTTGCCAATAAAATATTTCCATTCGATGAAACTGCAAACTCCAGCCGCCGGACACCGGGTATCGCATATGCCGCCGTACCGCTGCCTTCTACCTGCCGTTTCTCCTGCTCTGGCAGAACGATCTCTGTCATCTCCCCCGTCTGCTCATCCACTTTCATCAGATGATTTTTAATCCTTTCAAGCGGACTATCTGGTTTTTCCAAATATTTAGCCCAGTACTTCAACCTGTCCATCGAATACTCCGCCACATACAAATACAGATAACCGTCTGCCCCATACTTATAACGCTCCAGCCAGTATCTCGCATCTGGAAACCGTTTCTCGTACTCTTTCCCCCATGATGGTTCCTGATATTCCGGTTGCTGGAACTCAGATTCCTTGAACTCCTCCTTTGCACCAATACATTTCTCAATCCAAATCTCTCTTCCTTCTTTATCGGACAGGATACACATCGTTCGGAAACAGACAAACTTTCCCTGCGGATCCACGATAAATTCCTCATTTGGATATGAGCTATATTTTGAATGAAATGGACTTTGATAATGATCTTGCAACAGCATGTCCTGTTCCCTGTATGAAATCTTTTCAGCTACAGAAACCGGCTGTTTCGTCGCCTCTGGAACAGAAACAACCCCGCAGCCGCACAATATGACTGACACCGCTGCCAACACCGACACAAATCGAGTCGGTTTTTTAAACTTTAAAACATTTCGGATCCGCTCCCTCACCTCCCCGGCGCCAAATGCCGGAGTGTGGCTCGGCAGGTTCTGACCGCCGGACATTGCAAGAAGCAGATACGAATATTTTTTCCGTTCTTCTGCCGGCAGATCCCGAATCACTCTCTCATCACAGGAAACCTCCATATCGCGCATCATAAAAAAGTAGGCGATCCACACGAGCGGATTGAACCACAATAGAGAGAGCAGAGAAAACGCCAGCGGCTTTAGTATATGATCCCTCCGCCGGATATGCACACGCTCATGCCGGAGTACATACTTCCATTCCTCCCCCTCCAGCCGCTCCGGTACATATATTTTCGGCGAAAAGATCCCTGCCACAAACGAACCGAAAACGAGTGGATGCGTATATACATTTCCATAGATCTGCTCCGCATCCCGAAAACGCCATTTCATCCGAAGCATGGATACCGTTTCGTAGCAAAGACACCAGAATACGCCCACCCCCCATAGTACCAAAAGCCATACTGCTGTCCCATTTGAAGCATACGGACGCGTTTCAGATTCCGTTTCAGCACGCGCCGCTAAAGTCTCCTTCTTCTCAATTCCCACTTTAGCCGTCAATCGCATATGTTCAACCTCTTTCCACTCTTCTTGTTGTTCCGAAACATCTGCCTTTGTCTGCTTTTCACGTTCCGTCCTGAGCAGATGGGATTCCATTGGATCCGGCAAACCAGATCCATTTTCCATCCCGTCATAACATTTGTCTAAAACATCCCTCTCTGATGGGAACTCCGCACGCTCCAGCATCCACCCATGTCCGATCCTCACAGCCATCTTCTCCACCCGTTCCGGCAAAACACTGTAGATCCCATGAACCGAAAACGGGCACACGATGCGGATCAATACCGCAAACCATAACACATACATCCCCATGCGCGGCAGTTTTTTCATAAACAGCCCTCTAATGAAAATCAAAAAAATAATGAGAACTGATACGGATACACATGTATTGACTATGTATCGCAAAAGATTGTTTCCAGCACACACCTTCAGTATATCTTCTGTAAAAACCGTTATACTCTTTTGCATAATACCTCCCCTTCCGCAAAATGGATCTATTCGCCGCGGCTATCTCGCACATTTAATCTGCTTCCTGCCCGGGCGATGACTCCTCTTCCACTCTCGTATAGTGGTACATCCACTCGGTATCCCACGGATTCAGCTCATCCCCCGGCGCAACCTCTCCATCACTGTATTCCTGCATATCACGCATGCCGACAAAGTAATCCTCCTGATCGCCTTTATAAATGCTCGACACCGTCAAACCATAATAATCAGGCCAGAGACAATAAAACTGATCCGTTTTATGGCCAGCTATATAACGGAATTTCTTTTCATTTAGTTTCGCTTCAAAAATCCCTTCGCCGTA